>Ga0315915_1001481_pt1 | contig 28535 bp, 7 predicted proteins | sample MpolbnodulesMG_FD_207738 | JGI IMG/M metagenome (GOLD analysis project Ga0315915, IMG submission 207738) | Medicago polymorpha root nodule microbial communities from Los Angeles, California, United States - branched nodules | ecosystem: Host-associated > Plants > Roots > Nodule | place: USA... | reverse complement strand
GGTAAATTTAAATTTGGTTCCTTTTATACCCCCATGATGATTCTTTTTACCCACGGTAAAAAGATTTTGGGAGTAAAAAGAAGCAAACCTAATTTACCTCAAGGGATGATGTCTTTTTCCCCAACTCGACAGACCACTATTTTCCCCAAGAGCTACTAATATATACCTAAAGGGGTATAAAGAGCCTAGAGACTATATAAGCAAAAAAGAAGAAGAGAAAGAGAGGGAGAGAGTGAGGAGGGGGAGAAAGTGATATGGTGTGAGGAATTAGGGAAGTATGGAGGGGTATTTATAGGTGAGAATGGTAGTATAGGTTATAAACACCATTAATGTGGTAAAAAAAAAGGTGTATAATGGGTTAAAAACGTGTAAATTGAATGTTGAAAACCTGACCAAAGTGAGAAAAATGTTTGTTCTTCAGCTCTGACCACCGGCCAAAGTGCGTAAGTTAACTTGCGCATAGGCCAGCGGTGCGTGACTTAACTCACGCAGGGGTATATTTGGAAAACATGTTGGGCGCGAGCAAACTGTGCTGGGGGAAGAGCAAAAATCTAAATGATTTGCTATCACACACCTCAAAAATGGTTAAAATACTTTCAATGGTAGTTAACAACCGTTTGCTACAAATGAAAAAATTAAGCAGGAAATTATAGTTGGAGGCATTAAAAATCATTTTCAGATGTGTGGTAGCAGACTTTGAAGTCTAAAAAACAATTCTCTAAATAATTTGGAACAAACTTATAAAAATATCTGTGTGCGAAAACGAGGGAACCACATCACACACAGATATAAACCTCTTAAAATAACTCATCATCACTTCAACTTATAATACAACATTAACGATTTTTTCCAATTGTATTATCTAATTAAAACTAATATCATCATTTTCAATTCAACATCTTCTACTTTACATTTATGATAATGATAAATACATCAAGACTTAATAATGTTACTTTAGTGAAAATACAATTTTCTCTTCTATTTATCCACTTAAGTTAATATGTGTGAAATGGTTAAATGAGTCACTTATTTTGAGACGGAGTGAATATACGATAAATACTTTGCAGTCATTTGATTTTTCAAATAGGAGTGGCAAGTTGAATTTTTAAATATTCGTTTCTATGTTCGGTTAAATATTTCCTTTTATCAATTATGACTATGTGGGTTGGTACAAGTAATTTACGGATGAAGTTTGCTCTTTATGCCCTTTATTTTTGCTCAAAAAACCTTTGATTTATCATAACATAATTTTCGATGGTACAAAGTAGATACCTAGTAGAACGTAACGTTTGATCTCCTTTTTTATTCACAATATATTGGAAGCTATCTTCCGGTTGGTCTTTTTTTCAGGGTTGAGCAACCTGGGGGCCTAAAGGGCAGCGTTCTTAACAAATTCTTGCTATGATCCGCTGCAATTTAACAATTAGAAGTCATGCTTATTCAGGCTCAACAGATATAAGATTGTGTATACCACGAGCTTTTCTTAGTTAGAAATTTTCTTGTTAGAGAATGATTTAAATTTAGTAGATTGAATGTTGTCTGTTATTTAAGCATAGTTGTTTTTTTTTGAAAAAAGAAATAATTATGATTTTTTTCTCTCTTGATTTTAACCATCCAGAGAGGCCAAAGTATGGCAGGGTTAACTACTCCGCAGAAAAATGTGTATTGTTAGATTGTAGTGCAAGCATAGTGAGCTAATGTTGTATAGATTTCTGATGTAACTTTGCAACATAAGAATAATCATAAGAAGGAAGATGAGCACATAAGGGAATAAGACAAGAGGGAAAAAAAGAATTTGGTTTCTCTATAGTAAGCACTAGTAAAGTTAGAAAATTAAATATTTGATATTTTAATCATCTATGCTTTGTTATGCATGTGTATTAAGTGAGTGTTTGGTTGTGCATCTGACCACCACAATCGTCCGTTTGGACCCTTTTTACCGTGAATACACTAGCAAAAACGTGCGTCTACTATCCTTAAACGCTGAGACCAACGAATGCTTAGTGTATTTGGTGCAATACACCTAGATTTAAACCGAAGCATTGCTGCACTTTCCATCCTCGAATGTCCCCCCACACCTTATCAGATGAATGTATTGTAGCTGTTTGGGTTGTGACTCCCCAGTGGCTGTTGGAGAGGTCCGAAAAACACGAAGTAAGTGTTTGTTTTGATGGTGGAGGCATATTAAACGTGCCTCTAAAGAGAAGTTACAAATAGTAGCTTCTTTATTTTCACAGCCAGTCTCTCTCAAACGTGTGGCAGCGACATATGTATGCAAAACCAAAAACACATACAAAGTCTAGGTGTCCTATCGGATAAACACCCTTGTATTTTTACACTAAAGAGTTTGTGACTGTTTGTCAAAGCTACGGAAAAAGTGATGACATCTTGACCAAGTGATAATGTTTTTCATAAGATTTATAAGTAAAATTTATTCATTATCACCCATTTACACAACTTCTCACAATTATAAAAGGCCATTGTTAACAAAGTTAAGAAACTAAATCCATAACTATTTTTAATGAAAAAAACAATATTTAATTTTCAATGAATTGAATACACTACTTTCTAAACAATATTTCTATTTTAAAATTTTTAGTATATACCTTTCGAGCACTTTGTTAGTATTAGCATAGCTACACATTAGTACAACTAGTAGCAGAAGTAGCGTAGGTTGGCCAATTCAACTGATTAAACATTTTGTTATGAGTACACAAATTTAGATAAAGTCTTAACAAGAAAGAAGATTAGAAATGAAAAAGATTATGCATAGATTTTCTCAAATACATACATATTGACAATTGGCAATGATCATAAGTTTTCTTATCGAATATTAAAACAAAATCCACAATTACAAAAGTTGTTAGACTCGAGTGTCCAAACAAAAACAAAAACAACAAGAGAAATCGAAGTAGAGCCATGATTTTCATGCTTGTCTACCACTAAATTAAAGTGTGTAGCATCTCATAAAGAAGCTACACTTTCGAGGAGTGAGTCAAAACGCTCTGGAAGGTGTTTCTTCAACGTGATTCCAAACATACTAGAAGTTATCTACAAGAGTAATGTAGGTTTTGATTGACGGTATATTTGGTAGAATCACGATGTACCATTGTAACTTCAGTAAAAGTTATATTACCTTGATTTTGTTGGTCACTCTTGATTTCATGCTCTTAAGTATCATCAAGGTCACTCTTGCCACATTAGAAGAATGACCATACACCTCCACATGATATAAAATCTTGTTTTCTGCTCCCTTAATTGCCTTGACCACCTTTTGCATAACTGAGACTTTGGATATTTCATTGAGAAGAAGTGTCCTGCCAAATAAAGCCTAGACAACAAAAATGTTCTTTTAGTTCCTTATAACTTGATATGATTTTTATATATATAGAAGAAATAATGTTGTGGAGGAGAGTATATAATTGGTGACTTGAAAACGGCCTGATAATGGAATTGTAGATGCCAAAGTGGTCTATATCACACATTCACACTGTCCTTGTTGCCAAATCATCCAAGAAATGGACCTGCTGCAACACATCCTAATAAGAGGGGCCAACCCTGTCCTTATTACCCTATATGTTATCTACCCCTTTAACTTGATTTGTAGAATATTAAAAAACAAGTACCTTAGATAGATATTTTCGATATTGCCAAGCCAAATATATTTTATATATCAAAGGACCACAGATTAATACATAGTCCAGCAAGGATTTCACCTGTGATAGAGAAACAACCTTAGCTATAGTTAACCTGATTTAATTAGTTGTACAATTTTTATTATATTGCATAGTTGTGATGAAGTAATGTATCATGTACTAGTGAAAATCTAGAATTGAAATGTTTAATTTACCAAGTAAGCATACATAATTACATACCAATGGTGGTAACTAAGTTTCTAATTATACCATTTAGAAAAAAGGTAATTGAGTTCTAATTGTTATTAATAATCCTGTCTAAGGTTGTTTCAGAAAACATTCAAGATGTGAGACATGACAGAAGCAAAGAATTATGCCATAACACATATGTTTGACTATATATATATATATATGCATTTTTCCCCCCTTCATTTGTATGTTTTTGAGAACACACAAACAACAAATACTAAAACAAAGAACTGCTAGGGGGAGGGGGTGATATATATATACACACACAGAGAATGAGAGTGAGAGAGAGAGAGAGAGAGAGAGAATGAGGAGATTTTACATTTCTAGGTTGGTTTTCAACCACTTGATGTTATTACATACACAAATTCATTTACTAGTACTACTATATGCTATAGTGACTATGCTCAACAGTCAAATAGTACAATCCATTGAGCTAGCTAAGTAGATACATATACATATATATATATATATAACACCTAAAACTAATAGCTGATTAGGAGAATACTAAAAAAAGTGCTTATAACTAAGCATACTTATGCCAATTGAGAAGCATAGTGATGCAAATCCTCATAATATAAATCTTCCCTTGTTGTTGCCTCACCATTCTTCTCCACTTGGCAAATCTTTTACTCATGCATCCCATCATTTTTGAGTCTCTAAAATTGCTCAAACTAGTAACCCTTGGCACACAATTTATTGAAGATAAAATATCCCATGGCAGGAAAACAATGTGCTTATTGAATCCACATTTGAAATTTCCATCCAATTCCTCATATCCAATGCCAAGGCTCCACTTGTTCTTATATTTGACACAAATACACGTGCTTTCTATATTTCCAAATTTCATCTTAAATGCATAGTTTTCAGTTAAATCATGCCGGCAATTAGTGGCTGTCACTTCTTTTAAAAGTGATTAACAAAGTACAAAAAAAATGTCACCCTTATCTTAAATAGTGCCTAAACCTCACATCATTTATCATTTCAAAACCTTAGGGGCCTCATTAACATATGCTTCTACAAGTAGTTCAAATGAGGGACACATGCGAAGACTTGTTTTATAGCACAAAATTTGATATAATTCCAACAAACTTCACGTGAGCACATCATCATTGACCCTCTTAAATCATAATGAGGAAGTGAGCTTAGCTTGTTCAAGCATGTGACTTGTAACTTGTAAGCTTGTCAAATTATGTCTCATTTTGATGGAAAATATTTCATCTTATCTTAAAGAAGAAAGTATCAAAGATAAGATTCTTATTATTAAAAGTTAATATTTGTGGACCTTAGGGGTTGATGTAATAATATTAAGTATATAATGGGTCCTAGTTAAATAGTTATATGGTGAAATTTGAATCATTGAGATAGGCCTAGCTACAATGCTACACCAATGAAGTTAACACACTTGGTCTAAGGGTCAATATCAATCTTGGGGGACAAGTTATTTCAAAAAGGTTGGAATTTTGTGCTGTTTTTCTATGAAAAGAAAGCTCCAGGTTGTTGGTAAGTCTTACTGTAGTCTGTGACTTATAATGGGTTGGCTTGATGAAGATGGGGGTGGTGAGGAAAGCAATAATGATAAAAATTAGATGATATGTGTAGTTCATGATGTGACTAACTAATTAGTATGTCAACATTCCCTTAATTTGGATAAATATCATACTCATGAGTTGTAATCTACTAGGAGAAATATGTGAATCAGGGAGGCTTAACTCTCTGGCTAGCAAATTGCTGCTTTTGGTCTTTTGATTTTGAATATGATTTTTCATTAGGATATGATTGAAATGATGATTGTAAATAGATGCAACACTAGTTTAAGAGCTAACTTTTGAGATTGAATTAACTCTAAAGTTTGGATTATAAGGTGAAATCAGAGTTTAGCCTCCACATTGACAAGTGGTATAATATAGTGGTTATAAGTAGGGCACAACTTCACCAAGGACAAAACCAAACTCCTAGAAGGCTATGCCACGTCTACAAAACATGGGGAGTATGTATGTATTCACAAATTGAGAGAATTTCAACTCATCTAAAGTGAGTAATTTTTAAGTGTAAATTGATTATTATCAACTATTGGTTTATAAATCAAATGTATGTCATAATACATTATAATTTGTTAAAATAAGAACTCTTCATTTTCTCACATTACACTTTACATAATTGCTTAACGTGCATGTGGAGCCTCAAACTGATCAATTGAGAATATATTCTACACTAAATTATAAACCCAACAACATTGTGTAGTTCATGATGTGACTAATGGAGATTGCATAGAAGCAGTGTGTCAATATTCTCTTTGGATGTACATCACTATGTAAATGAGTTTTCATATGTGGGAGCTGATTGTTGCTTTCAGGTCCTTTTTCTATGCTTGTAATTAAAGAAAAAAGCCTTTAAGTGTTGTATATGCATGGAACTGAATAATTTAGCATAAATAAGAGTCCTATAATTGAGTTGCATGGGTTAATGTTAACAAGAAAAGTACATCTCTCAAAAGGCTATGTGATGTGTCACAAACCTGGGTGACACTTCTTCACAAAATGACAGATGCTTATCTGTTAAGTGTTAACAATTGAAGCTCCACAAACCATTCAAAGAGTGAAAAATGCTGCTGTTTTGAGAATAAAGGGAGTAAACTTTTATATTTCGGTATTAGAATTATGAAGATTTTGTGAGAAATTGAGTGAAAAGAGCTTTGAAAGCTTGAATGAGAATAGAACTCATAAGGAATCATTTTTATGAAGTGAAATGATAGATCCAGCGAAAAATTATTTCGTGAACTGTTCCCGAATGTGCTGGCAAATTAATGGCCGTTAGATTACATTTTTATTTGAATACTTAATAAAAAAAAAAAAATAAGAACCTCACTCCCCCATGTTTTGCAGCCAGTAAACATTTTCATTTGTTGAAATGTAATTTGGGACACTCTCGCTACATAAACCTTGGGGATATATAGCATTGCTGTTTTATGAAAGATTGAAAAATCATTTCTATAAAGTTTATGATTATCTTTTCATTTTTGATATTAGTTGAAGAAATTGAATTATCAATTAAGATTATATTTCTATTTAATTTTATTGTAAAAATATCTTTTTTTTTATGAATTAATATTTTTGATAATATGCTTGAGGTGTTAACAAAAGGATAAAAATTTAGATTTAAAATAATCGTTAATGTCAATTTAGTTAAAAAAAATGGGTTAAATAGTGGTCACCTCCTATCATTTAAGCTAGTTTTGGTTTACCTCTTATAAAAAAACTTTAGATTGATATATATTTAAAGATTCTCTGGATTTATACCTTCATTGCATACAATTTCAAAATTTATTGTATTATTGTCCTTTTAAATTTGAACGAATTTTGATTTACCTCCACCATATTATCTATTTTGTATTGTGGAAGTTCACTAAAGTCCAAAATAAAATATTTGCTCTTAAATGTGAGGGGAAAAGTAAAAATTTATCAATCCCCTTTATAAAAAAAAAATTACAAAATGTATGTATGAATTATTAATATTTAATTAGTTGATGAACAATTCTACGTAAATAATCTTTATCCCTTTCTTCCGGTCAAAAACACAAGTTTGATAAGCAACGACCATTTGATTAAACGACAACAAAAAGGACTCAAACTACACAAACAAGCTGTGACAGTGAAACGAGGAAGAACATAACTCTAGATCAACCATGTCGTGTTGTTTATCATGCTGCACATCTTTAACATGTGGTCTCTGTTCCTCTGTAGCATCTGGGATCTCTCAAAAATCAGCTAGAATCGGTTACTGTTTTCTCTTTGGTGCGTCTCTTATAGTTTCTTGGATTCTTAGAGAAGTTGGAGCACCTCTTTTGGAGAAAATTCCATGTAATTTCATTTCTTTAGCTAAAGATTTTAACTTTTTTACTAATTTTTCATTTGGGTATGTGTGTTAATGATTGGTTAAGTTTGATAAATTGGGTTTGCTTTTGTTTCATATTCATAGCCAATTGTTTTTCAGAAATTCGATGCTTAGAATTGTGTTGGTTGAATTCTCATATAGTATAGTATGTAGCGCCGACACTTCTGATCGAATATGATATCCATACACAACTGACACACATGTCACTACATTGAATTATGTCATTGTTCAATTTTATCCATGTTATGTCAATGTCCTAGTCCTGTTTTTTGGCCTAGTCATGTTTGGTGTCCTTGTCTGTGTCCGTGCTTCATTTATATCATGTCTATAAATGTATAATTCAACTAATTAGAGAAAAACTTGAAATTTTGGTAGAATATGAACAACATAGAATGTATGATTATTTAGTGCTTATTTGGTTTTTATAATCTGTTTAGAATTTGAAGAAAAGAGTTAATTTCACACTTGGGATAGTATTTCTATTTGAATATATAAAATGTCAATCAGTGTTGTCAATCGATGATCACAGAAAATGATTGTTTGTTCAAATTCAGCTACTCAACGGTGTTGTGCTAGAGGGCTGTTTTAGCCGCAACTTGACAATATTATATACTAAACTTCGTATCGCCATTTGGTCAAATCTCGATATGCTATAGCGCTGATATAGCCTCTATTTAACAATACTAGTGCCAATATATAAGTTTTTGGATACTTTCACAAATTTCTAGTTCTAGTGCGTGGACTTGTGTTAGTCAAGCTCTCTGAATTGGTATCTTTTGTTCTGAGTACGACGTTTCTTGTGCTAAGATTTGAATTTGTTTTTCTCTCTTTTCATTTGGTATATAAATTCAAACTTGCAGGGATAGATTCATCGGATACCCACACAAAGGAATGGTATCAAGTACAAGCCGTTCTTCGTGTGAGCTTGGGAAATTGCCTGTTCTTTGTTGTTTTAGCCCTCATAATGATTGGTGTGAAGGACCAGAATGATAGGCGTGATACATGGCACCATGGTGGATGGACCGTGAAGTCAGTTATATGGCTTTTGCTCATTGTCCTTGCATTCTTCACTCCAGATTCCATAATGCTAGCGTATGGTATGCTCTGTAGTCCTTACTTTCTCCCTCTTGGTTCCTTGTGAGATTGATGATTGACATGTGTATATGTATAATACCCGTAGGATTCATATCGAAGTTCGGGGCTGGCTTGTTTTTACTGATTCAAGTGATAATTTTACTTGACTGTACCCACAATTGGAATGATGCATGGGTTGAGAAAGATGAACAAAAATGGTATGCCGAAACTCTTTATATAATTCATTTCCCTATGGTTTTCTATTTGCCTTTATGCTCTTAATAAATTTGCATGTTTAGGTATTATGCTCTACTTGTTGTATCAATTGGATGCTACATTGCAGCATTTACGCTGTCAGGAATTCTTTTTATTTGGTTCAACCCTGGGGGATATGACTGTGGTCTCAATGTCTTCTTCCTTTCCATGTCGATGATTCTTGCTTTTGTGTTTGCAGTTGTTGCTCTACATCCTAAGGTAATGAATAGAAATGCCTTTAAGCAATTGAAGCTCTATTTATATTCCATTTTTTGTGCAATATGAGTTGTTTGGCGATGAGAGAACATGCGATGTTTCTGCAATTTTCAGTAACATTTTTTTGTGCTTTAATATGAGGAAGTACAAATTAGACTGTGATAGCTAGGCCAGTTTGGTGAACCATTAATTATCTCGTTCACCACTAATGAACAAGAAACTTTTCTCTCTTTTTTCCCTCTCGTCTTAAAAAATGGTATATTATTGAATGTAAAGATGAGCTCAAGAGCTCTACAATGGTGAGAAATGGTGAAAGAAAAAGATAGACCAGAGTTCCTAGAACTCCTAACTAGAGCACTATGCTCCTAACCAGAAAGAAAATTCTCCTAACTAACCCTAACAATATTTCGGAATGACTCCTCACTCACCCATCCTTCTCCCTATAAACCCTCACACATTCTGACAAACTGCAACATCAGCAACTGTTCCTCTAACTTCTCTATTCAGCTTGGTTATTGGGCTTAGGCCCAAAACCAGTGTCCTATCAGCGATTAATCATAATAGCTTGATTTAATTTATGTTTATATTTTAATGGACTATTGGAAGGTTTTCCATTTTGTTACGGTAGTAGTTTTCTTTTCCGGTTTTTCAGTTCCATCGTTAAATTTAATTATTGCAGATGTTGTTGCGACATTGAACCTGGTATGATTCTGGGTCCTAAACAAGTATATTCCGTATTCTGATCTTAACTTAATTGTACTAGTTTATGATTCTAGGATACAAAATCGAGTTATCTTGCTTACAAAATTGTTTTGATGTAAACACGGTACACTCACAATGTCTCGCATGGACTCATGTAGATTTGCATAGAATCACCGAGTTTGAGGATGATTGAACAAGCCTTCTAAGTAATGGTTATTTTCTTCCGTACATGCTTAAATTGGCAGTGGTTCAATGTTTTTTTTATATATTATAAATAATGTAAATGCAGTGGCTGAATGACGATGATCCATAGTACTCAAATCATTAACCTTACAGTTGGAGTACCCGGCTCCATAAATAACACAAATCTATCTACAAAGGAGGTGAGTAATGTTGTATTGAGTTTCAATCTCATTGTTCCTCACATAAACAAAGTCCCAAACCAAAAAAATTAAACCCAGGGACAGAGCTTTTTAGGGACAAGTGATGGCCATGACCACTCCAAATATTTTAAAAATAATAGATATATACATATTATTATAGTTATATGTTTGTGTGTGTGTGTGTGTGTATTAATTGTTTCGTAAATTAAAAAGATATTTAAAGCAGCGCAGTGACAAATGTATGTTTTTGTAAGTTGGAGGTCACGGGCTTGAGGCCTAACACACCATTTTTTGTATTTCTGATGTTTTTATTTCATGAAAATGTTATAATCAGGACTTGAACCCACGCGGACATAGGTAAATTGATGCAAAAATAATCACTAAGCCAACAAACGATTTACGTGATATTTGTGAAAACATTTACTATATATTCCATACAAAATGGCCCCCCTCAATAAAATTCACCAAGCTCCGCCATCGAAGAAACCCATTGTTGCACGTTTGCAATAAACCAAATAGGCCATCTAGGTAAATGAATTAAGCTTGTTTTAGCTCAAATCTAACTATTAAGTTGAATCCAACTCAAACAACAAGAGAACCTAGTCCCACCACCCACAGTGTACTAATTTTGAGCCTTGCGATTTGTCAATGTGTCTATTCTTTTTGAATGTTATGCTCTTCTTGTGTGTTAACTTGTAGATCTATCTTCTGATTTGTGATTTTTCCCATTAATTTAGAACTTGTTGGGTTGGGTCTTTGTTTGGTCTGGTCTAAGCATAGCAACTCGAGATTTGAAATGTGAATCTTATTGTTTATTTTTATAGGTGAATTGAATCTTATTGTGAATCGTGAGATATGTGATCAATAAAAATTACAAAAAATATATTTCAACATTAAGAAACTTTTATCTATGAAGTCAAACAAGAGAAACAACTCATTGCAATCACTGATATATTACAAATAAACATCAAAATAGTCCAATATGCGATTCATACATCCATATGACAGAAACAGTAGCTGGTTGCACAAAGTTCAATTGTTTAAGTCATGGATTTGTGAACTTTGTGATGTGCTATTGAGGGATTAATGTCTTGATTAAATGGTGAACTGTCAGTAGCTGCATTTAGAGGGGTCTGTTAATAATTTTAACAAGAATGATGTTGTTTTTTCATTGCAAATCTGTCCCCAAGAGTCTTAATTTTTATTTTTATGGATACATTGTGCCTTCTAAGAATTGTTTATTAGTATTATTGATCAAGATTAAAAATAAGGAGATCTGAAATTCAATATGTTTGAAAGGTTAATCCGGTACTTAATTCCATCCATTTAGCCTCCTTTTAATTTATTTTACAATTGAAAAAAATAAGTAATAATGTAGTGCAAAAACAGGTGAACGGAAGCTTATTGCCTGCATCCGTGATATCACTTTACTGTGCATATGTGTGCTACACGGGTCTTTCTAGCGAACCTCGAGGTTATGAGTGCAATGGTCTCAACAAGTCCAGAGCTGTAAGCACGGGTACACTCGTTCTTGGCATGCTAACAACAGTGCTGTCTGTGTTGTATTCTGCTCTTCGTGCTGGATCTTCAACCACATTCTTATCACCACCATCTTCACCTAAAGCAGGTAACAGTACTAGTCAAGACTCTTTTAGGATCTCGTATCTTTTCATTCACGTGTTGGTATTTAGGTTTAATTCTTCTACGCCTCTTTATATACCACGACTTTCATAGTTTTGTCGAATATAAACGTGTTGTTCATACTTCATTTCTATAATATAAAAGTTTTTGAAATCTGTTTATTTAGGGGAGAGCAAACCTCTTCTTGAAGAAGTGGAAGAAGGAAAAGGCAAAAAGGAGGAAAAGGAAGCGCGACCAGTTAGCTATTCCTATTCATTCTTCCACCTAATATTTGCCCTCGCTAGCATGTATTCAGCCATGCTTCTTTCTGGATGGACCAGCACATCTGAAAGCTCAGATTTGATAGATGTTGGTTGGACATCAGTATGGGTTCGGATTGGCACAGAATGGGTTACTGCTGGGTTGTATCTGTGGAGTCTCTTGGCTCCATTGTTGTTTCCTGATCGCGAATTTGCCTAGTTCTCTTGTCTGGAAAGTTATGACTGTAACTATATTTATAGAGTAAACCATTAATTTTGTTCTTGAACTTTCACCCTCCCTCGTACTCTGTTCCTCAAGTAAATGAAGATGATAAGTAACCCTTAATGTTTTGTCACATTAGGGATTAATAAAATGGACATGAAATACGTTTAAGGGAACTGGTTTTTATTTATTTATTTGAGGGATGAAATGCGAAAGAGGGTGCAAGTTAATGGACGAAATTGGTAGACTACTCGTTTATACTATATTACATAGCAATACCATTGGGTGTATGGTATTGAAAGTTATGACCTTCCCTACCTATGTATAAAATGTTTGTGTGTTGTGATAAATGGTATGTGTATAAATTCACTCTTCATGTGATATGTATCCATTTTTACTCCTATTATTGTACATAATGTTTACAAATATATTGTACTCCCAGTGAGTGCTGGTGTTTAAGGTTATGACCTTCCCCACATAGATATGTTGTCTGTTTTGTTACATGATGTATGTACAAATTCACTCTTCATGTGATATGTATCCATTTTACATCTGTTATTGTACATGCTCTGCTACCCTCGCCGCCTCCCATTCTCGAAGCGCGTACTAGATATGCTTCAATGTACAAAAATCTTGACAACACACGAGCTTCAACACACTAGGAAATTGCTAAAGATCATTCGAATCAAAATAAAACATACATTAGGCATGACCATGAGTTGTATGGATGGAAAATGCTAGGGCATTGAAGGTATAATAGCACTTTGGACATGCATAAAGTGCAGTAACAAATGAAATACGGGAGAAGTGAATCTGGGTGGCATTATGTTTGCTTCTAGTTTATCTGATATAGTAATGCCAATAACTATGTACAGGAAATCGACCACTATTTTACTGTCAATCTCAAAAATTACACTGTCAACTTCCCAATCATTCAACCATTAAAGTGCCAATAACAGTCCGGTAGCTTCCCTCTCGTACATCCATTATGCAGGAGGACCAAGCAAAATTTGCTATGCTGAACAAACTGTTATATTCTCAAATGACACTTGCGAAACCAATAGTTTGAACAATGGGATGCTGCCCGATTTTTTGCCTGGATCCATTCCACATGAACCACACGAGATCTGTCTAAAGTATGCAACTTGCAGCCTCCGACTTATTACTCCACAACATTTCATTTCTCGCCTTCCATAGACTCCAAAAGTTCACGGTGAAATTGATTTGCTCAGCAGCATAAAAGTTTTACAGCAGTGTAAAAAATATAGAACTAAGATCATTATAATCCTGCTGAAAATTCTCTATTTTCAGCATCTCCCATCCTAATTTTGCAGCACTGCAAGTAAGGTAGGAGGAATAAGGAATGGATTCAATTAGAGGAAGCAGACAAGATTTTCAATATTTCCTATTTTCTCTTGATAATAACTATTACTCCCTTTATTTTTAACAATGTAAAACACATACGTATGCCGTTGTTGTTATTTATAGAAATATCATACTAAAATATTGTACATATTTACAATAACAACTAGACATTTTCCCACTAAGTGAAGTCCGGCTATATATGTGTGTATTTGTGAGGCATCCACCTAGTGGAGTGCAATTCCTGCAAGTATCTACTTAAAGGGTTTTAACAAGCATACCAAAATCATAGATATAAAATAGAACATATTATTAAACAGTATTAACTGACAATCATATCCGTGTACCTTGAATAGTTGAAGAATCCATGAGACTTGAAAGTGACTTCAGAGAATTAGGTTTTGAGAGAGTTTCTGCCGCCTTACTGATTAAGCGTTCTTTCTGTTTTCAGCATGGCTAATCAGAACGGTCCAACCCATCACGGTCCGTTCATAATAAGTCCAATATAAATATCAAGTACAATAACATTAAATATTTAATACTATATAATACATTTATATTTTAATAATTAATTAAAGTAAATCCAAAATATTCAACATCTACGAGTGTAGATGTTTTTGCCATTTTCTAGCATGTGTCTATCTCACATATTGAGTGAAAGATGAGAAGGCTTCTAAGAGGCAACTCTTATTGGGATCAGAAGAGTTTAGATACTTTCTGTTAGTTGTACTAGAGAAAACTAATGGTGCTTTTTTTTAACAATAATTATTACTACCTCCGTCTCTAATTATAAGATCCTTTTGAGAATTTTTTTGTCCCTTTTTATAAAACTCATTTGCTATTTCCAACTACATTAATTATTTATTTACATACATGTCCCTATTATACATCTTTTTCTTCAATCAACAATAAATAACATATGGAAAACATAAACTAACTCTCTCTTAAGGATAAAATTGTAAAAACAATAGTGATTATAAACAACTTTAATACAAATATCCACTTTCTTAATTTCCGTTATTTTTTCAAAAGAGTCCTATAATTAGGGACAGAGGTAGTATAACCAAGTTAAATTAATACAAAATAACTAACGGTGAAAACACTGTCACTATTTCATAGGAACAATACCATTAAAATAGAAACAATATAAGTTGGAATTAATTTTTTTTCCAGGGTAAGAAGTCTAAATTTGTATTATAATTGTCATATATTCAAAAAATAACAATTCTTTTTTGAAGAAAAAATAGCAATTATAACCGAGAAAAACAGACAAATTTGTTTATAATTGTCATATATATTCAAAAAAATTGTATTATAATTCTCCAAACCCAAACAATTTATTATCCACAAACGACAAATAAACATAATCAAAAACAAAACGCCGCCGGAAGAAACAGTGATAGCCGTCCAGGTTTTCCTTCTTCTTTATTCTATTTTATGTTATATTTTGAACATAGACATGTGCGTGCCACATCTGTTAATAGTTATGAATACATCTTCAATTTAGTCCCTATACCGTCACGTTGGTACAAATTATTATATGTATCTATCTATCTACTTGTGTAACAAATTTTGAACAAATTGTTATTGTTACACAATACGCTATCTAATACAAATTGTGGCTAGGACCACAAAATATAACTATAGCATAGATGATTTTGAACAAACCACTATTTTCCACGATATGCAATTGACAACACTAGTTGTATATTGTTCATATCATATAAAATAAACAAATTGTTGGCAACTCCTAAGGTGAAGGTTTGAACAAATCCCTCACATGTGGACGGGCGACTATGAACAACAATTAAGAAACAATTAAGAACCATCATATTATTCAAACTCACATTTCTATTCTGGACTAGGGCGGTACATTCTACTAAGTTATTTTCCTCTCACTCTAACTAATTTACACATTAATCCGATTTTATGTTAATTAATTGCATAGTGTCATACCCCAAGATTATATAGTGGGGGTGTATCTTTAATTAATGAGGGTACATAATTGTACGAACGAAGTAAGCACTAGAAATTTTTTATTTAGAAAAGATAAATTAAATATTTAATTTGATCATTATTAAAAAGTGTTTTCTTTGTCCTCAAGTCTTGCTAAAATATTTTAGAACGCAATCTAGAATATTTTGGAAAACAATCTGAAATATTTTGGTAGGCAATCTAATATATTTTAGTATTTGATCTGAAATATATTTTGATACTGAATAACAGATTTATGTCCTGAATAATATATTTTTGTATTCTATAATATATTTTGATACTCAATTGAGACATTTTTGTACTAGATCTAATATGTGAATTACTTGTTCCCAAAGTTTCTCACTTATTAGTTGTGAATTTTCTCTATAAATAGAGAGCTCACACAGTGCATCCTACACACCGAAATTCACAGTTGATCATGCTTCATGTGCTTTTCCTCTCTTCTCCCTTTTTGGACTTGTGTTGACGAGTCTTTTCTTCTTTTTCTACTCCTTTCTGTCCCTTTCGATTTCAAGATATTTTAAAATATCCCATTTTGTTTCACTTTTGGGTCCCTTTTTTTTATTTATTTATTTTCGTAATTTATTTTAATCATGCATTTTAGGAGTTTATAATATCACAAATCACAAAAATATGCATGTCTTTACTTTATAATTTATTTAGCTTTTATATATCAAAAAATGCAAAAAATATTAGTTTAGATTAAAAGATTTTGTAGTGATCCAACGTCACTACGAATTTCTTACGTTTTATTTTATTGCTATGGTAGTTTTAGTTTTAGGTTTAATTGTTATTTGAAAAACAACAAAAACATGCAAATAACCAAAATTCACAAAAATCATTTTCGTAATAAACCTTGATTTTCAATTAAGTGATTCCCTTTTATTTTTATTTTCTTAATCAAATTTCAATCAATTTAATCCTATTTTTAAGTAATTTTCTTTTAATATTAAAAAACACAAACAAATTCTTATTTTGCCACTTGACTTTTATTTTAATACTTTTTCAAAACTAATAAAAAACACAAAACAAATCAAACGGTAATTTTTACCCCGAACTATGAGGTTTTGATCTCTCACGGATACGTAGGCAAAGGACTTGTCCTTCCAAATCAACTAAAATCAATTTTCTTTTTCTTTTTCTTTTTAACTCACCATTCAATTCTATTTTTCTTTTCTTTGAAAGCAAGTAAGTTATAACACAAAAAATGAATAAAATCAAAAGGTTCCCATATAATATTATGGATATTTAAAGTGTTAACACCTTCCCTAAATATTTCTTTAAAAAAAAACACCTTCCCTAGATATAACTAACCCCAAACCCTAAATCTTTTCAAAATACGGGTAATTTGAACTTTTTTTCCCCTTTTCTTAAAAAATTTAAAAGTTCAGTCGTGAAATAAAATTAGTGAGTCAAATGTTAATTAAATAGCTATGGTCTCCGAAAAATGACGCGACACATAGTGTTGAGTATGTATGTACATTCTCCTGCTTATACACAATATTACTTTGTCTAAATGAAGTCATTTTCTCAGTAAAAAAAATGATTTGAAGTTATTTTCTTTTCTTCTAAATAAGTGTATATGGGCAAAACCTTTTTCATTTAATAGTTACTCTATTTCATTATTAAAAATAATTATTTCAACATACAATAATAACTAGTTTTCAGAAAGAAAAAAAAACCAGACTCAGTAGTTATATAAAGAAAGCAATTGGTAGAGTTGGAGCCTTAGGGTTGAAATTCACAATAATCTATTTTGTTCTTTGTACTGTTTCACAAGTTTTCAGTCATAATGGATGTTAACCAGTTCTTTTATGGTACTATATGCTAGTAACGTTTTTAAGTGATTATTAAAATGGGATTTAGGTTTATAAGTTGACTCATTACATTGAGTTGTGCCGAAATCTGTTGTTTTAATTGACAAAATGCACCGACTTTATTCTTTGAATTTGTCTTTTCTCAGATTATGATAAGTCATTCATGATGTTTCTAAACAAGCTTCTCTAGTTACTGTTAGTTCTCTTTTGAGGTTGTGCAATGGATGTTGTTCCCGCCACGTTGCGAACCATATCAAATGCTGCAATACGTCAAGGACTATTTGCACTGCTGCTGAAAGGCGGTGTTCCCGAATTTGTTAGAAATTAAATCAAGCAAACTCTAGGAGGCTTGAGAAGAAACTTGAACTCTAATACTTGGTCACTAAGAAAATATATCACCACCAATAGTTAAGGGATATGCATTGGCTTAATAATTAAGTAATACTTTAATTAGTCATAATAGCAGCACCACCATTGTATTATGGATTAGCACCACCTATGTCTTTGCTTAACCATTAAGAAGTAGAAATATCTAAGTGCTACACCGCCTAGCCAAAACACATCACCGTCTTATCCAATTACTTAGCATAGAAGAATAGTTATTTCCAAAGCCTATATAAAGGCATGTAGTCATTGTGTAATGTATCAAGATTTCATGAATGAAATATAAGAGTTCAAAATACAAAGTCTCTCCTCTGTTCTCTCCATGTTAGTGTGTTTGTGTTAATCTGCTTATATGTCCCACTGATATCAGAATTGCTGGTCGTTATCAAGCAGATGATTCTTCGAATTATCAACAAAATCTTGCTGGGTTGTATAACCAAAGGGCTAGTGGATCTTATCAGGATAAACATGCTAGTTTTGGTAGGTCATACATAAGCACACTTAAGGAACGAGATAGTTTTTGCAGGGATGGTAAAGTGAAGGAAGCAGTTGAAGTTTTGCAAGTGTTGGAAAAGCTTCATATTCATGTGGATTTACAGCGTTTTTTGCAATTAATGCACATTTGTGGGAAGGCTAAGAGTTGTACACAAACATGCTTTGCAACATTTGCATCCTCTTACGGTTACGGTTAGCACAAACAATAGAGTATTGGAGATGTATTTTGAATGTGGTTCTCTAGATGATGCAATCAACGTGTTCAAGAGCATGCCTGAGCGCGATTTGACTACTTGGCGTACTATGATAACGCAACTCACTAAGAATGGGTTTGCAGAAGATTCAATTGATATATTTACTCAATTTAAAAACATGGGACTAAAACCTGATGGCCAAATGTTTATTGGGGTTTTTGGTGCATGTAGTATATTGGGAGATATTAGTGAGGGAATGCTGCACTTTGAATCGATGAGCAAGGACTATGGCATTGTACCAACTATGGCCCATTATGTCAGTCTAGTAGAAATATTTGGTTGTATTGGGCATCTTGATGAAGCCATGGAGTTCATTGAAAAGATGCCAATGGAACCAAGTGTAGAGGTATGGGAGACTTTGATGAATAGTTGCAGAGTTCATGGAAACATTGAGTTGGGGGATCATTGTGCTGAACTAGTTATGAAGTTCGATCCTTCTCGTTTGAATGAGAAAGCTAAAGCTGGCCTTTTACTCGGAGAAACTTCAGTAGTTCAGAGCAACTTAGCAAGAAGAAATCTTCTAGGATTTCGGCAACTAATCCAGGAATTTCGAACAGGAGATACGTCCCATCCAGAAAATGATAAGATCTATGCTTTGCTTAGAGGTTTGAAAATGCAAATGAAAGAAGCTGGCTATATTGCAGAGACGAAATATATGTTCCGTAAAATTGACCAGGAAGGGAAAGAAGATATTCTCCATGCCCACGGTGAGAGACTTGCTGTTGCTTATGGTCTCCTTAACAGTCCTGCTCGTTCTACCATTAGAGTAATCAATAATTACCGTGTTTGCCCTGATTGTCATACTGCACTGAAGATTATTTCTGAGCTTGTGGGAAGAGAACTTATCCTCCGAGATGGTAATAAAAGGTTCCACCTTATAAAAAATGGGAAATGCTCCTGCCATGATTATTGGTGAACATTAACCTAGGTGATGTCCATTTTTTTTGTAGTTAAATATATTTGAACTGGGGTGATCTTGATTTTCCTTGATTGTCTTGGACTAAAATATTTAAAGAAAACTGAATTATGTTTTAAAATTTGTATATCAAATTTAAGTTTCTCGTAGAATTTAGTTTATATTCTTAAGTCAATGCAAAAGATAAGATACATTGTTTTAACTTTGAATAACATGCTTTTAGGAGCAAACTAATTTTACTTGACTGTCTATTTCTTATGATTATGATTACGAAACTCTATGTTGTGATTAAACAAAGGATTGCATGACGGTTAAGACTCCAATTTATTCTGCTAATAGAACCTTAATGTGGCTTTATAAGATTGACTGTAATGGGATTTTAATTTTCACTTTCATGATTTACAATTATAGATTTGGGAATACAATAGAAATGAAGTATGTTAAGTTAGAGTTTTAGAAAACTAAGGAAGGAAGAGAGAAAATTATGGCTTATATTATGATTATCGTTTGATATTATTTCACAAAAATAAATAAAAAAGAAGATATCATAAAATTGAATCGTTAATTGTTCATCCCGAACTGAATCATTATAGAGGTTTGGTGCATCAATTTTGTGGTTCCCCAATCAAAACTACCTTTACCAAACTGATAACTAGGATTGTTGAAACAAATCAAAACCCAAACCAAATCAAATATTAGAACTATTTTAAAAAAACCAAAAAACCGGACTAAACCATATTGATAGTTTACGAACTCAACTGAATCACAAACTGCTAGTCATGATTCGAGTTTTTCTGTGTGGTTCGGTTTGATTTTCTTAACAACCATACATGAAACAACCGAAGTGCTCTTTTTAAGAATGGAGTAAAAAAAATCTCAATGGAACAGTGAAGATAAGGTGCATGCGAAGAGTTTTCGATCAATTTTTGGTTTTAAAGGCTGTTGTTATGATACAAATATATATGTGAAAGATAAATCAAACTTCACTAAAACTTTAAAAATGCCGCTGTTATCTTTCCCCTCAGTTATTTTGTCCATTGATGTGAAAACTCTGTTGTGAAATGTATATTTTCTAGTAGTGAAGGTAAGTAAGTGTAGCAAAGAATTGCTTCACCCAAGAATGGAACTCGGGTTCTTTGGGACGATTCGTTTTGGGGGAGCTCATTAACCACTGGAGCTCTTGGTTAGAATAGGATTATTTAGTTTAAATTTGGTTTATATAAGCTGATTAGAATCCCAATAAAAAAAAGCTAGTTCCAAACTAGGGATAATCTTTCTATTTGAATATACAAATTGTCAGCTTGAGTTGTCAATCGCGGATCACGGAAAATGGTTGTTTGTTCAAATTCAGCCACTCAACATGCTATTGTACCGTTGTAGCCACTATTTGAAAATACTTTGTACTAAACAGTGTATCATGGAACACGGGCGATTTGTTTGAATTCTGGTATGCTACAGCCGCTATTAAACAACACTGATGTGAATATATAAGTTTCTGGATACTTTCAGGAGTTCTTGGTTCTAGTGCATGGATTTGTGCTAGTCAAGCTCTCTGAATTGGTAGCTTTTGTTCTGATCATTTTCATTTTCTCTTGCTAAGATTTGATTTTTTTTCCTCTCTTTTAAGCAATTGTATACATACTGTATCTCAATAATGTCAGTTGTGGCCGTTTTGTTTCATTTCTGGTTTTTGTTGTCTTTTATGTAGTCCTTTGTTATTTTGTTTGCCATAAAAGTCTTTAACTGCAAACAAACAAACAAGAGAGCTTCTTTTTTTCACCCCACGTATACTTCGGAAGTATATTTCTGGATAAAGACGCAATTTTCAGTCCTGAAGTACACTTATATAAAAGTCACTTCTAATATATATATCATGGGTGCTTTGGCAGTCTTACTGTCTTAGGATACTAATATAAAGTATGCATTGAATATGTAACTATGATGCAGATGATGTTCGGAAATGCTTCCCAACTATACAGTTTTATCATGGACAAGACAAAGTCTGGAGATAAGTAGTTGGGTTGCAAAAACAATACAAATTTCTGAGATGATTGGAAAATTATAATGATATCTTTTGCTTCTTTATTTTAAGGGATTGTGGTTTCTGATGAAGGAATGGAATGGAGATTAGTAATAGGGACTTGTAAATTGGTATAGAAAACCAGAAGGTGTATGAATGGAAAATGCTAGGACATGGCAAGTATAACACTTTTGATATGCATAAAGTGCAGTAACAAATGAAATATGGGAGAAGTGAATTTGGTAGGCATGGAATTTTCTTCTGGTTTATCTAAGATAGTCAGGCTAAATTCAGATACATCAATTTTATTATTATGGATACAATCAACCACTATTTTACTGTCAAGCTCAAAAATTACATTGTTAGGTTCTCAATTATTCAACCATTGAAGTGCCAATAATCGGCCGATGGCTTCCTCTTCATGTAAATCAATTATGCAGGAGGACCAAGCAGCATTTTCCATGCTGAAGAAACTGTTGTAGTATCTCACAACACTTGCGAAACCAATTATTTACTTGCGAGTGATCCATTAGCAATAATATTTAGGATTGGGAGGGTCTAACTAAAAGCGATGATAGAAGCTTGAAACAAATTGTAGGCCTTGAAGCAAGACTCATCTCTAAATACTTTCTCTTGGATGTACGTTATATCCACAAAGTGATACACGGGCTCGACGCAGTCAATCACGATCTAACTCCAGAAAAATCGAATTAGTCAATTGTTGGCATATACCTTAGTTGGATATACCATTACTCTGCTAACAGTTTAATTTGAGACATGTATCTAACATTATGTTGATTGGTTAATCCTTATATAAATCACTACATCAAAGTGATCAAACACCATTGTGTCATTTGTATGATACATGTAGAATTTTTTCTTTGCACACGTGAGTCTTACAAATTGATTTTCGATTCCCAATTTGAAAAGACCTTGAAAATGTAGACGGAAAAGAAAATGCGGCAAAAATATAATAGGCAATCATAAACATATACCTGACCTAAGCAAGGACATGAACTAAAATGGTAACCATTTCAGCTGAAATCATCTGAGATGACAGAGGCTCTTGACAGTTGACACCCTTCTTTAGACAACAAGAGTTATATAAGATTTTATCACTACATATGCAATAATTTATTTTACCCAAATTTTTAGAAGGGAAATTGCAGGAAGAAACAACAGTGAACGGAAAATCTTCCAACACACTACAAATTAATCATAACTTAAACAGCAGCATTCCTGCATACACTACAAAAGATAATTTGTGACACAAGGCATTGAATCCAATCAACCAACATCACACAGATTTGTAACACAACTGAAGCAAGACACCTAAATTTTCCATTATGCAGCAGAGCATTCATACACATCACATATAAGAGACAAACCTTTCGGCTGAGTGGTGGCAGCAGGGTTTTTATTTGTGGCTGGTCCAATCCTCTCAGACATAGCTCTCATCTGTTCATCACTTTACCTTCATCTGCAAATCACACAAACGTAACCCTTAGACCTGACGGTGGTCTTGTCAATCACAAATTTCGCACCCTTTATCGGTTTATAACGAACTCTAAATGTATGAACAGGTCCAACATCTTGCCGGGATAATCTCTCCCTGACAGTGAAAGGTCCCCAGTTAATGGTTCCATTGTATGTCTGAAGCACGCTCTCAGCAGTAACACGAGTATTAAACTCAATAAAAAAACAGCGTCCTGATAAACCAGTTTGCTTATTCCTAATCACTTTCACAGATGTTGGAGCAGTATATACAGATTCTTCCATAAGTGGAGAAATCAACCAACAACTAAAACTGAAAATTAAAAGAGCATGGTTTCTTGTTTTTCAGTTATGTTTAAACCATCAAGGACTAAAACAAGATTACTCATTCAAATCAATCAATATATTTAAAATTTACTTACACAAACAAATACAAAGGGTAAAACAATGGAAAAAGAATCGCAGCCAGCCAACTTAAAAACGGTAATATAAACATAAACATGTGTACGCGCAACATTAGCAAGCACGTCTCCAAAACTATATATAAAGATGTATTAACGAGTTGTCCAACATTACAAATTAGATTAGATGCATAATCAAGAAGTTACATTGTTTGTTCCTACAATAAGCATGATACAATAAATATACTACTACTAACTGTATGTTTAGTATCACGATGGGTATGCAGAATCATGGCGACCCACCGTGATTTTGTAGAAGCTACATCCAACCGAATGCGTAGTAGTAATTGATAACTAAACCTTAATACCTACTTTAAATAGATAAATCTCTAAACTCCCCAAAAATATAATAGATGTAATATATTAATTTCTAGATACTAATAAAACAGCTTATTTCTCCACTGTATGCATCTAATCATTATTTTGACGTAGCAGGACCATCAAGGTGAAACATTAGGAGGCTGGTTCAAGTCAAAAGATTGGACGTTAGGAGGCTAGTTCAAGTCAAATTTTTGCACTTGTGGTCGCGCTTCATTTGGGTATTGATATTGATCATTTTGGATCCATGGTTGCACTTGTGGAGGTGCTGCATCTGAAGGTTGATGATGAGCAATTGGTCGTCAAGGATGATAATTTAGTGGTTGACGGTGTGCATTTGGAGGCTGATATTGCTGATTTGGGAGGTGATTCAGATGATTTTTCGGTTGGCGTTGTGCATTTAGGTGTTGAGCTTGTGCACTTCATTCCTGTATAAAACCTAGTTAATGTTTGGAGATAACATGGTACTATAACGTTGTGAAGATGAAAATCATGCACCGCAAAGGTCACATTTAAAACTTGACATTGTCACTCCTACTAACTGCAATGATGGATGTTGAAGCGACGCAAAAGCTGCAAAATAGAAAATTAAAGTAAGAAAAATTTAAAGAAGACTAAACAAAAATGAAACGTCGGTGTGTGTGTTTTTGTTTACCTATATAGTGATGATCGCAATGAAGAACCTTCAGTGCATGCCTTTGAAAATCCTTTTCAGGTAAGGCCTTGCACAGACCATGGTGGACTCAGCTTTGGTGATTAAAGTAAGAAAATGAAAGAATCGATCATTAAGAGCTCAATCATTCGGCACATGAATCAATTTATATATTTGTAAACAAACACTCACAATGGCGATTAAACATAAGAACTCAACTTTGGTGATTAAAGTAAGAAAATGGAAGACTCGATCATTCAACACATGAATCAATTTATATATTTGTACGCATATAAAAAAACATTAAGAACAAGTGATAGCTGAATAATACTAGGAATTCAATTGCACAAATATCAATGCATAAATATAACTCGGTTGATTTAAATACATTAATGCTACTTAACGCGACAAGAAATTCACGAGAAATTCACGACCGCACATATTAATTGCAGCATACCTCCATGTTTACTTCCACCACCCCTTTATTATCCACTAATCACAAGATCCAGCGGTTGGAGTTTATTCGGGACAAATTCTAGATAAAAATTTTCGCTGTTAATAGCATCCCTCATTTAAATAACATCTTACAACTCTCACATTGAAAGGATAAGCATTTTGAATCTAGATTTGTTCTCGTATTTTTCTAAATATGTCATTTTATTGGAGAACAAGCCTTTTTCTTTAACTACATATTATCTATGCTCTCTTCCATGGATATGTTTATAAGAACCATCTCATGGTGTATGAAGTTATTGGATACTCAATGAATATGACTTAATCTCGATGTTTTAGTTGATTGGATGTACTTCATTGCTCCTGAACGTCATTCCTTTGACCAGATGCATGCACAAGACAAATTCTGATCCACCAGACACAAAAAGATGCCTTGTTGATTCCTGATGTTTAGATGCATCCTGATGCTTCTAGGTGCACTAGTTAATTAGAGTTTATCGGACTCGACCGACCTGCACACTCCAGCAAACAGTTAGTTGATAAATTTTTATCATGCTATGTTATCATCAAAACATAAATGTAAAGGATTTGTTCTAGAACCAATCCGGTTTTGCAGTATCCCCATTTTTTTATGATGTCCTCGTCGAAAGAATGAATGACAATATCCGCCCTAACGGGGAGGTGAGGTGCAGACCAGCAAGCCACCTTTCAACCTTTTCTTCTTGTATTTTGGATGGGTTCGTAGGACTTCAACATCCTTTTAAAGTTGTCAAAACTTTTTAGTGTCTTGTCAGCGGCCTTTGCATTGATGTTGGGAGGAATCAGGAGAGGCTGGGGCAATGAAATTGTTGTCACAAGAAAAATAAAGACAATAGTTAAGTCAGGGAAAATCAAAATTAAAGAGAAATGAATACGTTCATAAAATAATATGGTTTCAATGGAACCATGCAGAAACTCCTTCCTAATAGAAGTGTTAATCTTGGTTGTCCAAGTCTAAATTATAAGAAGAGTAAAATTCTCTCCACAAAGTAGGTAAACATTTTGACACTCTATTTGTTAATCTTAGACTTTGTTTGCGAGTTTGGAGGGGAGGGGAAGGGAAGACTTTGATGGGTGGAAAATATGAAGGAAAATGGAGAAATCTTTTTAAAAATTTTAAAAGAGTAGTTTTTTTAGAGAATAATAAATTAATGCATATGATTACTAGATTTTTAATTTTAAAAATAATATAACAACATAAGTTAAATTTGAAGAATTCATATAAACCCTCCAAAACCCGCCAAAACCCTCATCCAATACAAATTTTTTAGTTCCCCCAAATGAGGAGGGTTTAGTATTATGAAGAAAAGTTAATCCCCCAAAGCCCTCCCCTTCCATTTTTCTCTATTTCTTCCACTTGCTCATTCCTTTTTTGCCAAGCCTTCCCTTCCCTTCCCCTGCAAACTCGCAAACAAAGCCTTAGTGTTTCTTTCTTGAATACTGACAAAGAGTTGCGAAGAAGAGGCCTCTGGTCAAGCCGCCAAATATTCTAGATCATGAGAAACCAGATAGTGAATGGCTTGACAAAGGCCCATATGATGAGTCATGGTGTTTGGGAGGTAAACAACTGTGAAAATACTTTCCTGGTATCAGGATAATTGGCCAATAAAAATCGTCGATATAAGAAATAACGCCAAAGGTGTGGCTTTGAAGAATCTTGAAAGTTAAGAGATTCACGGAACCAAACAAGACCAATGTAAGATTGATGCCTCATTTTCAACTAGATCTGTCTAGTTGGCTAGCCCATATGGGCCGGTCTGCCAAGTATGTAAGCCGCCAAATATTCTAGATCATGAGGAAACTGATAGGCAATGGCTTAACAAAGGCCCGTGTGATGAGTCATGGTGTTTGGGAGGTAAGCATCGGTGAAAACTTTCTTGGTACCAGGATAATTGGCCAATAAAAATTGTCGACACAAGCAATAGCGCCAAACGCAAGCAATAGCACCAAAGGTGTCGCTTTGAAGAATCTTGAAAGTTATGAGATTCATGGAACCAAACAAGACCAATTTTCTGTTTGATGTAAGGTTGGTGCCTCGCTTCAACTAGAGTTGTGAAGTTGGCTAGCCCATATGAACCGGTCCGTGAAGCCTGAAAAAATGTAGGACTTAGGCCTTAAAATTTCGGCTCATACTTTTTCAAGGTTTTTTAGCCCTATCCATAAAATTCTGCTTCACATTAAAGCTAGCCTATATGGATCATGGGTAACACGTTTGACCTGCATAACTAAAAGTTCTACTTATTCCTTCTAAAAAAAAAAGTTCTACTAAAATTTATGAAGCCTCACTCACTCTCACAAACAACACATCGAGAACCTCCCACACTTCATCGAGTTCTATCTCTTCTATTATATTCAATCTAGTTATATATGTTAAAGATTATACATTAATATAACCAATTTACATGATAGGAAAATGGAACTTACAATAATGAGACTACTAAGCAGAACAAAAAATGCCAATAATAATAACAACAACAATAATAATCTTAGTATAAAAAAAATGCATCTCTATGTATTAATTTCACAATTTTAAATTGTTTCATGTTTCACTTCACAACTTCCTCACTTTTTTTTTTGTCAGGTAGCCTAGTGGCTAGAATTCACCTTATAAGGTGAATAAGTGGGATGTCCAAGGTTCGAACCCCGACCCCTGCATATAATAATGCATTGTCCTACCAATTGAGCTATGCTCACAGGACCTCACATTTTATTAGTTTGTGTTAATTATGTTGGATATTCGTGTATTATTTTGAACAATTTGAGACTTGTATTCTACTTAAAAATATGTTATAGTATTTTTATAAAATAATATAATACTTAAAAATGTATTTTACTTAGATCAATATTTTTTTTTCCAAATATTTTAGTGGGAACAAGTGGCGAATCCGGAGTTCGAACCTCAGTTCCTACATATATAATGTGATGTCCTTATCAATATAAGTCGGTATATTTTTATATTGTATTTATAAAAAAATATTTTGTATTTATAGTTGACAAGTGTCAAAAAGGAGTTAAATAGACTGTATATTTTAGGCACTTTGATTACTTGGTTTGCAAGCTATCCTGTGAAAAGCTCATAAATACTGAAGAATCATTCAATTATGCTTTTCACATCTAACGCCAACTCTTTGTAGGAAAATACACGCCTGGTCACTCTAGAAGCAAGAAAACATGAAGAAATGCAAATGACAACTTTTCGAAGATCAAAGGAACAAAATAGGCAGAATTACCAGTTTACTGGCCATGGCGAGTAAGTTTACTTGCGAGGCGAGTAAGGCGGTCTAACCCTCAGAGCTGACGTGGCACAAACCCACTGGTGAAGAAACCACTACTCGCCATGGCGAGCGTTTCTACTTGGGAGGCGAGT
>Ga0315915_1001478_pt1 | contig 28576 bp, 24 predicted proteins | sample MpolbnodulesMG_FD_207738 | JGI IMG/M metagenome (GOLD analysis project Ga0315915, IMG submission 207738) | Medicago polymorpha root nodule microbial communities from Los Angeles, California, United States - branched nodules | ecosystem: Host-associated > Plants > Roots > Nodule | place: USA... | reverse complement strand
CAGAGTTTGGACAAACCCGCGATACGCTATATAGTACAAAATGATTATCAATGAACAAAATTTTCCTCTCTCTTTTATCGTAAGTATAGCTGAATCAGAGTGTGTGAGTGTGTGCAATATGAATAGTGTTTGTTTCATTGACTTGCATCATAAGTTATTTAATGTTGTGCATGTTTGTTTAGTTTTCTCTTTTCCAAACTGAGATCAAGGGATGTAACTGCCAGATTAAGTGATTCTTGGTTAAGTGTTTTTTTTTTTGTTTTTCCTCACTATACTAGCATCAGACAGTTTCAAGAGTCCACAATGATTATGTGCCCTCCTGTTTATTATTTGATTAATTTTTCCTGACTTAATTTGTTTGTAGCTAACACCTCTTATTTTGTTATGTATTTTCAGATAAGAGCTAAATTGAAGGAGCATTTTGGTACTTGTGGGGAAGTTACAAGGATGTCAATCCCAAAATATTTTGAATCTGGTTATTCCAAGGGGTATGTTTCTTTGCCAAATTCCATTGGTATTCCGCTGTTTCTCCTAATGCTGCGTTAAAAACTTTACTTACTTCATGGATTGTTCACAGGTTTGCATATAAGGACTTCACAGATTCTGAGAGCTTAAGCAAATCTCTTGAGTATCTCCATATTGATATTCCATTTTGTATTCCCATTTTTCTTACCTGAGATGAAACTTTTTTATATTAACTGTCGTGGACTTTAATACCTTTTATTTTATTTTTATCTTCTAGACTAGAACTGTTGATTAATTATAGGAAGCAAAGTAAACTTCAAACTGTAAAGAAGGCCGTGATTTACGCCCAAATTATAATTACAACTCAAAGATATAATTTTGTAAATTATACAGAAGCACAGGTTTTTGGCTAATATGTAATCGTAATTTGCACATTATTGGTTCCTTCATTGGTTCCAATTAGTTTGATCTTAATTATTATGTTGTTTTCCTGGTCTCATGAACAAAATATATGCTCTTCTCATAAATCAAGGTTTGGTAAGGCTTTGATAAATATTTCTAATGTTTGTGCAATATTCCTTAATTTATTTATTTTTTCTTTAGAACAAATTTTTTACAAGATACGTTATTCAACCCGTGAGAATCACGGATTTTTAACTAGTTATAGAATAAAATAGAAAACATGCAGAGGGAGGAGAATATTACACAATGCATTTATAACGGGATCACACAATAGTCAAAGACTATATCCACTCATGGACATCGGTGAGATTTATCCAATTATTTCATCAAATATGAAAAGTATTCCATAAATGCTCAAAAATCATCTCTCACCCACCCTATTTCACTAACAATTTATAGAGAAAAATGTATTTTTTGTTTTTGAATAAAGAAAAATGTATTCTTTAACCAAGCTTCATATATAAGCCTTCATGAATTCTCTAAGCCTTTGGAAGCTTCACATCTTCTCTCAACAACTTTGTTCCACTTAGTTTGTTATAAAATTGAAGGTGCAATATGTTACAAAGTGATTTGGGATATGATATAAATTTGTTACATTTAGATCACGGCCTACTACCCAATGTTTTTGTAATCCTAAAACGAATTTTAAATTAAGAACTTTTAGTGTGTGTAGAGAAAATAAATTGATACTTAGTTTGTTATAGTTGTTAGCTATTTTTTAACAAAGTTAGTTAGTTTATTATTTTGATTGCTTGCTATGCAAGTCATGAAATAAGTTGTATATAAACTAGCTGTAAATACTTTTCATTAATCAATGAGAATCACAATTTACAACAAATTTAATATTCTCCTTCTCTCAATTTCTCAATTCATTCTCTTCTCTCTCTCTCTCTTAGAAATTCAATAGTTTGTCGTACAAGCAAGTTCTGTTGCGGTAACATCATTGACTTTGTTGAAGTAGTTTAACTATTTTTTTATTTATTTTTTGGCTTTCGCACTGGTTTTCGACCCATCAAAGGTAGGTGACTAATCCGGCTCGTGCGTAGAGGCGTGTGCATTGGCCAAACGTTGTTCCCCTTGGGAATTAAACCCGGTATTCCCCAGGTACGTCCTTGGAAGGAGCTCCTTGCCACTGGAGCCCAAGCAACTTGGTTTAACTATTTTCTTATTGATCTAATGATCAACATATATATTCAAATAATTAATACAATATATGAGGAGAGAGAAATGTGATGATCTAAATTTAAACTCGAAATGGCAAGATATGCTGGATATAAGCAGTTAATGTCAGATAAGTGGATAAAAGCGGCGTTGAAGGAATGACATTTATCTCATTCTAATAATATTCCAACAAAGCTTGATTCTTTAAAAGCTCAATTATCTTGGTTAGATGGCAGAGGTGAAGATGATTTGTTGTCTCAAGTTGATATAGAGGAATTAATGTGTGGTATCACTCATGATATTCACTCATTGTCTCGTGTTAATACTAGCATTTGTTAGCAGCAATCCAAGTTGCTTTGGCTTAAGGAAGGCGATGCAAACTCTAAAAAATTTCACATAGTATTATCCAGTCGTCGGAGATGTAATTCCATTGTCTCATTTGTGGAGGACGGTCATATTGTAGAGGGTGTTTAGCCAATTTGGAATGCCATTTTTTCGCATTTTCGTAATCATTTTAAGGCTCATCAGTTGGAGCGGCCATGTGTGTGGAATTTGGCTTTCAAGACTTTATTGCTTGTGGAAGGGGGCGACTTGGTTAAGCCGTTTACAATTGATGAAGTTAAGGCCACGGTGTGGAATTGTGATAGTTTTAAGAGTCCCAGACCAGATGGTGTTAACTTTGGTTTCATTAAACAGTTCTGGCAAGTGTTGAAGGAAGATATTATGCGTTTTATTATGGAGTTTCATCGGAATGGCGAACTGGCTCGTGGTATCTATTCAACCTTTATAGCTTTTATTCCAAATGTAGAGAGCCCCCAGAAATTAAATGATTTTTGGCCTATTTTCTTGGTGGGTTGCTTGTATAAAATCATGGCTAAGGTTTTAGCGAACCGTCTGAGAATGGTGGTGGGGAAGGTAATCTTAGAGACTCAAACGGCGCTTGTAAAAGGTAGAAAAATATTAGATGGGGTTCTTGTTGCTAATGAGGTGGTTGATGAAGCTCTAAAGTTGTAAAAAGAGCTTCTGTTATTTAAAGTGGATTTTGAAAAGGCCTATGACGGATTGGAAATATTTGGATGCGGTTATGTGTAAAATGTTATTTCCGGTTTTGTGGCAGAAGTGGATAAAAGAATGTGTGTCTACAAATACTGCTTCAGTGTTAGTAAATGGTAGTCCTACAGATGAGTTCCGTGGGAGAGGGGCCTTCGTCAAGGCGACCCGCTCTCTCCTTTTTTTTTTTTTTTGGCCGCAGAGGGTCTGAATGTTATGATGACAGAGATGGTGACCGCTAATATTTTTGACGGGTATGCGGTGGGATTGACTAATGTTATGGTTGTTTCTCACCTTCAATTTGCTGACGACAATTTGTTGTTGGGTGTCAAGAGTTGTGCAAATGTTCGTGCTATGCCGGCGGTGTTGTTATTGTTTGAGGCAATGTGTAAACTTTAATAAAAGTATGTTGGTCGGGGTCAGTCCTGGTTGGTTGAGGCAACATCTATTATGAATTGTAAAGTGGGACAGGTGCCGTTTTTGTATTTGGGTCTCTCTATTGGGGGTGATCCTCGTAGGTTAGCATTTTGGGACCCTGTGTTGCATACCATGAAGTCTAGACTGTCAGCGTGGAAAACTTGTTTTCTTTCTTTTGGGGGCCGTTTGACTCTGCTAAAATCCGTCCTGACTTCTCTGCCTGTCTATGCTCTTTCTTTCTTCAAAGCTCCGTCAAGTATAATCTCTTCAATTGAATCTTTATTTAATTTTTTTTTTTTTTTTTGGGGGGGGGGTGAGGATCACATGGAAACACCTTGGGTTGGTTGGAATATTGTTTGTCTTTGAAAGGAGTATGGAGGATTGGGGGTTAGACAGTTGAGGGAGTTTAATTTATCTCTGTTTGGAAAGTGGTATTGGAGGATGTTGGTTGATAGAGGAGGGTTTTGGTATAGGGTGTTGGTTGCTAGGTATGGTGAGGAGGCAGGGAGGTTGGAGGTTGGGGGCCGTAGTGGTTCTTATTGGTGGAGGGAGGTGGCGAGGATTAAGGACGGTGTAGGTGAGGAGGGGGAGGTCTGGTTTTCATAGAGGGTGTCACGAAAGGTGTGGGATGGGGTAGCTACTTTATGATCGGTGGTTAGGGGAGGTTCCTCTTTGTCAGTGTTTCAGTCGGTTGTTTGGTTTAGCAGAGAACAAGTCGCTTTCAGTTGCAATTATGTTTTCTTTAGGTTGGAAAGAGGGGGTGAGGTTTGGCAATGGAGGAGGAGGTTGTGGGTGTGGGAGGAGGAGTTGGTAGCGGAGTGTAGGATCTTACTGGCTAATGTTACTTTGTAGTCTAATATTTCAGATCACTGGTAATGGCACCCCAACATTGCGGGGGTTATTCGGTGCGTTCAGGATATCAGGTGCTTACTGCTTAGGATTCCCCTATGCTGGCTGATTCATAGAATCTCATTTGGCACTCTCAGGTCCCCTTAAAAGTTTCTATTTTAGCTTGGCGGTTGCTTCGCGATAGGTTGCCAACAAAAATTAATCGTGGTATATTAGTGGCTAATGACATTTCTTGTGTGGCAGGATGCAAACATGTCGAAGATGCGCAACACTTGTTTCTTCATTGAGATGCTTTTGGCTACCTTTGATAGCAAGTTCGGTCGTGACTTGGTTTTTTCAGGTGTTGATCATCACAGTCTTAGCGCTGACTTTCTTCATTTTACTAACTATTTAGGTGGCTCGAGGACTCGTCGATCATTCCTTCAGTTATTGTGGCTTCTTTGTGTCTGGCCCATATGGAAAAAACATAATAATTTTTTTAATAATATTTGCACTTCCATTACAGAGCTTATGGAAAAGGTAAAATTCCATTCATACTGGTGGTTGAGGGCTAATAATGTCTCTTTTGTGTATGGTTGTTAGCAATGGCAGTCAGACCCGTTGTTTTGTTTAGGTATCGACTAATGCTTGTTTTTGTATCTATTTGACAAACTCTGTGTTCTTTGAGTGACCTCTTTAGTACGCCTTGTGCTAAAGAGGCGTCTCTGTTTTTGTGAATATATACCATTTTTGCTTCTTAAAAAAATAATTAAACTCAAAATTCCACATAAAATGACCTCACAACAAAATTAAGCTGTAACAATGAGGACAAATTAAGTTGACTAAAATAATGTAGTGTAGAATAAAGTTTGATTCACGCAAATAAAATAAATATAAAATTATGGATTGATTAAAAGTTGCATATTTTTTTTTGACAAAAATAAAACGATATTCATTAATTCAAATCGATAGATTACATCAGATACAAACATCGGTAAAAACGTAAAACATGAATCTGCGAACAAACTCACATCACCCAAGTTAGTAGCATAAAACAGCAAAATGCCTACAAATAATATGATAAAACCTAAGTCACCGAAATTCACATGCTTCCGGATCTTCAACGTTGACACCCAAATCATTGGTTGAATTTGTAATTGACTAATGCCGATCTTTCAATAGGATATAAGCGAACACTGCGACAAGACGCGAAATCAAACGTCGCACAAGATGACGAACAACACAACGCCGCACTTAGACGACGAAATCACAAAAAAACACAAAAGAAAAAACTTGATATTTGTGAAAACTACTTATTTAGATTGAAAGAAAAGGGAAAAAAGAGTTCGAGGGGTGATTCTAGGTCTAAAAGGACTTAAAACCACCCGTCCTCGATGAACGAAGAAGAAAGAAAGTTTAGAGAGAAGTTGGAGTTTCTCTCACTAGAAAACTAGGGCCGGCTATATTATAAGTTTTATATTTTTTATTAGGAAAACGCTAACTATCTTTAAATATGTATATTTTTTAAGGAAAAAAGGAACGAAAAAAAAGAAAATGTTCCGCTAGGGTTCTTCCATTAGCATGAGCGCAGTCCATTTTTCAATCATATGATGGCGTATTGGCTTCCACCGTTTGGAAATTTGTGGTGCTAATTCTTTCCAAGAATTGTTGAACTTCGCCACCAAGGATTTTTCCAAGTAGTGGGATTTGTAAATACTTGAAGAGTACTAAAGTTTTGATCTGTAAGCATTTATTTTAGCATCTTGTTCATTAAATTGCTCAAGATTTCAAGCGGCCATGGTGTTTTCCTGTCCATGGCCTTGCGTGGAGGAAACATCTGACAACCCAAAGGCACCACAACAACAACGTTCCTTTGTGCAAGTGCTCTCACCTACGGCTATTGTTGCTAGTGCACCACTGCCTCATCCAAAAATTCGAGGGAAAACTTATCAATAAGAATCACTGAGGATGTGTATGCCAAAGGGTTAGAGAAATGCAAGCATCACCTCCACGACATGCTATTTTTGAATAAGGGCGACAAGCCGTACACCGCCAAAGGAATAACAACAAAGCTATCGAAGCAATGGAAGACTAAGGATCCATGGCATTTGCAGTCAGGCCTGTTGCGGCTTTCCCGATGGTCCAAGGATTTTAACAAATACTCTTAGCGTCTCACACATGCACATGTTTGGATCTGGCTTCTGGACTTGCCACATGAATACTGGCTAGAGAGAACCCTAATGAAATTGCTGGTGCAATGGGCACCCCTCTCATTATCGACGCCGCAACTCAGACACATACTTTTGGCCATTACGCGCGGGTGCTATTAAACTTTTTTCTTGTTAAATAATGATATAAGAGCAGCTTTTTTTGCAGACAACAAGGGTGTCTCGGAGGTATCCAAGATCACAAATGAAGAGAGGAAAAACATGACAGAAGAGCAGCTGAACCATATTCTACGACACACCTCTCCTTAACAGTCACCTAGGATTCAACTCCATTCATAGAACATACAAGGCGGCGAAATCAACCTATTCAAACCCCGATTCCATGCAAACACAAGGCAAGAACATACAACACAAACACAACATTGAAACATATAATTGCATTCAATCACTTCTTTTTCTTAAATTATTTCCTATATACACAATTTCACGCAAACACAAGGCAAGAACATACAACGCAAACACAACTTTGAAACATATAATTGCATTCAATCACTTTCATTTTCTTAAAATATTTCCTATAAACAAAAAAGAATTCTAATTACATTAAATTATTCTAATATACATATAGCATCAAATTGAAAACAATCCATCACAAAAAATTCAATTCTCTGCCAAAAGCTATATAGCACCAACACACTTCAGCTCAAATGCACAAGTATTAGTGTCCGACAACTGTCAGTGTAAAGTGTTCGACACCAAAAAAAACATCAACACATATTATTACATTCAATCACTTTCAGTTTATTAAGTGTTGGTGTCAATGCGACCTCTCAAATTTGGAAAATTCTAATCAAATTCTATAAACAAAACAAAAAGACTAACCAAATTACATCACACTAATATACAAAAATATATCATAAAGTTGAAAACAATTTCTTAAAAATTAAAAATATACTATTAATATTTACCAATACACCACCAATCCGGCAAATGTTGTTCGTTGTTTCTGCGAAGAAGGTGAACCTGGCGATGAGGGTAGGTATCTCAACAAAGAAAAAGACTCTGATTCACAATTCACAATAGATTCTCGAGTTCTTTAACTACAATAAACAATTTCAATTTTAGCATACACAAACTATATTGGCAAGAATATTATAGGCAATAAATAAGTAGAATAGTTAAAGTTTTGTTAATTTTAATTCTTAATTTGTTTAAGAACCTTTTGATTTAATTCAAGTATAAAACACCATTCAATGTTTCAACAAAAATCAGTTTTCAGTTCACCCCAAAGATAAAAGGTTTAAAAAGAAAAATAATCTTTTAAATACCACGTTATTTATCTCTATGAATAAACTTCCATTGATAATTGAGATTCAAGATGTAGAACAACACAACAACTACTAAAAAATTAACTAAATGGAAACAAAATTGTATCACAAGAAATTTAAAAACAGCTCAGATTTTGGGATTAATAAAATCAATGAAATAAATAAATCAAAAAAATTGAGAACTGAATTATACCTGTGTGGGTGCATGTGTGAGATGAGATGAGTGATGGGTTCAATGGGTTGTGAGAAGTGGAGTTCAATGAGATGGGGGTCTGGGTATGAGAGAGATGGGGTTAGAAGTGGGGTTTGATGGTGGTGGCAATTATGGGATTCAATGGAGATGGTGGTTATGCAGTTCGATGGTATTGAGATGAGAGACGAAGGTGAGATGTGGGTTGAACAGATGAAGGTCGTGTAAATGAAGAGAGGGAATTGGAAATTTGTTCCGCACCAATTGCTAAAAGTTAATCTGCTTTGTTTTTTTAATTTTTCAAAAAACCCCCTTTTTGTTAAGAGTATAAGATAGTGTTCAGCACACAGTGCTAACAATACTATCCATCTATGTTAGCACTCCCTCAAAACTGCTATCATACTCTTTTTTTTTATTTTTTTAAATTGCCTATATTATCACTTTTGGATAGGGGTGGGCAGCGGACGGATTCAGGCCTAAAACCTCAATCCGCCATAAACCACGGGTGACATCACAAGCACCATTTTCGTCCGTTCTAGATTCGGTTCCCTGTAATTTCGGTTTTTCGGTGTGAGCGGTTGTTTCGGTCGGACTTTGATGGTGGAAGATTAAAGAAATAAAAAAAATCTGATAAAATCAAATCCAAAAAGAGAAAAAGTCAGATTCAACACTCGGATGTGTAGATCTACAAAGATGAATTTCAACTTGATTTGCATGAAGACAAATCTGGTGTAGATACAAACATTTCAACTTATTCAAGAAATTATATGGGAAAGGGAAAATGCTTTCATGGTTGTTTAGCAGTAGATAAAGACATAGATTATGGAAGAGAAGAGACAGGGAAACATGAAGAGAAGAAGAACAAGAGGAGATTTTAGAACCGATAACCCATGTGAGGAAGAAGGAACACTTCTGAAAAAATTATAATTTTGAATGGTAGAAGCTTCAAAGCTGTGAAACATGTAGTGATGTGAAGTTTGTGGTGGTAAAACGTGCATCAATAGTGTAGTAATGTGAAGTTTCTCACTCTTTTAGAAATCTTCAAATCTGGTTTCCAAGAGAGAGAGAGAGAAAATGCAGTAATTACTAATTAATGATTTTCAATTTTCTATAGAGGGGGACTTTCCAGTTTTCAAGGGATTGGTTTATATTTTTTTATAAAAAAGGGTTGATTGTTAGTAAAAAGATATTCATTGTTATTTATTAGTAATAAAATAATAATATCACAATTTATTGTGTGTCTCGAGGTCAACACTGGCAGAGAGAGCATTCATTGTCTCGTAAATTGAATGGATGGATGTAATACAGCTGGTTTCGGTCTTCCGGCGGTGGTATTTTCCAAATTCGGAACCGACCACCAAAACCCATACCTAACCGAACCAGTAACCCGTATGAACCCGCCGAACCGGTTCGCCCCGCCCGTTTATGGTTTTTTGCTTGCGGGCCAGCCGGTTTTGGACGAGTCGGCCCAATTTGTCCAGCCCTACTTTTGGAGAAAGTGCTGTTTTAGATTTACTCTTATAATAGCACCTGCAACAAAACGTTATTGTACTTATCAAAGTCAATTTTTTGTTAGGACTTTTTCTAAAAGTGCTATTAAATGGGCGCTACTAAATGTCAAAATTGGTGTAGTGGCACTTAAAACTATTTTTCTCTCTCCTTCATTTATACATTTTTCTTAATACGTGTGAAATGAGATTTTGGCTCAGTTAATCCGGGACGGAGGGAGTAATAAATTGTGCTTGCAGAGGCGGATCTAGATATTTGATACATGTGGGGTTAAAATAGTCCCTCGGTATATCAAAATTTTAAATTGTCTACGATTGTACACTTCGTTAGTCGAAATAGTCCATAACATTAAAATACTTCATTAATATTGTCATTCAATATAATTACTTATTGTCATTTAATGGACTATTATGACTAACAACGTACGAAATCAGAGACTATTTTAGAATTTTAATACATTGAGAAATTATTATGACTATTTATTACATATTCAGGGACCAAAATAGTTATTACCTTTTTTTTATAATAATATATATAAAAAAAATATGGAACTGGCATGTGGAGCTTTTGCTCCACGTAGCCATGCGTGGATGTTCGTGCGGTTAGGTAGTCGTGCCAAATAGCAATACTCATTTTTGTGATGTGATAAGAAGATACAAATATTGAAAAAATGAGGTGTTAAATGTGTGGAGGCCATATATAGTTAACAATAATATGACCATTGTATTGAAACGTACGATAAGTTATTTAAAAAGTTGTATGTTGAGGATGCTCTTTCAACCAATGAATAATTGACTAGTGTTAATGTGTGCTTGATTTTCTCTAGCAATAAAAATGCTCTAGATCCGAGCTGTACATATTTTTCTCCGTTTTCCTTGTTCGAATATTGAAGTCAACTACCAAACTTCTTGTAAAAATCTGAAACACTTGCATCAAACATCATGGTGATCTCCGTAAGTTTATGCACATCAGCTGCTAAGAAAATTCTTGATGAACTTAGCACTATACTTTTAAACAAGTATAATTTATCCTCTTCCTTCCAAGAAGATTTCATCAAGCTGAAAGATGACATGTCAGCAATTTCAGCAGTACTTCTAGATGCAGAAAAGAAGCAGGAGAAGAATCACTTGGTTGAGGATTGGTTGAAGAAGCTCCGGAATGCACTGCACAATGCAGAAGACTTGTTGGATGATATAAATGCTGAAGCTTTGAGGCAGAAAGTGGAGGCTGAATGGAAAATAGTTACTGCGGTAAGAAATATGTTTTTCTTTTCTGATATGAATGTTAGAACTAAGGAAATTATAGTTAAAATCGATGAGATAGCGAATCGGATAAGTAGTCTTCACTTGCAAGAACTTGATCAACACCAGGAGACTGCTAGTAATAGACAGAGGGAGAATAATACAGTCTCATATATGAGATGCTGCAGTGAGGTTGTTGGAAGAGAAGAAGAGAAGCAAAATGTGATAGAAAGGTTGATACTAGGTGGTAGTAGTAATAGTAATAATGATGTTCTTCCTATTGTGGGAATAGGAGGGTTGGGGAAGACAGCACTTGCCAATTTAATTTTTGATGATGAAAGGGTCAAGAATGGTTTTGATTTGAGGATTTGGGTAGATGTGTCTGATGATTGGAAAATAGAGAGGGTTTGGCAGAAAAAAGTTGTTAGAGCTGTCGATCGTTCTGATGAAAATGCTCAAGATATAGATTTCTTGTCATCATGTCTTAAAGTGAGTGAAAAGAAATTTTTACTTGTTCTAGATGATGTTTGGAATTGTAACCGTGTCGAATGGCTTGATTTGAAGAAATTGTTATTAGGAAATTGTGCAAGAGGAAGCAGAATTGTAGCTACAACACGCTACAAAATTACTGCATCTGTCATGGGTGAAAATGAAATAGGAAACAATTTATATCAGTTGTGTGGTTTGGCTGATGATGAGTGCAGGTCATTGTTTGAGAAATGGGCGTTTGGAGAAGGAGAAAGAGTTCAACATCCCAATCTTATTAAAATTGGAAAAGAAATATTAATGAAATGTGGTGGAGTGCCTTTAGCGATACGAACTGTGGGAGGCTTACTATCTGGAACTAAAGATGAATCTTATTGGATGTCAGTGAAAAACAGCGATACTTGGAATATGAGCCATTTACCCAAAAAGGAAGATGGTATAATGGCAGTTCTCAAGTTAACCTATGATCAATTACCATCTCCTTTAAAAGAATGTTTTGCATATTGCTCTTTACTTCCCAAAGGTAAAGAATTTGATAAGCAAGATTTAATCCATTTATGGATGGCTCAAGGTTTTATTCAACCATCAAACAATGATCAGCAAATGGAAGATGTTGGAAATTGGTATATAAATGAGTTTGTGTCTAGATCAATATTTGAGATAGTACATGAGAATCATAAAACTGAAATAGTAAAATGCAGAATGCATGATCTATTTCATGATCTTGCTAAATTAGTGGCAGGAAACTTGATGGTTAATTCTGATGCTTCAAATATGTCCGAAAGCACAAGACACATTTCATTTTGGGATCAAGCAGACATAAAGGAAGATCCAAGTTTGTTTCTCAAGTTACCAAAATTGAGAACACTTTTGAGTACCAAATTGGGACCTCATTTGAATGTCTTTCTCTTAGGTTCGACTTATTTACGCGCATTGGATTTGAGTAACATGGGAATAACAAGTCTTCCTTATAGCATTGGTAACATGAAACATCTGAGGTATCTAAATCTAAACGGAAACAGCGAACTTCTGTTCCTTCCCAATTCCATCTGTAGCCTGCATTTTCTACAAACTTTGAAGCTATCAGGATGCAGAAAAATCAGTACCTTCCCAAGAAAATTCAGCCACTTAGTTTCCCTTAGACATTTGGTGATAACCTCTCCAAATGTTTTCAAGAAACAACTTGGTACTTTAACATCGCTTCGGTCGTTAACAATTGAACATTGTAGAAGCCTTGTTTCTTTGAACGAAGTAACTCAGAACCTCACTTTACTTCGATCGCTGCGAATTCACAACTGCTCTAAATTAACTTCATTGCCAAGTAGCTTGAAAAGTTGCACTGCCCTTGAGAATTTAGAGGTTGTAAACTGTCCTAAGATAGAATCATTGGATGTGTGCATCGAAAATCTTTCTAATCTTCGCTCATTAACTATTAAAGGTCTACGCAAGCTGACAACTCTACCGATCAATCCTGAATTCTATAAAAGCAATCTTCAGTATCTGTTTATCATAGATTGTGTTTCTCTTATGACATTGCCTGATTGTGTCAGGAATCTGTCGTCATTGATGCGTGTACACATTCGGTATTGTCCCAACCTTCTAAACTTACCGTGTGGATTTGGACAACTTGCTGCTTTACAAGTCTTGCAAATTGATGGATGTCCTCTTTTAAGCACACGATGCCGAAGGGTTGCCGGCGAGGATTGGGAAAAGATATCTCATGTGCATGAAATCTATGTTGACAATGTCAGAATTTAGTTGACCAGTGCTTTGATTTCTTCCGTTTCTGCAATTGGATTCTTTGCATGGAATACAATTTATTTTCATCACTTTTTATGTTCTTTAAAATTGCATCACAATCAAAATGATAGTTGTTGAATGGTGGCGATAAATCATGTTTTGAGGCGTTTGAATGTTTTGAAGTTTGAATGATAATACCTGGAAAAATCATAGGAATTGGAATGAAGTAATTGAAACTGAAGCATGATAGTACCCAATGCTAAAAATAGTAGCTACTGAGTTCCAAACTTATAAACCTAAGTTAGAGTGGATTAGTTGGAACCACATATTATGATCCGATTGTAGATGAATCTCAAAATGACAATAGAACCACAGTATTATGTTCACATGTTTCAAAACTACCTAAAATGACTAACATCCCAACAAAATTATATTTTGACATGGGGTTTTCTCCCTCAGTTTTCAATTACCAAGATCTAGTTGCACACGTAAAATCAGATAAGTGATTAGTGCTCACACATATTGGAGCCCTAGAACAAAAATCAAGAGATTTAGGTTTTGATGAGTGATTAGTGCCCACCCATCCATAGCTAGCACAAAACTCAGGAAAAATATAGCTTTCCATCTTAAGTTTGGACACGCACGAATTACCCAATAAACGATAGAGTGTGCACACCATTGAAACTTGCTTTCTGAAGCATGGTTTCCCCTACTTACAAGGGTAATGGGAAGAATAAATTTCTAGCAAATGTTGCAGTATCAGATTCTTCAATGCACGCTGATTCCAATTCACAATCATCATCTACAAATCAAAGCAAGAATTACTCAAGTCAAGAACACTATCAAAGCAATCTTGGTTTACTTCAACAATCAAAAGCTAATCCTTCAACAATTATATCCATTCATAGACGACTCATTCATAGGCGATGTGAGACTTAACCAAGAACACGAGTTCTCCATTGTTGGTGTTGATTGAGAATATACATGTCGAATAAATCACACATTGCTTAGAATTATAACGAAAGAGCTAGACTAAGACTATCTAAAGGCTCTAGATCTTCATTAAAAGATACACCATCAAGAACCACTTTAAGCTCGCATCTGACCTTCTCCTTTCTCTTATACTCTTGTCTTAGAGTATTGTGAGATGTAGTTCGGTATTGTTGTTGATTTAAAATATACATGTTGAAAGTCTACATTGCTTAAAATTGTAAAGGAAGAGGTAGACTAGACTATATAATTGTTTTCCACGTTATGTTCTTGTGTTTCTTAGATTTCTCTATGCCAATTTTTCCGACATTTCCTTACCCAGTTGTTCACAAATCTTAGCTTCAATTGTCACAATTGTTACTATTTAACCTTCACTCATCTTGAATAATGTTCTTTATATACCTTATTTTCATGCAAATTTAATCTCTATTCCTAAGTTAGTTATTACCGATAACATTTTGTGAATTTCACATCTCAAACTTGTGGAATTCTGCAGAATTGTACCAAGGCAATGATTAGTACAACTAATATTATCCGTATTCATTCATCTAGCTGGACTGAAGCCTCTACGGACTTGCTTTTTCATCTTGTAAATTTATTCGTATTCATTCATCTTGCTATTCTTTTTCCAGAAATCTTTTCTTTTGCGGCATATAAGATTCACCTTTATGATGATGTTGGCAAAACGTCATCAAAGTTGTCTTTTTCACATATTGTATCCAAATCTATTGCTCCTTTTGATATCTTGCATGCTGACTTTTGAGCTCCTTATTCCACAGTTTCAATTCTAGGTTTCCTTGGGTTATCTTTGTTAAATGTAATGATGAGGCTAAAAAGAGTACCATTCATTTTCTTGCTTACATAGAATACCATCATACTACCTTGAAGTGTCCTTGCTCTGACAATGGAACTGGATTTGCAATGGGTGATTTTCTTTCATCAAAGGGAATCATCCACCAGACAAGATGTGTTGAAACCCCTCAACATAATGGTGTTGTTGAGAAATGTGGCTAGGCCTTTTTACATTCACTCTCTCATTCACTTTTACACAAATATGTTTGGTCATTTTGGGATATCCATGATAGTGTGACTATTTTTTCTTATTCACTTATCTAAGTATAACAAAGCTATATTAGATCCCAAAGAACTTCTAACATATTAATGGTGTCCTTCAAGGTTCTACCAAACTATAAGTAAAGGCAAGGCTGACCAAAACCAAGAGCTTTAGGCTTCAAAATTTTAGGTTGGAAAAAGGCCTCAAAATATTTTAATTTACTTATAAATATATAATACGAAATTTTTGAAAGAATATTACCCAAGTTGAGTTGGTACAATTGAAGGTCTCATATTTTCTTTGTCCAAGGTTCAACTCTTGACTTCAACAAATTTGGAATGTTTTTATTTATTTTCATAAAACCTATGTAATTTTCTTTTATTGTATAAGACCTGAAAATAAAAATTGTTTTAGGCCTCTAAACTTGTTGGGTCATCTCTGAGCAAAACAAAGTTAGTGAGAGAAGAGGTGAAGCATCCAGAGGCTACCAGAATATATGGTGCCTAATGAGGCTTGAGGAAATCATACAATAATCACTCTGTTTTAAATTATAAGTCGTTTTAACCATTTCACATATATTAAAAAATGTCATTCTTATGAATTGGAAGGATTGATTTTCCTTTAAGTTTTAACCAAAGTGGTATGGTGAGTTTCTCATCATCCATTTGCAATTACAACCTTAACAAAGATAGAAGTTTCCCATGCTACCATGATGATGATTTCAAACAACAAAAAACAAATATTACATCAAATACACAAACATTTGTTCATTATCTAGTCAAACATACATTACATTGGACATGGGATACCAAAGTACACAAAGACACACCAATAGTTCTAATTATAGTTTGGAACTATATTTATTTCAAATACATGAATTATACTTTATATATAAGGTTTGATATTTGCACGTTATATTTCCCCCTATATCACACTTTATGATGAGCCCATACATTAAAGCTCCATGAAGGTGAAAACCCTTATCTTTTATGTATGGTTTTGAACGTGATGTAATATAAAGGAGAAATAATGTGCATATACAACTAGATGACACAAGGATGGTCAACAGACTCATCCACAACATTTATTAGGTACCCAAGCAATGGCCTTGTTGCCAATAAAATGGCAAATAGGGACGGTTCCTAGCTTGACTTTGAGAACCTTATAGAGATGATCAGGATTCATACCTCTTGTATCATGGTGACAAATAGTTACTGCCTTAGCTTTAGTTCCATCAGAAGCCATCAATGGCACCATGTAAACTGTTGTTGCATTAACTTGGTGACAAGAAAATATAATATTTTTGAAATTCATTCTATGACACAACACTGCGTTGTCTCCAATTTTCTTCACTTCGTCGACCCTATATCGATCTTGGTTTTGGGCAAAGGAGCTTGTAATTACCTTAATATTCGTTCCAAGCTTTGATATGGCAAAACTCATCATTGATTTTAGGGATAGTGCACAATACTTATCTTCTCCTATAGCTGATGGGTGTCCACAATAGTCGACATAACTTTTTTTCTCTTTTACACCCCACATGCGAGCTTCAAAAGGTAGACTTATTTTTTCACCCTCTGTGGAAGCTCTATACGGTTTACTTATTTCTTCACTTGTTTTTTCACCCTGCGTGTGAGTTTTTGTTTTTTCACTCGACTTCCAAGATCCAAATGGTTGGCTTAATTTTGGTTTTACACTCGACTTCCATGCTCCAAATGGTTGGCTTATTTCCTCATTTGGTTTTTCATTCGACTTCCATGCTCCAAATGGTTGACTTATTTCCTCATTTGTTTTTTCACTCGACTTCCATGCTCCAAATGGTTGACTTATTTCCTCATTTGTTTTTTCACTCGACTTCCATGCTCCAAAAGGTTGGCTTATACCTTCACTTCTTTTATCACCCCTAGTGCGAGCTTCATAAAGTTGACTTTCTTCTTTACTCCATGTGGGAGCTCCTAAATTTTCTGGTTTTGCATCATAATTCTTGCGGATGCCCAAACTAATTTTGTTTCCAGGATATAAGTCGTGATCGAAAAAGACAGTCCAATACTGCTTATTTTCTTCACCTCTAATGGGTAGATTGGTTCTGCTCTCTGCAATATGAAATACTAAAAGTTTCTAACTCTATTGATAAAATACACAGTGGATATGCAACTGCAAAATATATGAAAATGATCACATGTTATTAGTAATTTTGACAGAAATACTGTAGAATATTATTATGTTTTAGGGAATTTCGTTAATCATGTGAACGGACACTACACTTGATATCATTATATTAATTTTTTTTTTTTGCTTGTGAAGTAAATTAAAAATAAATTTAGGAGGTAAAATAATTTGTATTCATGTGAGTATATATAGACCTAGTCACTCAAATTTCATGTCACTCAATTGTGAGTGTATATGGACAACAGTTTCATATCACTCAAATTTCATATCACTTTATATTCAATTTCTGCCGCTAGTTATAATAGTTTTTTTTCCAATCAATTATAAATGGGCATGAGTAAGTATGGACTGTGATCATTCTTGTCCAACATGTATCATATCATATACACTTTAAAATTACTATTTTCCAATCAATTATAAATTGGCATGAGTACATATGATTTTAGGTAGAGCTTGATGATTGGAGGTTGTCGGACAAGAAACAGAGTCGCCATGTTGCTGGTCCCGTCAACGCCATCAACTCAGCCGTCAACAACCAACATCAACAGCATAGCACGGTAGCAACAACACAAAGATGGCAGTGTTCGCAAGCTGAGAGGTATACGTGTAGATGAGTTCTCAGCCTACCGAAATAGAGTGGGTATTGATATGTGTATCCGTGACAACATCAATACTTATGTGCTAGAAAAAACTTTGTGGATCTCCCCGCTGTGCTGAGTGCACATAGGGGTGGCGTTGAAACTTTATCATATACTTATGTGAACATATGAACTACAATTAGCGAACGTGGATTTTGAGGTTGATTCAAAGAAAGCTGCTAACTATTTTAAGAGATCTAGCATATATTATTGAGTTTAGGGCCATTATGGGGGGCTTGTTTACGTTATTGTAATTTATTTTAATTTTTTTAAAACTCTCATGTCTAGGTTATTCAAATAGATGAATGAGGTTGCTCATATTTAGGGCCGGACATGTGCCTAAGTCGGGAGTGCGACGACCGAGAGCCCAGGACCGTAGGGGTCCCAGTTTTTTTATAAGGGGGTGTATATAGAAAAGTTTATTTTATAGTTGTGGTGTATATATTAAATTGTCCAAATTGGCTCAAATTCAAATCTTATATTGGGCCATGATGGCCACTCTGGCCCTTTCCCTTAAAAAACAGAAAAAATAAACTTTGTGACATTTTTCTTATCAATTGAAAAGCCAAAAACATAACTGAAAAGCCAAAAAAATAAAAAATTATGCGTATTGTACAATTTTTTTTTGGTGACTTCAAATTGCTTGATTTGTTGATTTCGGTAATCTATTGTTCTCAGGTGTTGTTATTGTTTTTCTTGGGTGCTTTTAGTTTGTTGATATGTTCTTATGTTATGCATTTCAATTATTGTTCTCAAGTACTATAATGCTATTAAGAAACCGATGCATTTGAAAATACACTGATATAACAATTTATCTCTGGTAGAGTCGTCCTTACTTTTTATGATGTTATTATTTAAGGGTCCCTTTTCTTATACTACACCTTAAACCTATAAAATGTTAAAAACGCCCATGCTCATACTTTACCATGAGTAGCCACATATCTAGGTAGTTCACATGTCTTTATTGATGTACCGTCATGTATTACTGATTTTGATATCTAATAAAATGTTAAAATCATGTTCCTCTAAAAAACGGTAGAAATGGACCTAAGTACAATTTGGGGTAAACATAACCTTATCTTATTACTAAGTATTAATTATTATTTTCTATTAGTATGTCACTATTTTTTCCATGTTAACTCTCATAGACTCATAATTACTCTACGAACTACCGTAAGTAAAGATATTTTAATAAATGAACTTTATTCCACATAATTTAGGGGAATTTGTACCCTCGTAATTTTTTAAGAACCCACATCCTTTATTATAAAAGCCACACTTGTCATGCAGACATGTTTGCCCTAATCACTTCAAAGTTTCCCTCCTTAGCTAGCATTAAATGCACCCTTAACTCCTAACAACTCACTAATCCCTCTTAATCTCTTATTTGAATTTCAAACTCAGCCATCATTAACTATGCACACTACTCAATAAGCCTTCACTAATGAGGTTTTTCATCTCCTCAAGAGACTAATTAATACTCACACTAGCCTATTTTCATTTCTGATAGGTCCAAACACAATTTCTAAGATGGTATCAGAGTCTCTCCAAGACCCATTGGGTCACCTACTATAAGGTTTCTGCTATCGGGTCACCCACCATTTATGTCCACGAACCAAGTCCAATAATGCCTGTCGTGAGAGGGTGTGTTAAGAGTCCCCCATCGGACCGGACATGGCCTGACAATGTGTTTATAATTGGGGGCAGTCCTCACCTCACAAGCCGGTTTTGTGGAGTTGTGTTAGGCCCAACCACAGTTTCTAAGAATTTCCTTGAATACTCCCTCTGTGCAGCTACGTTTTCTATCCTTCAATACCAACTTCTTTTGGGAACACTGTTTTGATCCTTGACATATGTTGCTTCGTAAAATTCATCCATTTTCTCCGTAAGTCATAAATCTCGATTTCCATACCCTTTTCTTACTAAATCAAAGACATATATATGCTAAAATTCCATCCATTTCAACTTTTAGATTCTCATTATAGCAATATTTAGAACTGATTTCATGGGAATTATCATCAAAATCACTCACTAAATCAATTCAATTTTTCAATTCTCATTTCAATTTTGTGCTTTCCTTTATCAATTCAATATTACAATTACTATTCATGGGTATTTCTGTTTTCAATAACCTTTATCACAACCACTCACCGAACATAATGTTAATATCATATAACATATCTTAATATGTTAAGAACAAATTAAGTATCTATTGTTAAAAAATACTCTTCTATGTACTCCCTCCGGTCCTATTTACAAAAAACAATTTATTCTTTAAGTTCATTTAATAATTTATGTATTCGGTTTAGAATATAAACTAGATACATCAATTATTCAATGAAACTAAAAAGTTAACTGTTTCTTGTAAATAAGACAGGAGGGAGTATTGGAAGTCTTCAACTCTAACAGACCCGTGCAATAGCACGGGTCAATAGTCTAGTAATTTTAAATAACACTTACGAGAAGGAGAGAGTAATAAATAAGTATTTACTAACCAGGCTGCAATAAATCTAAGATAGGCTAGGCATAGGAGTGTTTGGCCAAATTGCTTTCCAATAATCTTTCCCAGATTGCGATGCATTGATTCCTACCAGAGTCAACTGTGAAATAGTATTAGGGGGTCAATGTTATTAGAACAATGATTAAATCAACAAAACATAGAGTTGTTTTCCCTAAAAAAAGAACATAAAGATTTTTTAATTATATGTTACAAACGGAACTATTTTGATTTTTGATGTATTTGACATAAGGACAAATGGAATTTTTTTGGAAAGTTTATAAAAACAACTTATAATATATCTATAAATTGTTTCAAATTATTTCCAAACTCTTTCACTGTTGTTTATATACAAACATTTGACTTAATTAATTAATCTATGTGACCGTATCTTCTCTCTCTAAAAAAATCTCTCCCCTCTCTCTACAAACCGACTCAAAGTCCACCGTATCGTCCCTTTCTCCCCCAATCCAAATCTCCCTCCTCACCATCTAGATCCTGTCGTGGGTCTCCGACTATGTTTTTTGTTTTTGTGGTTGTTCAAAGATTGGGTGCGGCTGTAGATTTGTACCTATATGGTGGATAGTTTTGCAAACCCGAAAGGGTATGGTTTGTTAACCCGAAAGGGTCGGTTTGTTATTAATGTATTGAACTCATCCTTCGATCTGAGTTTTTAAGAGTCAGATTGAAATCGGTTATTTTGGTAGTCTAAACCTTTGATTCTCTGATGCTTTGGATCTGTTGAGATCCGCAGGTATCAAGGTGTGTCAGACCTGCTTTACTCCGATACTGTTGTGCTCGAAAGAGCTTTTATACTTGCTATTATGGTTAGGGAGTTGTTGGTACATGGATTTTGATTCCGTGTTAGTGGTTGGTCGATTCACTAGTTTTATACCCTACATGTTATTTTCAAATGTTCACTCTTCATCTTTTTTTGTTGTTTGCCTTCGCGCCCGTACACGTGTTCGCTAGACTTCGCTCGTGATGAGTGATTATTTGGAACGATAGAGTATGGTTGATCTACTAGGTTTGATTTACACCTTGATTTTCATTTGGGTTTTATCTGGGTCAAGTCTAATGTCCCCCAATCTTTGTATGTTTTTAGTTTTATTTAATATAACTTTTCTTCGGCATAAAAAAAAGTTGTTTACATACAAACAATATGATTTGATTATGAATTTTATTATATAAAACAATTATGATAGCCGTTTATGCTTAAACATTTAATTAAGTTTTTTTATTAAAGTGCTTAATTAAACTATTTAATTAAGAAAGATCAAAATATTGCTCTAAAAAAAGATCAAAATATTATTGAAAAAGTAATATTTAGCACTTTATAAACTTCAAAACATATTTTTTAATTATTATCAATATTGTGTCCATGCTTTGATATAAAAATTATGACGACTTTCATAAAGAATATTATTGCTCATGAAAAAATATACATCATATATATCTTATAAATGTGTGAAGACAGAAGAAAAATGGATGAAATTTTATCCCTCTTATTATAAACATATAAAAAAGAATGCATGAATATTTGAAAATCACAAAAATTTGATTGAGTAAGTTGAAAAAACCAATCATATAGCTTACACAAAATAGAGTGAAAACAGAGAGACGTGTGAACTCCATTGTTGAAGAAGCTCAGAGCTTACTATGTGGATATGAAGAATTGTTACAATATGGGACTGTATATATAGAATTTGATAACCATCCACGTAGTGCATATTGTAGACCCACTGTACGGTGGGATGTCCAGCGAAAGCACAAAGTCTTCTATGTATCTATTTAATGCAAGGAAGCATTTTATCTACATATTGGAAAGCTATGGTATAGCTTACGGTGGAGAGGCATGGCTAGGCATAGCCTGTTGTGCACAAAAGTTTGAATGCTTGCAATTCATTCCAAGTTTTACACTTTGAATGCTATGATTTTTGGTGTTAGAGGTGTACGTACGCACGGATCTTATGTGTTATTATATATTACAGTAAATTTTAAGATATATACATGGGAATGAGTGTTTACATAAGTGGATTGAGTCATCAATCAAAAAATAAAAAATTGTGACAAATAATAACGAAAAAAGCAGTCCTAAGCAAATGTCAAAGAACACTTGTTGAGAAACTTGTGTTATCAGCAATTAATTATGAGTGTATCTCATTAAAAAAATACAGATGCACTGAATATTGTGGTGTTTAATAAAAAAAATCTTAAATCATTGGGTGAAAAAAATAATTCCATTTCTCCTAAAAAAAAGGGTCATGCTTTGTTAATAAGTAAAAATATTACTTATGGATAATGATAAATATTACGAAACCCCATATTTTGTGTAACTATCAACTTAATGGTTTAAACAAATAATCATTTGTTTTTCTAACGGTTCTTGCCGATCCGCATTCGGGAGATTTAATAACTATTAAATTTTATATATAAAAGAGTACTGCTATTTAGTACGGACACTTTCCGTACGGAATTTTACGAATACACAAAACTGTAGTTTTTCTTAAACAATAATAAAATATATATAATTCTCACTTACCACCATACATGGCTGGTTTAGTTAATAATAATTTTTAATAAAAAACAATAATATAATCCTGGCACTTATTGGAGTATATGAGTTGGTTGCAGTTTAAAAAAGCAACCCGCAACTAATTCGTTGATTTTCGTTTTGTTTCTCCCGTACTACTAAGCATTATCCATATAAAAGAGTACTGCTATTTAGTACGGACACTTTCCGTACGGAATTTTACGAATACACAAAACTGTAGTTTTTCTTAAACAATAATAAAATATATATAATTCTCACTTACCTATTTATACACTTCATAGCTTGGTTGCAATTTCATTTTGAAGAAGTCAAAATGAAATTTATTAAAATTACAATGAATCCTAACCAACCAGCACAATGAATGCTAGACTAGGAGTCGTAAAGTAGCAATATACAAAGGAAAACAAAAGTTGTACAACATACACAAAAAAACCCTCAACCAACGTCACAAGCTGCCACACAAACAACAACTTCCATCACCTACATACTCCACTGCTCGCACACAACCCCCAAACAACAACGTCAAGAACCAACACAACAACCAACAACCTTTGAAAAACAACCGGTAACTATAACGATTGAAACAACAACAACCACCTTCGCCGCAGCAACAATCGATATCACCTTGACAAATTCACCTTTGCAACAACAACAACAGCAACCAGCCCAACAACAAAATCCACCTTCACAACAGCAACACCATGATTCACATCGACAAACCACCAGATAACAGAGTAGTCGAACCGGATGATAAGGTTCTGGTCGAACCCAGCCGTTGAAGACCCACCGTCACCTCCTCACACCACCAAAAACGTGGCCTACATCACCACCTCACACCACCATCACCTCCTCCACGTAGATCTGGATCGGAATGAAATAACCACCACACAAAAACACCAAACAACCTGTGTTTTTCTAATAGTCGCAAACTCAGCACCCGCAAGGAAGAAAATCACAAAATCCCAACACAACACAACCCACAAACTCCTCCTCCTCATCATCACCACACCCTCGAACTCACCACCACGCAAGAAAGAGACAGTGAACATTTCGCCTCCCAACTCAACACCACTTGTGATACCCATCACCAACAACCACAAAAATCACCACACACAGACTGCATCACCACCACTTGGACATCACCCAAGACAGCATCACCACTCCCTGCATCACCTCCATTCGAAACTTCACCAAAAACAGCAGCACACTAACAACACCACCACTCCAACATCACCAACCAAAACGTCTCCCTTGGTCGTCAATTCAAAAGACAACGCAGATCCAGATCCGGATATGGTCACAATTCAAATCCAAATTCACATCTACCACCACTAACACCTCCACGAAAACTAACACCACCACCACCCACAAAAATCTCCCCGAAAGCAACCACGAATAGCAAACCATCACCCCAAAAAACCAGCCACCAGTAACAAACTATGAAAACCCATCGCGATTTGTGTTGCTAAAACCTCCCAAAATCACCGGCAACAACGCCGCCACCCACCACTGCAAGCCCAAACTAGAACGACGAACTACCAGATAGGATGAGGGACGCTGGATATGAGGTGATGCAGAGGCCGCGTCTCGTCACACCACCACCATTTAGATCTACTTGTGATGAATAGTGGTTGGATTTGAGGGAAATGGAAAACAGCGGTGACTAGGTTTTGTTCCCAAAGTTCCAGTTTTCAAGTTTATAGAACTTAACTCAAACGCTTGGTTGCAAAATTATTTAATGGTTACATAATATTTTCAATTTTCGGTTACACCATCATCGTCATATTCATTGTGAAAATTGTTGTTATGAAATAGTTTCATGATCATGTTCATGGTTAATTTTGGATGGAAGTTATATCCTGATCAAATTAAAATAGCTCATACTTAAACACACATATTACGGTTTTCTAAAGCCTAAGGCATATATAGTGCCATACCCGTTGAAAAGTTAATGTTGATTATTTTTTTACGAAAGAAGAAAAATCAAGGTAAACCCAAACAAAACGGCTGAAATTAGAAATAGGCTTAACTTGCTAAGAGTAGAGAAAATTGTACACATGATTAAGAGAGTGAGGAATAAGTAATTATCTTGGATTATCACATCTCTTTGCCTCTAGACCTTGATTCTTCCCATACATTGTTCCACTCCTTCATAATTTTCAACCAATGGTTAAAGTTAAATACAAACCAAGTCATGTCTACTATATTTCAGTTTTGATAAATTTCAAAATGGAAAATTTATGGAATTACAATTTTGTAAATGATTTTTTTTCTTTGATTTTTTTTTTTGTAAATAGTTTTGTTATTTTTTTTTGAAGGGTTATGTTATTCTTTCATCAGCCAAAGAACAATCTAATGGCTTGCATAAACAAAACTAACGTTAATTATTCTCCCTTATTCACAATTCAAATTGAAAACCACATACCTTACAAAATTATAAAGAAACCACCATCGTTTCTCCCATCGTTTCTCCCATGTACACATGGTTTTGTTGCATTGGGATTCCTCTCCATTATTCTAAACCATTGCAAGAAACATAAATCAGTCTCTATTTTGTTTCAAAAGAAAAATCGTGAAACAAAATAAAAAAGAGTGGTAAAATTCACAAAGATTTTACATTTTGAAAGCACACACATTCAAGTCATGATTTAATAAAAGATATTGAACATTTAGAAAAGTTGTAAGTAGGTAGAATAAAAGAAATGTAACAAAATTGAAGACAATACAAATCTAAAAATCTCAAATGGTTCGAATGGGAATAAAGACGACCTGAAAGCATTAGGAAAGGTGTGGAAACCGTGGAGTTGAAGAGGGAGAGAAATCTAACACCCTTTGATAGAAACGTAAAGGATATTTGGTATTGTCGGTTGCAATTTTAATGCAGGTTTATAACTGATTGGTTGGATATTCAAGGGATTTTTCTATGTGGTAATGTAAGGAGGAAAAATTGGAATGAATTGGCAAAAATGAAGGACAAAAAAATTCAAATCGGGTATTGGGGTTAGGAAGTAGGGTTTGCACACTATTATGCAATTATATATAACTTGATCGCACACCTGTGCTACGCATGGGTGAGTTCTAAAAAAAACATGTATTCGTTTATTTTACTTATATCGAGACTTTTTAATTAACAATTGAGGTTATCAAACAATTGAGGTGGACCCGTGACTCAACAGTTGAGTATTTCTTTCGAGAATCACTTATATATTTATAGAGTAAGAATCTCGTATATGTTATTTTCTCGATATAAATTTTAAAAAAATAAATTAAGGTTGTTAATTTCTACCTTCAAATTGTTATTAGACAATTGAGGTGGACTCCTGACATGAATTGTTTGATCATTTCATTTTCATCTGTCCACCTTTAATTAACAATTTTTGTTTCCTACTTGTCATAATAGTTATGATCAATTACCTTAACAAAAAATAAAATGGAGATAGAAAGATGAGAAAGAGGTGGAAGAAAAATGGAGAGAAAAGAGAACGAAATTCACAGAATCTGATTTAGGTAGTTAATTTCTACCTTCAAATTGTTATCAGACAATTGAGGTGGACTCGTGACATGAATTGTTTGATAATTTCACTTTCATCTGTCCACCTTTAATTAACAATTTTTGTTTCCTACTTGTCATAATAGTTATGATTAATTACCTTAACAAAAAAGAAAATGAAGATAGAAAGATGAGAAAGAGGTGGAAGAAAAATGGAGAGAAAAGAGAAAGAAATTCACATAACTTGAATATTGGAACATGCATTATATTGCTCTAGCCCGGTGATACTCTTCCAAAAGGCAACATGGTCATAGTCGTCCGGCCTTAAAGTATGATCCCAAGAGTCATGAATATACCCCGCATTCACGAGGCCCATCTCTAAGCAAAATTTTTCAAGAGACATTTCATAATCAACTTTTAAAAGCTGGAAAGAGACTCTATGATTGGGGTTATCCGACTTCGACCTATCCTTAGTGAAGGAAAGTGAGCTCAAAAACTCATAGGTGAAATTTTCAAACCCACGCATAGGCCTCAGCATCTCGGCCCAACCTAGGGTGTTTCATAGCCTAACTACATTATCTATAATAACTAGTGTATTCATAGCACCACTATCAGGGTACCTAAAAGTAGATAAAGGTCTAGAGACAAGAGTTTTATACCTATTCCTTTGTTCGACATCCTTGAATTCGATGCCGTGGTTCCGGACTGCTGCTTGCCTTTTTCCTGCACCGCTTCCTGAGTCTTCAACCTCGTTTCCTTTTCTCTTTGAAGCCAGTGACCTAGTTTAGGTTGGTTTGGGTGAAGGTTAGGTTTTGGTAAGATTTTGTGTGGGAAAGGTGGTTATAGTAATGGGTTTGGGTTGCAAGTAAGAATTTTGAGTGTTGGGGTGAGGATTGATGACGGTTTTGGGGTTTTTGGGTTAGGGTTAGGGTGAATACGAATTTGGTGATTTTTGGATTTGGGTGGATGATTGTTGTTTTTGATGGGTGAATTGGGTTTAGAATGCAGTTTAGAGTTGTTTTGGTTTAGAAATTTTGTGATTTGGTGATGTTTTGAATGAGTTATGGAGGTTTGAAGGTTTGAGGTTATGGAGGTTTAAAGAGAGAAGTTGAAGATGAGAGAGGTTTTGTTGTTCAGAATGAAGGAAGAAGAAGGAAAAAAAATTTGTTATAGGAGGGAGAGGGGTCGCGCACGGCCATGCCTCTACAGGCTTCGGTCGTGCCTAACGCTCTGGTTTTTTTTTGTTTTGCTTGGCTTTTGGACAGGCACGGCCGTGCCACCACATGCACGGGCCGTGCCAAGCTTTCAATTCAATGGGCTTATATTTTTTTTCATTTTTCTCATCATCTTTGGACAATTACCTACAAAACAAATTAAAATAAAACAAAACAAACAAAATAAAAGCAATTAAACTTGTGGGTTGCCCCACGAAGCGCTCGTTTAAAATCATTAGCTTGACGGTTAGAAGCATCTTAAAAAAGGATCAAAAAGATCATATTGTGTGGATGACGCTATGAAACGTTCTTTCACACTATGATCATCAATCATGCAACAAGAATAAACAGAAGGGTCCTCAACAAGACTGGCCATTTGAAGTCCTATCCTCTCATCACTCACTTAAAAAACAATTCTTCCACCCTTAACATCTATGATAGCTCCCGCAGTAGCGAGGAAAGGTCTTCCTATGAGGATAGGAATTTCAGGAATCCTCCTCAATGTCTACTACCACAAAATCAGTCGGGATATATATCCCTCCTACCTTAACGGGGATGTCCTGAATAAGTCCGGCAGGGCGGATGGTGGTACGATCAACTAATTTCAAGGTTATCTCGGTAGGTTTCAACTCCCCTATATCCATCCTCTTAAAGAGGGACAAAGGTAACAAGCTAATACTAGCCCCTAGATCGCACATGGTTTTCTCAATGGTTTCACTCCCAATCACACAAGGGATGGAAAAACTATATGGATCTCCAAGCTTTGGATGCGATTTCTTTATGACATCATTACATTCCTGTCGCGCCATTTTTCGGAGATCAAGGCTATTTGATTAGCGTTTGACTCACTATTTTATTTCACGACTGAACATTTAATTTTAAGAGAAAAAGGGGAAAAAAAGTTCAAAACGCCCCTTTGAAAAGA
>Ga0315915_1001476_pt1 | contig 28590 bp, 10 predicted proteins | sample MpolbnodulesMG_FD_207738 | JGI IMG/M metagenome (GOLD analysis project Ga0315915, IMG submission 207738) | Medicago polymorpha root nodule microbial communities from Los Angeles, California, United States - branched nodules | ecosystem: Host-associated > Plants > Roots > Nodule | place: USA... | reverse complement strand
TAAACCAATTTTTCCGTAACCATTTTATTTTATTTTGCAAATCAAACCAATTGCCTCAGTGCACCCCTCATTTTACAAACATCCTTAATAATAATGTTACTACCGAGTAGAAGTTAAAACAGTCCCTTTGAATACGAATCTTATAAATTTTATTACTTCGATATAAGTTAGTACACTTGCTAATTTTGTATCACACTCTATCTACAATATTTTGCAGATGACAAGTTTCAGGCTTGCCATTGAAAATTGGTACCCCCAAGTCAAGAAAGGAAGGGTAAAAATCTTGAAACCAAGAAGGTGGACAATCTGAGATGGTATAGGTTGAGAGATTAATCCATAATAGATGATTTAGTTCTCTGCACTAATTATTTGACTATAAGGTTGAGCATAAGAGCTTATTTGCTTGTAAATTTTCCTTTGCAAAAGAACATAATGTCATTTGCATAAAGAATGTGGGATGTTACCTTTGTTCTTTGGTTCCTTTGATCAATTCCAACTTCCCATATGCTACAAGTTTAGATATGCCTTTACATAGCAAGTCATCATCAATACAAAAGAGTAGTCCTGATAGGGGTCCCTTTGTCTCACTCCTCTATTGCAAGGAAATTAACCTTGTTGTTTTCCATTGATTGAGACTGACATGTTTGTTGAGTTTTAAATAGTTTCAATCAGCTGCAAAAACTTGCATTGAAACCAAAAGCTTTGAGGACGTTTTGCAGAAAACACAAATCTAAGTTGTCAAAGTCCTTTGATATATCAATCTTCAAAGATAGATTATATCCAAAATATTTATTGTGCAAAAGGTTGATCGCTTCATAAGTTAGACAAATACAATCTCTAATCTGTCTTCCATGAAGAAAACCTCTATGCTCTTTGGAAGTTATAGTAGGCATAATATGTGCCAATATATGTGCTAAGATCTTCAAGATGATTTGAAACTTGAAATCAGCCATGGCAATAGGCTGAAACTCCCTCAGTGTTAATCGCTTGAAGAAGGAGGGTCGCAATTGAGGAGATAACTTGTACTCCCTCCGTCCCTTAATGTAGGCACCCATTGTCTTTTTCATATTTCTTAAGAAAAGTTGTTAGTGTAACTAATGTGTCTGTTTTGTGTGTTAATATTACGAAATTGTCTTTTGTTTGTATATGTATTAAATTTGATTTTTGATATTTCAAGACAAGATAGTAGTATTAATTAGGGGTATGTTTAGGAAAAAAATAATAGATGCATCTAGTAATTTGAAAAGGAGTTTACATTTAGGGAGAAAAATAAAATCAAATGGGTGCTTAGATATAGGGACGGAGAGAGAGTATATCTTTACCATGAAGAGATGTATTATGGTTGACAAAAAGATGAAATCAACGACGATGGTTGAAAATAACAGAGACATAAGCTCAAACTAGTTTTGCAGATCTAGGGTTGAAGTTCCAATTATTTTTCTTAAGAAGTTTGAAATTCTAATTCTTATAACATTTTTCTTAATAATTTCTTCAATTTAAAAAATATAATAAATTGACTTTTTTTTAATAAATAAATAAATTGACTTTTTGATTTATAATTTTTCTTTTGTTGGCATAGATAACATGTATATCTTAATTAGTTTCCACAGAGAAATTGTCTAATTAACATCTCATTTGCTAGATAAGTATTTGACTTGGTATATGATCAAAACTGTCCCAAATTTATAAGTGGAAAAGATGTAAGACATTTTTAAATTTGAAAGACCAAAGCCATGAATGAAAAATATGAGGCACACAATAATATTAGAAAAATTAACCTGTGGGTGTATTTTAGAAAATGGCAAAGCTAATAGCAACGACCGCTTATTATATTCCAAAAGGGTACTTTTTTTTTAAGGAACCAAAAGGGTACCTAATAGGATCACTTAGAGAAATAAACATGAAAATTGCTATTTAGACACCTATAAATTCCCCGCAAGCACTTCAAACTACCTAAAATACCCCTAACGACAATTAATTACTATTTCTTGGGAATCATTAGTTAACCGTCGCTCTAGGAATAACAGTTAATTATCGTTTTCAGGAACACAGTGCAGTGTCAGAAACTTGATTTTATGCTTTTTGGGCATTATTTGATACATTCCTTCTTTCATTCATTCATACATTCATTCATTAATACATTCATTCATTCATTCATATGTTCATTCATAAAATTAGACACAAAAAATCAAAAATTCATTCATCCATTCAAAAGTGCAAATAATTGTTTAGGTAATTATACACCAACATTCATCAATTCATCGTTTATTTTTTTAAAGGTCAATTCATCATTTATATCAAACTGTTCACGTATGTAAGCATAAGTTAATTACAACAGGTGAGCTGCTCAGTGAAACGTCATAGGTTGAATTTCAAGAGTACTCTTAAGAAGTAAATGAAGAATACATTCTTTTCACCGTTTTGGATCTGTCCCATCAAACAACTAAGTGCCCACCTTTTATAGCCATCAAAGTGTTGGTCTAATGGGCGTTTCTCTGATCATTCAAAGCCCATTAAGTTGTGATACAGAGCCTCCTATTGGTTGTCTGTTTTGAGTACGACCGCGCGTGGACTAGGATACAACTCGTCTGTACCAAGCGCGTGGAGTTGAGACGCGTTGATCGTCCGTACAGGACACGTGGTATTAAGTGAAGGTGAGATAAGCTGGCTGGCCTGACTTGAACAATCAAACCGTGCTGACCAAGGATGTGATGAGCTGGCTGGCTTGACTCGAACAATCAAACCAGTGTTGACTGAAGACCTGCTGAGCTGGCTGACTTGACTTGAACAATCAAACCAGTGGTGACTGAAGACGTGTTGAGTTGGCTGGCTTGACTTGAACAATCAAACCAGTGCTGATTGAAGACGTGCTGAGTTGGCTGACTTGACTTGAACAATCAAACCAATGCTGATGAGGACGTAACGAGCTGGTTGGCTTGACTTGAACAGTCAAACGGAATGGTATATCCATGTCAGTCCACCAAGCATCAAGCCTGTTAAGGCGTAGACGTTTGTTCTTTATTTGGTCGACCTATACCAGTCCACAAACTAAAAAAATGCAACAAAACTCATCTAAAGCCCTTCCTCCTGCCTGGAACTTGATATTGAGCAGTATGCAATGTCTCATCCCCAATTTGCACAAGACAAACAATTACCTCTTTTATAGTCATAAAACTTGATACTGAAAATCGTTTTTTAATTTCTATAAAAAAAATCTTTATTTGATATTTCTGTAAAAATTGATCCTCTAATCTATAAAAACGTATAATGGAGATGATAATATTAAATATAATATAATTTCCTTCAAAAAAAAAAAATATAATATAATTGATTAGTTTTTTTTTCGATCCATATAATTGATTAGTTAGAAAGAGTACTAAAGTAATTTCTATAATTCCTCTCAATAATAATCACACCAACTTCTTGACAAAAAAAAAACAACAAAAAAATAAATAATCACACCAACTACGATTCTACCTATTAAAATACTGCTTCTAGTTTTGAGAGTAAAAAAAGGGAGTTGAAGATAAATAATCACACCAACTACGATTCTACCTATTAAAATCATTGAAAACCCTTGCTCATGCATAGGACAAGCCCACCAATACCATCCATCTCACTCACCTCTCATGATTAAAATTTTGAAAACAATTAAATATCCTCTTCCCATCAAGGCTTCGATCTCATAATAATATATAAGAGTATTATATAGTCAACGAAATGAACAAATATTCCAAGAGATTCCTTGTTTTTTAACACCACGCAAGAATAATTATTTTAGCAAGTAGGTAAGCCTTGCTAGTTAAAAATAAAATAGCTAGCAGCCATATTTGTAGTTGGAGGCACGTATTTATATTTCCTCTTTCTTATGAGCTACTAAAAAAAGTTGAATTATTGAAGAAAAATAGAGAATGAAAGATAAAATAAATACAGAGATCGGTTCCTAACTTCACAAGGAAATTAGAGAGGTATTAAAAAAAAATCTTTAACTTTGATAATTAATGCTTCTTTTATAAAAAAAAATTTGACAAGGCTTCTTTTATAATGATGATGATGACGACGACTTATTTAACGATTCATTGCTCTCTAAAAAAATATTGTTGTGTCCAAAAAAAATAATCAACAAATCATTGTTAGTGAGTTACTGAATATTATTATATTGATTTGGATTCTAAATGTTGAATTTTAACAAGCAAACTAAGTCATTGATTTTAAATATTTAATGATTTACATCAAATGACAAATTATTTAAAAGAACTCTTGGATGGAACAATGGCTCGTCGATTCACAGAGCCTTAAAAATATGTAAGTGAAATACAATAAATTTAAATATGAGATCTAAATCTTTATTTATATCATCTCAAACTCATAATGTATAATTTGAGTTTCAATCCCAACCAAAACGATGTTTCGTGAGAACTTACTTAGCTCTTGACTAAATTAAAGTTCAAATTACTATAACTATTTCGTTCAAAGGGCAAGGTTAAAAAAATAAAATGTCAAATCTTGTGGCTTTCTTTTTCTTCCTAGTTTTCTAGTCTTTTTTTTTTTGATGTTATAGTTTTCTAGTCATATTATAGAATAGAACTCAAATCCTAACTGCTGACAATTTTCCACATACGAACTCTAGCAGTCTCGAATCTCGATCTCGAACATGCATGGGTCGCTCTCAAATGTGTTTTTTCTCTATTTAAAATAAATTTAAATATTATTAATTCTTAGATCCAATGATTGGATTGCTTGCAAACAAATTAACCACTTTCACTATGGTGCCAGATTATAACCATAATTTACATATATATCCAGATTTGGGCATGAATTGTGCCGCTATCAAATGATTTTTACACGCAAACAGCCAATGATTGGCCCACTTTTAGGCATCTACTACTATACAATGGCTTCAATTTACCTACTTAATCTTTTTAGAGAGGTGATGTATCAAAATCATGTATATGTGATCCATTTTATCGAGAACAAAATTGTACTGTATTTTTAATGTTTTGTGTTTTGTCTATTTAATTAGGTTACAGCTGCGCTAAATCAAGATCAATTACATGCCCATGAAGTTCAAACCTAAAATCTAAGTAACATATTACATATAAGATGTCAACATTTGACCAACGCTATGATTTGTACAAGTATCATTGGTCCATTATAAGGGTAAAAAAAACTTCATCAAACTGGAAATGCAAAGAGAAATACACACAAAATGAACAAATTGTGTTGGGTCATTTTCCTTCCATCAACAATATCCTAGAGTATATATTCTAATAACAAAGCATACATACACATAATCGATAATACGTGCATAGAAAGTCAATTGGACTGTCGAACATGTTGTGTTTGTGCATTCCTGATCCACAATATTTATAATTTTCTATTGTAAACTCTAAAATCAAAAATAACAACAATACATAGATTGATCAAAAGCTATTTTGACAACTGAACATGTTAGTTTGGTGCATAAATGTATGCTTAACACTGTAGGTCACTTGAAATTTTGTATTTTAATCAAACACGGTAGGTTTTTCTTTTTTCTGCAAAATCAAACACCATAGCTGCATACTAACACAAACTAGGTTTGATATAAACCAAATCAGCAATGATAATGCACAAATAATGCACAAATAATATTGATCATCATTTTATTTAGAGATAATGCACAAATAATATTGATCATCATTTTATTTTTTGAGAAGTACGTAATTATCATCATATATAGGAGTACGTGTGCATCAATACAAACATATCTGCATCAGATTGATTAGGTGACATTCACTTGCTTCACTTTGGAGAAAAATTACTATTTTCTTTGACACTTGAGTTTGGCCAACCTTCATATGTCAAAAACTTCAGTTTCATAGATTATTTTTTGAAGGATTTTTATCGTGTGGTCGTTATTGGTTAGGCAAGCTAGTGAATAGGTTAATACCTAGCAACCCTTGGTGCATATTGTCTTTAATTAATGGGAATGCCTAACCGATATAACTAGTTTCCCGTAAATAAAGTTCCATGCTTAATTTCTCTGAAAATAGAGCACAAGTTATCTCATGATGATTATTTGTATACTGGTACTCAATCCGGTCATATTTATAAGAAACGATAGAATTTTTAGGTTTATTTAATAATTTATGTACTCGGTCTAGAATATAGACCACGTACATCAATTATTCGATGAATTTAAAAAATCAATTGTTGATTAGAGAGATTATAAAATGAACTACATATACCAGAAAATATCATGCATGATATGTTGTGAAAGAAAATAAAATCCAAAAGAAGAAAATTTTGATTTTTCTTAAGGAGGCCACAAAGAATACACCAACTCATTTTTAAAAAATACTATTAATAACAAAACAAAGTCATTTTGTCTATAAAAGTTAAAGTAGATGTAAGAGCTTGAAAATGAAACTTGAACTTTCAACATCTTCAGTGGAAAAAGAAAGTAATAGATAACAAATTTTGAAGATAATGTGGCAACATTATTTGATTATTCTTCAATATGCATGCAATCCATGATTACTGAACTGGACTGTGGATTCTAACTTTCAACCATTTTCAAGATTTAATATAATTATTCTGATGTCCCAAGTACTGACATGATTAATTAATTAAAGTCCCTTCTAATATGCACACATGACACATATATAAAACAAGTTAAAATATGATCATGTAGAATATAAATACATTATCAATATTTATTTTGTGGAAATGCATTTATTCACTGAAGTGTTCTCTAAATTTTGAGCTATAAATTATGAAATCTCTCTTTTTTATCTGCATATAAAATGGGATAGGGACACCACCAAATGATTGAACATTAAGTACTGTAATGTTGAGATTCTAAATTCAAACTTTATTGGACTGCTGTATGGCCTGACATATATGCAAGAATCAAATAAGCTCAATTCCCAACATATCACCAAATTTGTAGTAGGTCAGCTGATAGAAAATAAATTCGATCATTATAACAGACACAAATAATTGAAAAATGGTCAGTCTTGACAGAATTAAATGAATTTTTTTAATTAAGGGTGTGTATGTTTCAAGTTATATTTGTAGATTCATGGGAATAAAATCATAAAAATATATATGTATATATTTGTTACAAGTTTACTAAATTGTGTTCCCTGTCCTGGGAATAGAAAAGTTTTCCCAAAGAAAAGGGTGGGAATAAAGTTCTCATGAAGATGAGAATAAAATTATGTTTAATTACCTACTATAATCTCTATTTTTAAGATTCCTTAGAATATTATAAAGTTAACCAAACATATTTTTTCTAAATACGTTAGAATAAAATTTCCATCGTTATATTCCAAAGAATGTTATTCTTAAAACTAAATTTGATAAACTTGAAACAAACACACCCTAATTAATTTGGCACTCACAAGCACAAGTGCAAAAATGAAATGGAGTAACATTTATTTTTGTACTACCTTATAATTTTTATTAATCAATAAAAGTATTCAATTATGTCCGATAATAAGTTATAGATTTGATTATTTCATGTATATTAAGAAAATACTATAAATAAATGAAAGACTAATAATTTAAACAAATGTCCAACTAGGTTGTGACCGGCAGAGGGAGCTAGACCACCGCATGGCGGATTAAAATTTAAATTCTAACCTATTTGGGTTGGCATGATGGTATTTGACTGAAACTTGAAGTGTGCTCCTCTTTAAGATGTCATATTTGATTATCGTTGATGTCAATTTAGATAAGCTAATTTAGGTTCTTAAAAAATAATTGAATTCTTACCGAAAAAGATGGTCATATTTAGTGTCTGATATTAGCGTAGAGAACCTATAAAATAATTTTTAAGAAAAGTTATTTAACAAAGAGTATAGATTTGTTCATCATTTACAAAATATCGACTTGAGAGAGATATTATGCATATGCAGTATAGAATGTCGTTAATCTTAATTAAATGTACATGCAAAAAAAAAGCACATAATTCCTAATTGTTTTTACAAATTCTCAAATAGTGCTACTAGAGAATCTCCCGGACTCCTATAACCCTCTCCCACAAGGGTCTGGTCTGGTCTGTCTCATGTCTGTACATAAAATGGAGAAAAATATAAAGCTGCTAACAATTGAAATATTTAAAGACAAACAATCTTCTTGGGATCACCAAAATTTTGTTCACTTTCTCTTTTTTCCATTTGCCGTATAGACAGAAACTGTGATTCACACATCCTATCGACCTATTCCCACCACGATCGATCAAATATACCTTGTATTGTTCTATCTAATCTAATCCCCTTTACTTTCTTTTCTTTTACTAAAGCTGCTACCTTCACCTCTTTTAAAACTCTTCCATATGCACTTTCACTTTATACCAAAATGCTAACACCATATATTCCAAATGCTTAAGAATTAATCAAACTTAAGCCCCACATATGTCTCTTGAGAGCTCTAATCAGATGATATATAGATGATTGAAGGATCAGGTTTATGTACTGAGATTGCATGCGTTCGTTGGTTATACTACATTCATCCCTAATTATAAGATCATTTTGAAAGAAAAAAAAATTATCCTCTTTTATAAGACCTATTTAGTATTTTCAAGTTCATTAATGTTTTCTTTACCAACGTACTCTTAGGGTGTGTTTGTTTCAAGGCAAGAAATTACATTCCTTAGAATGACATTCCTATGAATAATATTCCAAGAAATAAGATTCCAACCCATGTGTTTGGTAAAAATTTACACTTCCGTGGAATGTTTTAGAAATTAATTAAAAAAATAAAAAATGGAAATAAATGTTAGTGGTAGTGAGAATTTATAGCAAGTTGAGTTTTATTCTCATGAAAATGTTAAATTCTCATCCTTTAGCATGAGAATAACAATAGAAGAAATCATGTGTAAATAACATTTCTGGGAATATAACATTCATGGGAACAAATTTTCAAAACTTGAAACAAACATGGGACGTTGCATTTCCAATCTTACATTTTCAGAAATCATATTACAAACCTTGAAACAAAGACACCCTTATTTATTTTACATCTTTTTCTTTAATCAGCAATAAGTTTTAAAAGATAAAATTGTCAAAACAATAGTAATTACAAACAAATTTAATATTCTTACCAATTTTCTTAATTTCTATTATTTGTAATAAAGTTTTATATTTAAAGACGGAAGTAGTAATAAAATTAAATTCTTTAAAACTACACCTATCAAAGTCAAATACATGAAGAGTTCATACTCCCTCCAGTTTTCTTTACAAGAAACAATTGACTTTTCAGATACGTTGAATAATTTACGTATCTAGTCTAAAATTTAAACCAAATACATAATTTATTCGATGTATCTAAAAAGTCAATTATTTCTTATAAAAAGGACAGTTAGGAGTATAATAGAAGAATCGGGAGACACCGTCACATTTAATATATTGAATGCTCGTTCACATTCGAAATATTAATCTTCTCAACTTAATTAATGTGTGTGATTTTCACACATGTGTCACAAAGTCATGGGTAATCGAGCTACACCTGGAGTCCCACACATGTGTCATAACTTCATTGGTGAATATCTCTTGATAGGCAGTAAGGGAGCAACAGTCATCAAAGACAAGGTCCCCTCCATACAAATATATCCCTTTCGCCCTTGAAATGAATGTAATTGCTTACTTGTGGGCAGGTATTGTGGTGTATGAGAATGACCTTACTTGTGTCTGTTTCCCCATTAATTCTCTCGGACACACATTTCAATATTGTTTTTTATGGTAAGCAAATGTTATTTCTCATTAATTAACAATCATACAATACAAGTGACTATAAACACCACAAATTCACCCGAAATTTGAAGTCTTTTTTTAGTTTGGAGAAGGAGGGGAGGATATGACTTTGGAGAGGGGAGTAGAGGAAAAGAATGAAAATCATTCCATATTCGTAGGGTGTAAAAAATAAATATTTACAATTTATATCTTAATTTTGAGAGTATAATAACAACATAGACTAGATTTGAAGAATTTATTTAAACCTTCTAAAACTCTCTTCAATGGATTGAAATTGAATGACTTTCTGGCGACGATATCATAGTGACTTTAGTCTAATTTTGAGGTCTTTATGAAAGAGAAATAAAAGTGTAATTAAGATAAAGATAGACACAAAATCGTAATGACTCTGCCTCCTTCAAGTCTCCCAATCTCTCATTGAATACAACTTTTTTTTTATCAAGTAGCTCACTGATTAGAAATTCACCTTTAAAGTGATTTAGTACCGAGTATGGCGTTTGAACATCGGTCCCTATATAATTATGCAATGTCTTTACTAACTGGATTAAGCTCATGAGGACTCCTTCAATACAATTTTTTTTTAAGGATTCAATGCAATTATTTAGTTATCCCATTTTGGAGGGATTTTGTATTATTTAGATAATAAAAGGATGGAAAGGATGGAAGAAAGAGAAATGAAAAAAATTATTGTGACCCTTTGATCTCTTATGTAAATTAAATTCATTACAAATTATGGTTTTATTTAGCTTTGTTAGTCCTAAATGTATCTACTAAAAAATTTAATTACTAACCAAATAAAAAAATAGAAAGACTAAACTAACCTTTAGTTAAGTGAAATATAAGTATATTTCATTTTATTCATCTTTAATTTTTGTTGATAATTTAACTTTTTTATATTATCAATACCTCTAAAAAAAAAGTATATAAAGGCAACTCCAAAGTTAACCTTGGCTTAGCTACATTTTTATCAGACAATTTTATTGAAGAAACTTACAATTTTCAACTAAATTTGTTTTCAAATTTATATGTTTCGGGTTAGTTTTTTAAGTTTTAAATATGTTTTTAAAGTTATTAATTTAATGTACCGTTTTTAAGGGCCTATTTAAAACTTAAAAACTTTATAAAAAAAAAATCAAATAGGTGTAATAAATTAGCAACTTAAATAACCTATTTGATACTTAAAAAACTGAAAAGACTAATCCGATATTTTTGTCAAACTTAAAGGATCAAAAGAGGTAACTATCTTTACTCAAAAAAAAGAAAAAAGAGGTAACTATCTTTTAATGTATAATTGAAAACTAACTATCTTTTAATTGAATAATTTTCTGTTATAAATTTGCCCATGAAAAACTAATATTTTTTAAATTTGAATTTTTATACTATTATATTTAGACAACTCCAAATTTAATCACCAATTAACTACTTTTTGGTCGGATCTTTTGCTGGACAAAATTATCCTTAGCAATCCAATTTGTTTTTCAAATCTAATTCAACGCCAAAATTAAATGAAATTTGAAAACTAACTATTTTTTTGTTGAATTTTTTCTATTATAAAATTGCTCTTAAAAATCTAATATTTTTAAAAATCTCAATTAAAAACACATTATCCATAAATACAACACAATACAATAGTAAAAAGTGGCGTATTTCTACTAGTCACTATAATAAGTATACTAGCTAGTGGATTACATTTTTAAAAAAATAAAATGTTGTAAAAAAAAAAGAAGTAAAACTAAACATATGTACCTTTATTATTTAAAATTAGTATAGTTTTCAACCAAAAATAATTAAAATAAGCTAATATTGTTCATTAGTACATTAAATATATGAAAACTAGGGTGTGACTATTGTTTCACTTGTATTGTATGTGGTGGAGAGAATGATTTGTTTTGTGTACAAGAATTAATGAATCATATCATAATTGATCGAAGCAAGGTGTATGGATGAGGATGAATGATGATGAGATACATACAAGTACTACTTGTACAATTATACATTGATCTTAGTTTGCTTTGCTTTGATATTGATAGGTGTACTAGTATTTAATAAAGGATCCCTAGGGCTAGGGCATCAGTGAAGGTGATAGCACACGTGTGCATGCGCGACAGTTATGAAACACGTGGGACCAGTTCATCACGTGTGGACGTGTGGATGCAAAAAGTAAGAATTTAAAGCAAAAGAGAAGTTCAGAAGTGTACCATATATTTCCATGTGATGGATTCCAATTTGTTAATGAAAGTATTAGATAAAAATCATATAAGTTGTGTGTTTATTTTTCTACATTACAGATAAGTTATGTGTTAAGTTTGTTGGTTCGTGTCAAAAAAAGTTTGTGGTTGATTCTAAGTTATTTGCTTTTAACTTGTTTATTCCAAGTTATATGAGCATAACTGACAAAAGGAGGATGATGCTTGCATGAACTCATCATTCAAATTTATTCCATATTGAGCTTACTCTTAAAAAAGTTGATGCAATAACTAGAACTAATTCAAAACTTCTTAGTTTAAAAATTATAGTGAAAAAAATTAAACGACCGTAAAATCTAAAAAAAATTAATATAACAATTAATATATTATCAATTTGATATGTGAATCTTAATCCATGTTTGGTTCTCATCTGGTATTTGTTGAACATCCTCGTATCTTTGGATGAAAGTTGAAACATAGCTAGATAAATAAATGTTTTTTTTTTTGTCAAGAGATACATTATTATTTCTATTAAACAATAAGCAAGAATATGTATTTAAAATATATTTTATTGTAAAGAATTTAATCAATATTTATTTTGATTCCGTTTGTTAGCTCAACAAATTACTTTTTTCAATAAGTGAATGTCCTTGATTGATTAGCTATACAATACATGCATGTATGTGTTGATTAGCAAGAATATGTAGGAAAAACGGAATTATGGAAAATAACAAAGTTGACAGCACAAACTATATGAGTAGGTGAAGTCACCACAACCACTTATTTGCTTTCATCTTGTTTATTCTAAGTTATGAGCATAATTGCTAAAAAAAATTAAAAATTGTTAATTATTTTAGTTATTAAAGTGTGAATTGAGTTCTAAAGCTTATTAGAGTTAGGGGAAAATATTATAGATTTTCTTTCTTGTCAAAAAAAAAAGGGGGAAATATTATAGAATATATATTATTAACCAACGAAAACTTCATATTCACCATGCATGAATATATATCAATTAGACCAAATATTTTTAGACAGTGGAGTTGATAGAACCATTATAAACTTACATATAATTTCGACTATTTATTAGTTGAGTTAAGAATTATGGACAATTAGACAAATCTTTGCTGACATAACCACTCCTTCTTCTCATTATAAGGGTCATGGTTATAAAAAATATATAATATTTCCCTCAAATTTTTGTCATTTTTAAATAAAAACTAACAATTATATAAAATAAAAAATCAATTGTATCATCCAGTAATTTTCAACACAATAAAAAAATCTGATAACGTATCAATAAAATGCTACACAACTTTATCATTACTGATACTTTTATCAATATGATTATTTTAATTACATCATAATATTATATTATAAACCAAATTTAAATCAAACTCATTACTTTTTAAATATTTCCTAATAGTTTTTATAGGTCTGATCATCTCCCTTTAGCTAATGATATAACTATCATCTATTTGATTTACTCTCCTTACTACAGAATCTATAGGTTTTCTCCCTACATGCTCAAACCACCTGATCCTAGTTTCCACCATATTTTCTACTATTGGTGTTTAATGATGCCACGTCATATGATGTTTTAGTTATGTTTTTGAGTCATTTTAATAAGCATTTGAAGAAAAATTAGAGAAATATAAGATGAGTTGCTCATTTTTCGAGAGACATTTTGTATTGTTTTGATTTAAGTCGTTGTAATTTTGTTCTTCCCTAGCCAGACAATTGCATAGGTATTTTGAGTCTTTTTATTGATAAATTATGTGATTCGACAAAGCAAAACATTTCATGAAAGTTATGGAAGCTAAAGAATGTAGATCAACAAAGTTTCCAAAAGCTTTGAAGAATGAAGACAATACAAGTTTGGGATATTATATCTCAAGTCTCAACTACATTTTGAAGAACATATAAAAACAATAGTTTTCACCCTTGGGTACTATGCCACCCTACGCATGTCCCATGCGCCCCAGAAGTATGGCTATAAGAGCAATGACACTTCCGCCCACACGCCATATGCATGTTCCACGTGCCCCGCGTGCGTTGGTCGAGAAATAAAAAAAGCATTTTATTGATTCTCACCTGCGGGTGTGAAGAAAAAACCTAGTAATCCAATGCAAATTCAGTCGAAAAGATGTCTATTTAAAGGGCAGTGTGCACACAGAAAGATTCATTCAGAAGTTGGCGGTATAAGACGAGGCAAGCCATTGGAGTCTCATACCTCCTTTAATTTATTCTTAGAGTATGTTTTGTTTTTCTTTGAAGAGTAATGCTAGCAACACTCTCTTTTAAACACTCTCTCTAATACTCACTTTCTTATTGGTTTAAATCATTGTGAGTCTACACTTTGAAAATTGAACTCACACAAAGTGGTGGGACATACATTAATATCATCTAGTAAAAGAGTGAGTGCTAGAGAGTGTGTTGAAAAGTGAGTGTTGCTAGCATTCTTCTTTCTTTGAATATGTATTTTGTTTCGATGAGTAATTAAACATCTTTTGATCATAAGGTTCTCAGATTAACCCTCTATTTATTTGTTGGGATTCCTGAGTACAATTTGTTTATTTAATTATGATCTAAGTTGTATTTAATTTGCATGTTTCGCTTTTATTGCTTTTCCAAACTAGGTGTTGACACGCCCCTAGAGTTGCGAAAGATCACAAGTTAGAATTCATTAGATTGAAGTCTTGCTTTACCCAAAACCGTTACATTTGAATTTTGGTCATGAGTCTTTAATTTATTAGGGAATTCTTGAAGTATATGATGGTTAGGTTCTAAGACATTTGTGTGAGGGTAAGCCCTTTAGATAGCAATTTAGGAGCAACAAATCATTGTGGAATAAATTATTTATGAGAGTGTAAGTCCTCACTCTAGAAACCATACTAATGCCTGACACATTCTACATTTGTGCGTGTATACCTCCCTTGAGTGATGAGTAGCAACACAACATCTAGAGGGACGAGAATTGTCGTCCTACAAGGTTAATCATCGTTTATATAGTCCTTATGTCATAATTAGTATGTACTTTGTATTAATCTAACAAATAGGTATAGGAGATTCAAAGAATCCTAATCGTCGCTAAAACTCTAAATGACACAATCCATTTACTTTTCAACGCAATCAAAAGACGCATTTTGCTGAAATTACATCTCATATATTTTGTTTTGCTTCGACTCAGACAGAAGACATACGATTCTAAGTTTTGTTTTCAACCTTCCATTTAATTCTCAATTAACTCTCCAAACAGTACATCATCTGCAAAAATAATACATCTTATTGCCATCTCATTAATATATTTTATAAGTACATCCAAAATTAGCGTAAAAAGATATAGGTTTAAGGTTGATCCTCCGCGTGATTATATTGTTATGCACAAATCGTCAACTCTAACCTTGTTCGAAGAGTTTGAAAGTTATTTGACGGCTCTAACCTTAACAAAGGTTGGACCTACTTTGAATAGCCACCATGGTCAAGTGTTCATACACCATTCCTTTTGCATACACACATAGTTGTTTGTGCATGGTGGGTGAGTGACATGCCAAGCAACGGAATGCCACAAGTATGTAGTGATATCGTATATACACTAATGTTGACAGAAGGAATCCACCTGTTCGTGTATAATAGATAGATTATTATGCATTAGAAGAAGGGAAAATAGGGCAGTTCAGACGTTAAATCAAATCAGTAACTCTTTTTTTTATTTTTATGAATTAGTTACTTTTTTTTGTAGTCGATGTTTAAACCTCGTATCTTGTATATATTATGTATTGTCCTTACCAACTAAGCTAAACTCACGTGAACATGAATCAGTTATGACAGATACTACCCACATCCCAAATAATCCAAGTTACACCTCAAAATTACTAATATACCCTTTAATTAAAATAAACTAACGTAAATTCATTTTACGTAGTTTATGTAAACTGAGTTTACATAAGTTAAGTAAACTAACGTAAACTGAGTTTGCACAGTTTATGTAAATTGAGTTCAAGTAGTTTATGTAAACTCAGTTTACGTAAATTGTGTAAAATGGGTTTACATACACTGTCTAAACTGAGTTTACATAAGTTAAGTAAACTAAGGTAGTGAGTTTACGTGTATGTTATTCCTTTTTAGAATATGTACGTAAACTAGATTCACGTGAGACCTATGTAAACTTAAATTACGTTACCCTTCTACATAAACTTAAATCAAACAAATCGACATCGACAGACAAAAGTGAAATTAACAACAATGATAAACATCCATGGTAAAATTAACAACATCAAATAAATCATAGAGCAATTGTTAAATGGAAACTCGAAGAAATTTATGAAATTCACTTACTTGTATGAATCGAGTACATATCAATGGAAGAGATGTTGATCTAATTGGCGATTTTAGTAGGTATTCATTGCATATCCATGGTGGTTTGTGGGTGAAAAAAGGGTGAGGGTTCAAAATGTTAATGAAAGAAGGGTTTTTAGAAATTTATATGAAGAGGGCAATTTTGGTATTATTGTAAAATTTTAAATAAATTTGGGTGTAACTAAAATTATATAGGGTGAGACTAGAAAGAGTCATCAGTTATACTATTGGTACTACTTTTTATTGTTTTTCATATTTTTAAATAAAGTTTGAAAATAATTCTTTTATAGTGCAAACTGGATTTTTTTCAGCTTGGATTCCATAGGTTTTTTGTTTTGATTATTGAATATAATGTTTCATTTATATTTTTTTTAGGAGAATATATTTTTTAGGTTAAATATGTTTTTTTTTTTCATATCAAATAATGATATTTTAAATTTCCAAACAATTTGTTCCAATGTTTTTACTTTTAATTTTAGATTTTTCATTAGTCTGTTCTTAATTAAAATGCAACCTAGCTAAAAACAAATGCGCAATTTTTGGTATAAACATTAAGATAGTAATAGGAGTATTGACATAGAAATAAGAGTAAATTACATTCCCCTACCCTCAAAGATGCTTGAATTACACTCCCCTCCCCCTTATGTTTAAATATACACTCCCCTCCCCTCTTATTCGAAATATAATTACTTTATAATTTAGAGTATAAAATTAACTTTTAAATAACCATGTTTTATCGTCTTTAGTAATTTTTCACACATTTTAACTTTATATTGGGTTGTTTCATATTTTATAATAGGGTTTAAAACTACATGTTAATGATATTGTGAATAAAAAATAACGAAAAATATGTATTCAATTTTTTATTATATTAAAATAGATCCGCAATAATATTTTTTTAGAAGTGTGTTAGATTGTTATTTTTTACTAGATTATAGAAATAAAAAAAATATTGAGGGATTTAACATAAGAGGGGAGGGAAATGTAATTCAAGCTTCTCTTAGGGGAGGGGAGTGAAAAGTTTTCTAATTATATTTCGAATAAGAGGGGAGGAGAGTGTATATTTTAACATAAAAGGGGAGGGGAGTGTAATTCAAGTATTTTTTAGGGGAGGGAAGTGTAATTTACGCTTTAAGATTTATTTTTGGTGATCACTTTAAGCTTATTCTAGTCTTTAAGATTGTATAAAACTTTACTATCTTAAATTTAATAAAACATTTAAATCAATATAGAAATGCAATATGAATTATTATATTTTTATTAAAGTATATTTTCATAATTTATTTTTATTTTAAATTTTAAAAAGGTTAAAGAAGTAATTGGATTAATCAACATAATAAGGATATATCGAGAAGAAAATATTAAAAAAAATAGTTATAAACTCAAACTACTTCAAATAACATCTCAAAAAAAGTTACTGGATAGTGTAATAAAATTGTTTATCAAACACTTCTCTTGTGATTAAACAAACTTATTAGTTAATTTAATAAGCTATAATCTAATTTCTTGTCTTTACCAAACAGAGGCTTTGGTATATACTTAGCTAGTAATAGGTGCTGGCAGCAATTTAGGTGGTATCTCAACAATAGAATTCCTTAATTGTGAAAAGATTTTTTTTTCTGTCAGGGCATGTTAAGGTAGTTCAGCTATCCTATTAATTGGTGGCAGCATCTTCAAGTCGTTTTCTTCATTATGTGTTATTTCTTCAACTATTGCAATCTTGGCAATCTATGGGGAAAAGCTTTAGCTTCAAGAGTGGAATTATTGGCAGCAAGATGCATTGTTTTGAGGACATATTCAAGCTGTTCTAAGACTCACAAATGGTCCTTTCATGAATAGAGGAATCAAGTGCTTTTGAGTTGTGTGTTATAGGATTGTATTTTAAGAGAATCCTTAATTGTATCTCAAAATCTTAGTCTATTTGGTTCGGAGTAGTAGATGATTTTAGGGTAGCTCGTTAGTGGCTTGAAGCGAGATTCTAGGGTGCCTCTATATCTTTTCGATCTTTGGCCTTTGGAGTGATTTTTATAATATTCTATGTATTTCTCTGCAATTTCATTAAAAAATACAAAAATTATTTTAAAAATAGGGACCAAAAGTAGTGATTGAAAATTTTATAGGGACTAAAAGTTGAAGGAAAAATTTAAAGAAACTAAAATGAAAAGTTAGTATATTTATAGGGATCAAAAACATATTTAACCCTAAAAAAAAAAAAAAAAGATATTTGTTTGGTACTAGTAATTGTTTTGAAGGGGAAGAAGATTGCAAGTCATTATTAAAAATAATTGGAATCCAAGAAATCGTCAACTCTCTAAGAGGAGTAGGTGGTTTCACACCCACTGTCAAGTCTATATTATCATTGTAGTACTTCCCCACTCCACCAACCATATGAAAACAGTAACAACTATGGTGTTTAATTTTGAAACAAATCATTTTTATTAGATTGCAAAGTGCTTTTCTTAGCCAATAATTACACAGTTGCATGCCAATTTCCCTTAACTAATTAATTTCTTAATGTTTAATTTCATCAATTGCGGTTAAGGGCATCACATGGACCACACTAAAACGCCACTCCCTACAAAGACACTCTTCACCTATGACACTTTAGAGCATAGCATAGCCTTTTCTTTTCCTACAATCCACAACACTTTGAAAGTTCATATAGTTTTATTCCCTTAAACAATTGTTATAGTTAATTAAGGGTATTCAACTTAATTAGCATATCAAACTGTTATGATTTTAGTGGTCCAACAGATTCTAATTTTATAATATTTTATTAAAAGGGTTTCATTTTCTAAATTGAATGATGCTTTAATTTGTACTAATTTAATTATATAAAAATATACTAATTTAATTTGAAGAATAAAGCAAGAGATGTATTAGGTTTTTTTCGTACAAGAAATTTATTTATTTATTTTGTAGGGGAGAAATTTATTAGTTATTGTAAGGAATAGTAAAAAGGAAAGAATGTTTTATACCAAAAAAAAAATAAAGGGGAGAGAATGTCATAATGGTTGATTGCAAAAATTAAAAAACATAGAGACAAATTAACAAAGTGAAAAAAGTAAATGACAATTTTGGACTTTGAATCGAACGTTATTGTTTTGCTTTTTCACTTACCTTTATTAGATTCGAGATAATGTGAGAATCCCTATATAAAGCTGTTTTTTTTTTACCCCTCATAGTATGAGATATATAGCCTTTTGTCTCATAAACTAAAGATCAAACAACTTGAGACATTTAAAGTAAAAAGATTAAATTTCTCCTGAACTCTATTTCATTAAAGAGGATGAGACATAAAATAATGAGAAAGAAAAAAAGTTAGGGCAAAACATGAATGAAACAAAAGAAAAACATAGTAAAAGGGTTTAATATATATTGAACAGATTTGGGAATGAAGGTTATATCATGAGTAATATTCAGCATATTGTTTGAGACAAAACTTATATGCATTTTTTTTCTTAAATATTATTCATGTTGTTCTTAATAATTATTATGATATTTGAAATGAATAACATCACGACAAACACAAAAAAAAATGAACTTAATTTTTGTTGTACTTGTACAAGACTTTCAAATAATTCAAGGACAAGCTCTTGGGTTGAAGCCAACCAATTTGACATCAAGAATTTAGAGAATCCATGAAGAGATATTTTGTCCACATCTTTGGAGACCATGCTATACATCTCAACTTTTTTTCCATTAACCCCATCATTTGACCTCTTTTTGGCTGCCTCTATAGTCTCTACCAAGTACTAATAATTTTACTAAAAATTTAATTTGAGAAATTAAGTTGTGAGACTATCAAGTAAAATCATTTTTTAACATTCTAAGGAATAAAACAAAAAAGGAATCTCATTAGATTAACATAGCAACTTTTTGACTATTGCTCCCACGCATATGTGATGCATGAAGAAGATAGTGTTAATTTCAAGCAAAAGAGGCCCCATCACATATGAGAAAGCAAAAACTCTCTTTTCTCTTGCCATGAACAAGTATAGAAATTCTGCCTTTGCTTTCAACTTCATCTTCTTCTTCACACTCTTTAATTGCTTTTCTATCTTTTCCCATTTCACATACAAAATCATCATTAAATGGTACAAACTTGTACTTATCTTTAAATTTCACACAAATTGAAATCTCATATGATTAGGGTTTTCTCACAGCTCATAATTCAGTAGTATTAGATCTAATTTAGATGACTCCAATTTTAATTTCAATACATAAAATTTTAAAAGTAAATTCAAAATTGAAACCTTCAATCTTAATCTAACGACTTTAATTTTTAACTTAAAAAATTATATTGAAAAGCAAACTCAAGATCAAAATCGTCCAATCTTAATCCCAACAGCTATAAATTACTAACTGAGTGAATGCGAATAATTTCTAGGGCAAAATATTTGTATTTCTCACCCTCTCTTCTTTAATGATTTTGCATGAGGTGCACTCCATGTCCAACCATAGAATAGAAGCAAATACAAAACCATGAAGAGTACTATAAAAACAAAGAACAACACCAAAAAAAAAACAATAATAAATGGAGAAATATAAACTCATATAAAATACAATTGAAAAAGAAAAAGTAGTTAGATTATAAACTAACAAAACAACAACATCAAATTTAAAATAAACTAAAAAAAAAAAGGAGAAAACTTATTATCAGATGTAAACCCCCACACCATTAAATTCTCTAAAATTAAAATTAAACCCCCTCTTTTTTCTCAAATTACATAATAAAACCATTTCCAATAACTCTATTGGGATTGAAATGAGTAGTTTCATACACAGGTAGTTCTTCTCTATACCTTTCAATCCCAATTACTGATAAATGATCCAATTCAAACAAATCAGAACTAGAACAACTAGCTCCATCATCATCATCTTCATCTTCATCCTCAAATTGCATATTAAAATCAACTTCATTTTTTTTCTGATAATTCTTCAACAAGTCTCTTGCTAACTCTTCAACTCTTAAACTTTCTTGCATCACATGCAACCTTAATTCTTCACTACTATTCTTTCCATCATAGATTGAACCCTTTTCACCTTCATGCAAATTCTTGTGTCCACATGGCCTACAATCTTCATCAACAATAACACTAACAGGACAAAACCTCACTGATCTTTTAGCACCTGATCTTGATGAAGGAGTTTTACTCAAACAAGACCTTGAAAAAGAAGAAACTGATGAACATGTTGAAGCTTGTGCTGATTTTGCTTCCAAAACAGAATTTGTAGTAGTTTTTTTTGTAGCTGTTGATGATGGTATCTTTGGTTTTTTTGTATTTCCACTAGAAGTGAAAAGTGAATTCAAAAAGCTAGCAATTTTTGCACCAGGTGAAATAGGTTGCTTTGTTTTCTTCAAATCACCATATAAAATTCTCAAGGCTTTGGACTTTGTTTTACCTAAACCATTCTCATTTTTTGGTTTTTGAGTTTGAACAGAATGGCTATGGTTATGGTTATGGTTGTAGTTAAGGTTTCTACTATAACCATATTGAAATGAATCAATGTTTGGTTTTTCAGAAACACTTGTTCTAATTGGTTTTGGTTTTTGTAAACCATAGAATGATTCTGAATCAGATGATGAAAAACCACCAGCTGAACTTGATTCTGAAGAAGATGAACTAGAATGCATGGAGAGTGTGTTTGAATTGCTTCTTGTTGTTCTTGTTTCAAATTCTGTTAAGGAGTTTCTTCCATTCCAATTCTCAACCTTTCTTGCTTTTCTAAAGTTTGGTTTTTCAGCTTCAACACTTTTCATCTTCCTCATAGTTGTTGTTGTTGATGTATAGAACATGAGTTTCTCTTCTTTTTCCTCTGTTTTATGATGTCCTTCGTCGATCGAGCGATAAATTACATCTAATAGAGATGAAGAGAATGAAGGGTTTTCTCTTTGATGTTGTTTTCTATGATCTCTTGAAGGTTTATTCCATTTCTCCATTGTGTTATCTCTTTTTATATGAAAAAAGAAGCTATGAAGATGAAAGAGAATAAAGGAGAGAAAAAAACAGAGGAAACAGAGAAAAAACAGAGGTAACAGAGGATTATGAATTGTATCAATTGCTTGGACTATGTTGTCTGCTTCAAATAGTACAAAAAAAGCTTTAAGAGAGTGTGAGATAGGGTTTGTAAGAGAAAGAGGGAAAGTGGAAATTATGAAGAGAATGAAATGATTTTGAGACAGTAATGAAAGCCAAATTCCACGCCTAAGAGAAGAAGAGAAAACAATGGATGATTAGAGAGAGAGAGAGAGAGAGAGAGAGAGAGAGAGAGAGTTTTGGAGAGTTATTTCTTTTGGATGTTTTTATAAGGGTTGGGAGAGGGTTATGGAAGTTGAGTTGGCCAGGCTGTCAATAATGATGTGGAATTTTTATTATATAAAAATAAAAAATAAAAAATTAATTAATAGTTTGATTATTCTATTCACCTTCTTATAAAAATTTCCTTCATCCCATGAATTGACATTAGATCCTTACTTTCTCTTTATATAAGAAAAGAAAGAAAATTGTATTGTTTTGTAGGACCATGCAAAGTAGGTTTTGATCCCAACACCACATACCTATTTTGCTCTTGGTTTATAGATGCATTGATCTTGCAAACAAGATTCCTCTTCTGCTTTATATCTCTATCTTAAGAAAAAAAAATTGATGATACTATCTAACATAATTTGAATTTGAATGTATATTGCATGATGTTTACGATATACAACTTAAGTTTTGTGTATCAATATACAAATGATTGGAAATTGAAGTTATAGTGACATGACGAAAGGACAAAACACTCCAAATAATCCGTCTCAGGATAAGACAATTGATTGTGTTGTAGAAGAGATGGAGCATGATATTGGCGACGACACAAGACACAAAGTGCTAGAGAGGTAGACAAATACATTCCAATAATAGCGGTTGCATCGGAGGTGCCATAATAGCATTGTATCGACAATAACTAAGCATTTGTGTATAGTACACAAAATTTAAGTTGTGTAACATAAACACCCTTTTCGATTGATATATGTATAAACAAAGGTGGGTTAGGAGAGTTTAACTTCACCATAAAATCCATAGTTGATTCGTTACTACTATATTATCTTCACGTGATTCTTTTTTTTCCGTATAGATTCTCTCCAATGAAAATAATCTTATTTAAAGTAATGACGAATATCAAATATAGACACTTTTCTCAGTTGGAATTTGGATTTTGGTAGGTTACATAGTGGGATTTTAACCCGTTCTTGGTCATTTGTTTCATTCTTTAATTTATGGCTTTTGTGGTTAAAGGATAGTGTTTACCTTTCAATTGGAAATGTGAATGAGAGCTATGAACATGAGAAGCACTTCCCTAAAAAAGTATACTCTACTGTATTGTGAATTTATGAGACATTGCAATTATGCTACTATTTTTGTTACAGTCAACTAATGCGGCTACAGAGCTAAAATATGGGCTTTAGGACACTTATTTTTCTGGATTCTAAATGCCCGTGCTACCTTCAAGTTAATGCTGTTCAACTTTAGCCTATTTTAATCAACTGCATAGCTATGGCCTATGAGCTACCAAAGAGACATACCTAACTTTTTTTTGTTACAATTTTATTAGTAGTAATTTATTGCTTCAATTAACCATATGGATCCCATAGCTCATAACATCTTCAACATAAAATATTTCTTTAGAAAAAATGCTTTCACACTATTACTAGTTTAATGTTGGGTCGTGAGGGGTCTAAGAGATCATCGCATTAGATTTTGAACAATCAAAAAAGTGAATTAAATATCACATTTTAACCCAAAACTTTGAGATATTAGGTTTATGAATCATCTCATTTATAAAGTTTTCAACATCAAGTTTTAAATAATATATTTTATAAATAGCGAAGAAGGGAGTAGTAAATAATAAAATACTTAGTAAATTATCATTTTTCTTGTTTCATTCTTTTAGGAGGAGGAGAAAATTCTAATAAAGAAATTCAAATGGGGTCACTTGAAATAATTAGGGTTCGCTTCCAAGGCCTTAACTAACATAGCATAAATTATAAAAGCAAGATTAGTAATAATCTCACCATTGCTCTTGTCATTTATAGAAGGCACACTAAATTGACAGTGCAAAAGAAATAGGAACACACTAATGCTTGTTCACTTGCATCAATGGTCAAATGTGTACGTGTCTTCATCTTTGTGTGTCTATGCTTGTGGGGTCTATAGTGATGCAAGGGGAAGAAAGAGAGAGTGACCATATAGAATTAGTGGGAGCATTGTGTGCTTATTTCCACAATCATTGCTCTCGTGGCTCTCCTAAACTTTATGAAGGGAGAGAGATTGAAACAAATTTGAAACTAAAAGAAATCTATTAGAGATTTTATTAACACTAAAGAAGGATTATACCCAAAGTGTTAGGCCCTGTTGAAGGATTTGGATTCTCTAGGGTCACAATTTTCTTCAAGAAACCAATATATTAATGGTCATTGTATTGAGATTAGACAAATTAAATTTTCATGCAATTTTTGAAATTTTTAAATGTAAAATATTGAAATTGAAATTTGGACATTTTGATGTCGATTTAACGGTCTTCAATGTATTGACGGCATGAATGTGTAAAATTCAAATTTCTAGTAAAAGTGTGTTACTATGTTAGGTTTAGAAGTAGACTTAATGTATACAAGAGTGCTTCAATCTCAAATAAAAGCAAAAATTAGTTGAATAAATATCATGTATAACGTATTTAATCTAGAATTTGAATCAATTACATCATATTTAATTAAGTAACTTTTGTTTTTAATCTAAGATCTTTGATTCGATTCTTTATGCAAAATACTACCAACAAAGATTCACAAAGAAGTAGAGAAGAGGACAAGGAGAAAGAGACTAATGTTCCAATAAGAATGAGTGAAGTTAGGAATGCAAAAATTACAAACAGTGTAATATAAAAGGCTAAAAGGACTAAACTAACCTTACTATAGTTTTAATAAAAAAAAAACTTATAACATATTATCTAACAAAAAAAGCATATTTTGTGGTGAAGGTCTTTCATTGCTAGTCTACCGACCTCGAATAGGACGACAAGTAAATTAATCCAAAAAAGAAAACTCCTAAAAGAGGATTAGGGCATGAAAATGATCAAAATAAACAAAGTGATGAAAAGTTAGATATTAATTAAGTAGATAAGCTAGAAAAAGGCATCACACCAAATAAAACAACGTGTGTGTATGTGTGTGTGATATGCATTCTTCTATTACCAATCTTTATTATTTGGCCCCAAATTTGGAACCATCTCTTTCCTACTACCTTCCCTTAAGTCTCAAGAATATATTTCATAATGAAATGTACCAGCTAGGATGCTAATATAATAACACCCCCCACTAAAGTGTCTTCTATTATAATTATACAAAAGCAACTAACTAAATACACAACGCATGTAACAATCATGGGATGTTATGATTGATACACGAGTCTCAACTCTCACGTCTCATGTGTAAGAAATTAATAATTTAATACGTACGAAGTACTTGGCTATAGTTAAAAAAAAAATGATTTTCAAATTACAAACAATTTTGCCATATATAAAACAAATTGGAGATTCTATTATCATGTCGCTCGTATGCATAATACTATACACCATTTATGAGAAATTGATTGTTAAATAGATGTGTAATCACTTCAAAATACAATCCTTAAGAATTAAGGATTTTATCCGTTAACTAATCAACAAGTTAGATTATCATAAGAGTCTTTTTTGCCTATGATTATCAGAGGAGTTCAATGATATATTGATTAAGCTTATAAATAAATAAAATGATATCTTGAACGGGAATATTAGTGTTAGTTTTCTGAACAGGAATTTTGGAGGATATGATAATGAGAGTAAGATGCATATTCATTGTATCTAAGATGTCGATATTCATAATTGTTATAGTCATGGCAATAGAGTGTGTCGGAACCAGTTTTGCTATCCCCGTCTCTGAACCCGATGGGGCTCGGGGTTTAAATATCCCCATATTCGTTAGAAAAACAATATTTATACAATTATTTTGTGACAACTTTCTTTCTCATATTCACATTGTGTTTTTTATTTTTCTTTCTATTGTCTTGGTTTTCGTGACAGTACCTACTTTTCTTTGTATATATTTGATTGTCATATAACTTGTCCCATGAAAAGTTGTTCAAACAACATCCCCTCTATTTGTCCAATTCCAACGGGGTGAAAAATAGAACTTCAACCTTATATCTAATTGAGTTTGGGTATCACATCCCCCTTCCATCATACTATAAACTTAGATTGTGGTTTTAGAATTTTTTTATTAAAAAAAAAAGTAGAAAAAAAAAACTCAAAACTATGTTGATTCAACAATATAATTTTTTTAAACAAAAAATAAATAAAGAAAATGACTTGTTTAGGGGTTCAACTTAAAAGTAAAAATAAACATAGAAATGTAATTTAAATATTATTTTAAGGATTTCTAATCTAAGAGATATAAAAATGTAAGTTTAATGCAAGTAGGGCGGATTCGACAATGGGTTTTGGATGGGTATCAGTGTTCCCAATACCTGTCATGTCCTGGTTTTTTGAAACCAGATAAACCTCGAATATGAACCTAGTCAACTCAGGTTCTCCCAATCAAAGTCAATGCAGATTGGGCGGGCATCCGCTAATACGAGTTATTTTGTCATGCCTAATGATGGCCTAGATAATTACATCTATTCATTTTTACTTGTCACTTTTATATGATGGTTTTGTTTTAAGTTACCTAACACTTTTAAAGTACAATACAACGTTAATTATTAATCATCAATAATTGCGTCAAAGAAGAATTAAATCTTCAATAACATCATTAAAAAAATGGTATGCCCGTAAATATTTATTGCACACAGTTCATGTTTACTTGTCACTTTTATCATGATATTTTTTTTTTCAATATATATTTTTTTATATAAGAAAATTTATTAATAAGAATACAGGGTACTCAAAACTCATTAAAAAAAACCATTACAATTGAATATAGTTATACATATTGAGTGCTTTCCAAGTGTTTGGAGCAAAATATATCAAATTTTGTTAAGTGAGTCCAAGGTTTGAACTTAGGCCAAAGAGCATTTCAGGCTCTCAACTTTATTTGCTAAGCTAAAACATAAGTTTTATTTTAATTTAATATAACGTTAATTATTGAATCTTCAATAATTGCATGAAATAAATTGAATATTCAATGATATCGTTAATTTTCTTTTGCTTTTGCCGTTAAATAGTTACTGCATAGAGGTAAACATATGAATGAAATACATAAAATAATAAAAAGTAAAGAATATTATAGAAAAATTAAATAATTCTATTAACCCTAAAACAAGTTACTTAACAAGACATATACGTGATTGAGAATTAAGATTCCATTTAAATCATGGCCAAAACCAATAAAGGGACCCAAAGGCCAGTCATAAACCACATTTATATTGACATGGTCTATATCTAGTCCCCCAATTAAGAAAAAGTCACTTGAACTGTGCCCCATGTTTCAATTGTCATCATCCTCCCTAAGAATGTATTGAAGTTTGATTCCTTGTGTACATAAGCTTAGTCTTCACCAATATCACCCCGTTTACGAATAGACACACCATTACTTGGGTATATGCTTTTTTTTAAGAGCAAAGAAAAAGGAGTACTTTGAAGGTGAAGGAAATACATTCACACCGGTACTTGGGTGTATATTTTTTTTAAGAGGCCAAAAGAAATATAACTATATAAAAACAATAGACCAACTTAAGGAAAGATGTGCTTAAAAATGGCTCAAACCAAGGACACAGAAAATAAAAAGTAAGAAAGAAAATAGCTCACAACGGTATTACAAGTTATACAATCTTGAATAGGTGAAGGGATTCATCCATCAAGCATGAAATCACGTCAACCAAATAACTTGAAAATAATGACTAACCCCCCCCCAAGAGATCGCACTCCAAAAATAGATGATTAATTGATTCATGCTTTCCACAATCCCCCAGAGCAAAGCAAAGACTTTGAATGTAGAGCTTCATGCCGAACCAAATTGTCTTTTGGCAGAATCCTTTTATTCATAATCGCCACGCGAAAAAATAAACTTTGAGAGACACTGCTTTATTTCAAATAATGAGGAGAATTTACAAGTTGTTTGTTGTAGGTCGTTAGTTGTGGGTATATGGTGTATCATTAAACCGTTGAAAAGTTATAATTACATTAGATTTATTTTTTTTTGACTAGATAATCAAGTTGTTAGTTAAGGAATAAATGATGTTATATATCAATTTTCTTAAAAAAAAAAAAAAAAAAAAAAAAAAAATAGTCAGTAAAAC
>Ga0315915_1001471_pt1 | contig 28597 bp, 12 predicted proteins | sample MpolbnodulesMG_FD_207738 | JGI IMG/M metagenome (GOLD analysis project Ga0315915, IMG submission 207738) | Medicago polymorpha root nodule microbial communities from Los Angeles, California, United States - branched nodules | ecosystem: Host-associated > Plants > Roots > Nodule | place: USA... | reverse complement strand
TATATATATATATATAGATTATATATTTTATTTGTAATCAATTGTGAGACTCCACAATATATATTAAGGAGAGTTAATTTTATATGATATGATATGGTATATGCGCCAGTTCCTATTCGGCAAAAGGAGTTTCACATATTTACGCCTTCAATGTATCTATCCCTATGTGATATTTTTTTATAAACTGTGTATTCGCCGTGTACAACTGCATAGACAAATCTTTTGAGCATTGTAGGACTCAAATGTGTGGCAAACTCTTTCTACAAATTTTAATGCTACTGCATGTCAAATACTAAATTCAAACTCAAGACTTTGAATAAATTAAAAGGGACATGTATTATCTCGTATAAACACTATTGGTTATGGCCATGTGATATTGATATTGATTGTTCATAAATTCTTACAATGGTTTAATGCAAGTTGAATTATTTTGTCAACAATGTAAGGTGTTGTATGTTATAGTAGTGCCATGTGTACACTGAGTGAAACTAATGCTATGTTGTTGGTTTAGATAACACACAGTATGGGCATTGATATGAATCTGATCAGTTTTTTATTCTTGTAACATCTGGTAAGGTGTTTGGAAGGTTACGAGGCATTGTTTTCCGAGCTCTATCCCTTTAGAGCGGTGAGACCTACGTTACCCCTTCATGAATTAGTTTACGGTTTAATTAGTATAGTTTTTTATTTTTATTTTTAGTCTTTACATATGTGAGGATTTATATAGTTTTGAATATAACAAAATAAAAAAAAATGTTATTGAGTGTATATTTTATTAGTGATTTGACAGAGCAAACTAATCAGTAGAAGACACATTCAAAGAATAAAAGTATCTAAGGAAAAATATAAATGGTGACCAAATTAATTAGTGAAAAACATTTGAAATTGTTTTTGTACTTGTGATTGGTTCATGAACTATGACGATAACACGACAGTTTACAATATTTTTTTAAATAACAAGTCTTGCTAACAAGTATCATTAAGGATCCTTGAAAAAAAGTATCATTAAATTTTTTATTTTTTGACAAAGTATCATTAAGGATGTTATTTAATGAACAAATTTGCCTCACTAGTCACCATGTACAACAAAATCATTTAATTGGCTACATACCCATGTTTTCTGGGAAAAATATATACTCCAATTTTTCTCTCTGTAGTTTCCAAACAAAATTTTTAATGATTTCTCTCTGTAGTTCCCAAACAAAAAGTTTAATAAAAAAGGCTTCAAAATAAAGTTAATGAAATTGCTAAAAATAAAAAGCCAATTATTACTTTTTTTCAATGTAAAAAAAATAGTTCTCAAAAAAACGTAGAACTACTACCTTCGTCCCTAATTATAGGACCCTTTTGAAAAAATAACGGGAATTAAGAAAATTAAAAGTGGTAATAAATTTGTTTGTAATTACAATTGTTTTTACAAATTTGTCCTTTAAGAGAGAGAGAGTTAGTGTATGTTTTCAATGTAGTATTTAATGCTGATTGAAGAAAAAGATATAAAATAAATAGGGGTATGTTGGTAAAGAATTAATTAATGTACTTGGAAATAGCAAAAGAGTATTATAAAAAGAGACAATTTTTTCTCTCATAAGAGTCCTATAATTAAGGACGGAGATAGTATTATTTAATGACATATCACATTTTTATATTAATTTATTTTAAAATAAGACTTTAAATAGTTTTACTTATAGAGTATCAATATCCAACTAAACTCCAGAGTATCTAAAAATTTACCTAAACTTAACTGCATTTTAGTCATATTATATCGCATGAAATTAAACGAATTCAAATACTTTAAACTCTAAGTCTGGACTACACGTTTGAGGATTTGGATTTTGGGTTCTCTACATTTGAATGATTTTACACTCTAAAAAAGGAGAGAGAATGCGAAAAAAATTATGAGAGAGAAAATAAGAGATGAAAGAGATAGAAAAAAATATAGATGTATTTCTCTTCTTAAAAGTGGAGAATTCTTGTCCCAAATTTGATAAAAAAAAGATAGGATTTTGCCAATGAATACCCTAAAAGAATTGGTCAAAGAATCCATTAATTTGTTTTTGTTTTAAACTCAAAATATTAAGTCAAATGTATTTTAACTTTGCATAATTAAAGAAAAACATAATGTTACACCTATTGAGATTCATGCACCAAAAGCATAAAAGTAAGGCCTCACTAAATTTATTGATGGAGTGAATATGTTTGTTCGTCCTCAAATTTATACCAATTGATCAATTTCGTCCTTCCATTTTTCAAATCAGAAAAATCGTCATTCTGTTTGGTTCACATTTAGCAAATGAGTTATTCTATCATGTTCAAATGTTGGACACGTTGACATGCAATGTTGAAGGTTGATGTGTTCGTCCATGTCGCATGCCATGTAGAAAAGGACTAGTTTGCTTGAATTTATTTCTTACCGAGAAAATAAATAATCATCAAGTCAAAAATAAAATAAACCAAAAAACCCAAAAATCTTCATCTCTTCATCATCTTCTTCCTCTCTAAAATCTAACATTTGGAAATTGAGACCCCATAACATTCTTATGAACCTACACTATAATTTTGTATAAGAATAAATTGTGACAACTTTCTGATTGACTATGGTGGTTGTATGGCGCTCTTGTGTTCCAGTCAGAGACTCAATGTTTATGTCGGAATTGTATAGATATGATATTGCAGTTGTAGGATAAATAATGGAGTATTGGTATATGTACAACCATTTGGGACAACTTTCATTTTCTCTCTTCTCATTGATCCAAAACAATAGAGAGAGAAAAAGGAAGAGAGAGAATAAGAATATAATGTGAGTATGAGAGAGAAAGTTGTCAAAAAGTTGTAATAAAGTGGTTGTACAAATATCATTTCTCTAAATAATGTTTAACTACATGTGTCTTGTTAGGAGGGTAAAATAGGTAGTTTAGAAAAAAAAATGAAGGAGTGAGTATAGATGTAAGATAAAGTGTTTCATGTTTATATAGGAGGGTAAAATAGGTAGTTTGGATAAAACGAAGGAGTGAGAGTATAGATGTAAAACCACAAGGTAAAATTTCTAGCCATTACTTTTTTCATTCTATGAGTTTCTCGCGCATCCTATTCGGATTGTAAAATCCAAAAAAATTTAACATGTTTTTGAATATTTTTATGGGGTGTTTATACCGTTCAGATTATATAATCTGGACTGTATAGGGTACACGGGAAACTCATAGGGTGGAAAAAGAAGGCGTCAAAATTTTTGGGGATTAACTTGGGCTAATATTAATCTACTTAACCTTTTGGCCCAAAAGAGTGTTTCAATTTCTATTCGCCCCTCCCTTTTACTCAGACGAGAGAGAACTGTAAGATAAATATTCCCGCTCATTCCTGTAAAGGGAAACGAAGAAGGCAAAGAAAACCACATTTTCAAAAAAGAAATCCCAATTCTTCTTCTTCCGGCGAAAAAAAATGCACATACGCCGTCTCAGACTCGACGACGACGACGAAGCCGCTGTCATCGCCGCCGTCGAAGCTCAACGTCAACCACAACCTCAAACAGTTCCCTCGGAACCAGTCGTACTCTCCGACGATGACGTCATCGACGTCTCCGATGACCACTCCCTTCCCACTCCTCCACCACCTCCTCCGCCGGTTCCTCCACCTCAGGCTTCGGATTGTCCCGTCAACGATTTTCTTTGCCGTCTCGGATTCTGCATAAAGAGAGACTCCCTTGCTACTTGTCTTCGCGAACTAGGGCAATCGGTGAATGGCTTCCAAGGGTTCGATGTTGCTACAAAGGCAAAACTTTGTTTCGAGCAGTTTCTATTTTCTGATCTCAATTTCTGTGGTAGTGGTGTGCTTCCTTCTAATGTTGCTTCCATGCATCTCGATACTCTCCCTGGTCCCTACGTATTGCAGGTTTCGTTCAATTTGACGGTTAATTAGTTATATTCTTTATCTTATTATTCCAATTATTGTGAATTTGGAGGTTTACTTTATACTATAGGTAGATGTTTGAAAAAATGCTTAAATCAAATGATTACATGATTCAGTTTTGTTAATTCATCAGACTCAAGGTTACTTATTGTAATTGGTATGTAATTGTTTGTTTTACCTTTGTGTCAATGCAATTGATTCGGTGGTAAGAGCTTGACTTTGCAGCCAAATCACCTTTATTAATACTTTAAAAAAAATAAAATGCAATCTGATGTATTTTAGGAACCAAAAAATAATTTGAATTTGAACATTCCTTTAGTATTTTATGGAAGTTTATAGTATCTTGGGTTGCTAGGATCCAAATTATGCTCCTATGTGATGGACAGTGGGTTAAGTATTTTTTGCTTAGATGGTCGCTGATATATATTTTCCGCGTGCGTGTCATTAATTGCGATCGATTTCATTTGTGGTACCTGTAGACTTTATACCTGAATGCGTTGGCAGGTCGATGAAATTGTCAATCTCTGTTGTCCTCTGCGAGGCAGGTACCAACAAGCTCCTCCAAGTAAAAAAAGGTGCCTGAAGTTGTCAATGACTGATGGTATTCAGAGAGTCTTTGGGATGGAGTACAGGTCTATTGGAGCTCTTGAAGTTTGTGCGTCTTCTGGTTTAAAGGTTTCTTCTATGCCACGAGTCATCCTTTTTTTTTTCTTCATTCAAATACACATATATACATGTCCATGATGATTTTATTTGCCATTCTCTCCTAGTAAGGGTTAACTTGAGGGATTTATTGCTACTTGTAGGTTGCAATCTCTAATGTACAAGTGCGCCGTGGAATGTTGATGCTGGTTCCTGAAACCATTGAAGTATTGGGGGGTTTAGTTGAGCAGCTGGATGCTGCTCGAAAGCGGCTGGTTGATGAACTAAATAAGCCAGCTAGAGGAAAAAGGTACAAATTATTTAATTCCAATAGGATTATTCAGACTGATATGGCAGGGAAATTTATATTTTAACAGGGAAGCTAAATTCGTGCAAATTTCTTGTTGTTTCTATCTTTCTTGCTGGCTTCTACTACTTTAATCAATGACTTTACTGTATATAGGTAAACCTTGATCAGTTAATCTTTGTTATCCTCATGCAGAACCATAAATGGAGTGCTTCCTCCTTTAGCAACCAGAGCAACTCTTGCTGCATGGCCTGCAAGTAGAGTTGATGATCTAAGTCACAGTGGCCCAACGTTGCACGGTACTGCTACTGTCCAGGCAAACAACCAAGGCAAGTCCTTATGTTCTAGATTAGAGTGCCTAAATGTGTGTTCGAGAAAGGGTGTATATACATACGATGTAACCAATCTCAGTCTTAGTATTCTTGACTCTGATCTCATCTGTTCTTTATGCATGTGTTTTACAGCAGGTACCGGCCACAGGATTTCTGGCATCGGTAACAACTTACCAACTGAAGATACTTCGCGCATGAGTGCACAAAATGCTACTTCCAATTCAATACCCCGCATAGTTTCAAACGTGGAGCAAACAAATATTGACATGCAGCGCCAACAGGGTGCCAGCATAACAACTGAATACACTTCGCGCATGAGTGCACTTAATGCTACTTCCAATTCAATACCCCGCATGGTTTCAAACATGGAGCAAACAAATATTGACATGCGGCGCAAGCAGGGTGCCAGCATAACAACTGAATACACTTCGCACGTTGGTGCACAAAATGCTAATTCCAATTCAATACTCCACATGGATTCAAACACGGAGCGAACAAATATTGACATGCAACGCCAGCAGGGTGCCAGCATAACAACTGAATATACTTCATGCCTGGGTGCACAGAATTCTACTTCCAATTCAATACCCCGCATGGTTTCAAACGTGGAGCGAATGAATATCGATATGCAGCGCCAGCGGGGGGCCAGTATAACAACCGAAGATGCTTCGCCTATGGATGCACAAAATGCTACTTCAAATTCAATACCTCACATGGTTTCAACTGTGCAGTCGATGAATATTGATATGCAGCGGTGTACCAATCCCGTGTCCCATAATAGTTCAATGGCTAACCGGACATCTTCAATGGCTGAGGAGATGCATATAGACACTGCTAATATTACCATGGAAAACTCTGTCGACAACCAATCTTCTCACATGAACTCAAATGTTGCAGTGGCACATGAAGACACCATTCATGTAACAAGAGAAAGTTCTGTGACTGCTGTGTGTTCTTCTGTTTCTGAAAATCTAGAGACTGAAAGGGGTAGAGTTCCCGTAATCACAGATAAAACTTCTCTGAACGGATCTGCCTCCGATGTTTTTAACAATGAAGATATCCTGATGGATGACGCCAGTGACAATCTGCTTATACTGTCTGTAGACCAAGAAGTTCCTTTCACATACTTAGCTAGTTTGTCAGCCAAGTGGGCAGCAATGAAGGAGACAGATCCTCTGGTTCGGGGTAAAATTAAGGTAAGGAGTTTCAACTGTCCAATGTTCTTTCTTTGGATAGTGATCTTTAGCTCTCGTGCATAGGTTAGTATCAGTATTCAAATTAATTTTACTTACTGTAGCCAATATGAGTTGTTAGAATAGGCTACCTACCACCATATTCTACAATGATATTGTTAAAAGTTCAAACATGTTTTACTCCGACGTCGTATAAAGGTCTTTGCGCTGAATCCATGTGTGGTGTTCTCTCTTATACATATTAAGCTTCATATTGTAAGATTTGAGTATCAGGCATTAATTGCTATTCTATGGTGACATTGGTTCGTGGATGAAATTTTCTTTTGAGCATGTATAGTTGATGCGTCTTTGTTTCTGCAATCTCGATTTTTCAATATTATAAATGCATTATTTTTTTGTAGTGCTTTCTGACTGGCGTAAAAGGATTCCAGTATAAGAAAAGGACAACCTACGAGCTTCAAGCCTATGTAGATGACGGTAGCCTTATTTCTGAAATCCTCATTGATCATGATGTGAGTTTGTTCTAAAAAATAAGCTTTTAAAGCGTGAGCTTTATCTTTTCACCGTACTAAGACGATCAATGATATAATATTTTAGGTTGTCCAGAAAGGAATTGGTTATTCTCCTGTGGAGGTCACTGCGGCTCTTTCTTCTTCTGACACAAATATAGTCAACAACATGAAGGAGACTATGCGCAAATTCCAAACTTTCTTAGCAAACTTTGAGGTAATACTAATCTTTTTCTGTATATGGCAGATTCCTGTAAGTTGTAAGCAGTTAGCTAGCAGCCAGTTATTAGTTGCTTCTTCATTCTGTTAATTCACATCTTTCTTTTTATCTCTAGGGAGTAATACTAGTGGAATTAAATAGAAGATATTCCCTTCCAATTGCCCTAGACATGAGTCAAGGCTGTCCTAAATCTGATGCGTGGTCCCTTCTGACAAGGCTGAAGTCTTATCACCCTGCACAAGCTCTTAACCATTTCCCTTCAGACACAATCGTTTTATCCCCATAATTATTTGAATGGCTAACGATGCCTAATTTGGCTGGGAGAGAGCCGGGCTCAAAATTGTTGCAACCTAACGCAATGTGAATGGCAAGATGCCATTCCAGCTCTTGTATATTGAAGATGACAATAAAACTTTTCTCCATGCTTCACCAAAAATCCTTGATCCCTAAAACCTAGAAGAACTAAGATGGACTTAGAAATGTGGCTGTATGAGATGGCATGGTGCTGCCATCTGGTCTGAGGCGAAGGCTCAAAGTTGACCTATTGATGCGAGGAAGGCATTTTATGTTCAGGTCCAGAGAAAAGTTGATCAATTTGTGGTTTCCAAATTCATCAAGACAAGGTATGACCCTACCTTTGATCTCAGGTTGCCGTTGGGGATGGTGCACTCAGTGAGTGGCATGTAACAGATGTTTTAGTAATTTAATTTGAAATGTAAATTTTTTGCGAAGTAATTTTTGCTTTGCTTCCCTTTTTAGCTGATTAGTTTTATAGGATTTGATGTATTAAAAATAAGTCAAGAGACCAAACCAATGAGACCAGAATAAGCTTAATTGGTTCAATTGATGGCAAATAAAAAATCAAGTATTTAAAAAATAAAATAAAAACGTAAAAATTTAGTCCCTGTTCAACCGGATCAACTGTGAATTAACTGGTTTCCGATTGAACCGCCCTCATCTCAATTTGAGGCAGTAACCAGAAACGGGTCTGACAATTTTTTTGACCACCCAAAAAAAAAAGATGGGTTTGGGGTTTTTGTGTGGGAATTCCTGAGCCAATTTTCCTTTATTTCAGAATCCTCTCAATATAGTAGGTGTTAAAGAATACGAAAAAAAAGATGCGTTGAAGAGAAAGAGAGAACAAATGTTAACAAAGAACTGTTTTCTCTCCTCTTCCTTTGTATGTTTTGATACAAATTGCGAAGAGAGAATTAAAATTATTTTTGAAATGACAAAAATATCCGTAAACTTAAAACATAATATGTAATTTATCAACTACTTTGTAAAAAGAAAAACTGATTTAATCAAGATTAGTTAGTTAATTAATTAATTAACTAGTCCCTTGATATAAAGCCTGGACATATAGGTTCAAAGACAAGTTGTTGTGGTCTAAGTTGGTTAAAAACATATCAAGGAATGTTTGCATTTTCTTGCAGACAAGGCTTATCGAGCAATTGGGTGTGGTACTGATAAGTCTAAATGTGGTTGCTTAATTTTCATCACATACATATTGTCGTGTGCATGTACAATTGCCAAGAAAATCAAGTTCAACACTCTCCTCTATTTGGATAAAATTCACACTCATTTGAAGAGGTTGTAGTTCGAGTAAGAGATATCAATAAATAAAAATAAAAACTGATTATATTGGCATCTAATGAATAAATTTTATTCGTAAACCAATCCACAACGTTCTTTTAGAACTGAAGCTGAACTAAGACCAGATCTTATGAATGAATTGTTGCTCTTATTCATTTAATAATCGTCTTTGTTGAGGAATTGAATTTATCTTATTTTTTTCCTCGCTCACAATGCTTTGTTTTGTTGCAACCTAAATAACAATGTAATGCAATTTGTTAAGGCTGGTACGCAATTGGAGAATGGGGTTGGAAGATGATTTAAAAAATAATCTATTGTGGAAGGACTATGATAAAACTTTGTTCCCTATGTAATCTAAAGGTTAAAAAACAACTTGGTCATGGTGGGGATGTTTATCACTTTCTCATGCTAAATATCACCCCATATTAGACCAATCATGTAATAGTCAATTAATAACAAGTCCCCCTAATATAGACCCTAGTATAAGGGTGCACTCATAAATTTTAAGTTATCTGAAGAAAATAAAAAATTAAAAACATAAGTGAAGGATCATACATTTTTTTTTTTGAACATAGTGAAGGATCATACATTTAAACACCAAGAGTTTACATTTGAAATTAAATTAAGATACCACGAGAGTAATTTTGTCTTATTATTCAGTCTTAAACACGTGGTTATTCTTAGACATATGAAAATCGCCCTTCTTACAAGAAGGCTTTTGCCAAAGCCCAAAGACGTGTCGTTCAGCCCAGTCCACTAACTCAGGATAAAGCACCTTAAAAGGAAACATCATTTTGAGCCATGAAGGGTTTGTCACATACATATCTCCCCTGCACGCACTTTTTACTATGTCTTTGGCACATTCATTTGCTGATCCCAATGGAATACATTGTAGACTAGCCTACAATAGTTAATGTTGTGAATTAGGATAAGAACACACACAGTAGTGTAAACTACACTGGTTGAGGTTTAAATTAAAGGAGGTGTAATATTATGCATGGAACCAATTTACCAACCTCGTCTTCATATGCCTTCAATGCCATATTTGTTTTGATAAAACCAGGTGTGACGATTGTAATGCCAATGGACCAACCAAGTTCAATTCTTAGAGTCTCAAAGAAGCTTATTGTCGCAGCCTTACTAGCCTGATACCATAATGCATATAATCACAGTTTAAGACTATTATTTTGGCTACATAAACAATTGAAAAGTAAATTAAAATAAAATTGATGTGTTGTAGTATGCACTTTCTCTATAATTTTGAAATGAACTAATGTCTATGTTTACATTATAGATACTTAATCTTGGAAGTGGGAACCATCCACAGCCTGAAGCAACCACTATGATCCTGCCTTTGCTGTTTTTGAGATGTGGGATTGCATATTGAGTGCCATGAACTGCTCCCCAGAAATTTGTATCCTGTGAATAAACACTGAAAGTGAAACTACCACTTTTGAGATAGTTATTAAGAGTTAAGACTACCCACTTTTGATGTAGTTCAATTTATTCACCATGAGGTTAATATCTAAGCAGATATCTATAAAATCATGAATGACCAAGGGAAAAATGCTACACATTTTGTTCATCCTTGTATCATAGTATATAATTATCAAAGCATATATCATTCCTTAAATATAGTTTTCGAACCGATAGTAGGTTTTGTCAAATATCCCAAAGATGAGCTTGCTAACTTGACTCAACCTTTCGTCAAAAAAAAAAAAAAAAACTTGACTCAACCTGGTAGCTACCTAAACTTTAATTTGGATGATTTGCTCCGCATTGGGATTTTAGATATTATATATACCTATATCTAAATGGGATACTAAGTTTTATATAAAATTTTTGTTCTAGTTTTACATTTTATGTTATTTTATTTTCAATTTTATTGTTATTTATTTAATAAATAACTAGGTTTTTTTTATAGCTATACCGTTTTTTTAGTAAAAAAAGGTAAATACAGCGTTTATGCAAAATTTTGGTGTTTTATTCTCTCCAATTTTACCTTAAAAAAAAACATCTAAATGAAGAATAAAATAAAGGAAAATAATAAAAGTTTTGGGAGACAAACACCTAACCCATGAAATAAGAAGAGACAGAAAGGAAAAAAAAAGCAAAATTAAAGAGTATTTAAGAGAACCATCTCTAGAATGTGTATTGTCAACATTATTGCACTCAGTTTTTTTTAATGGACAGTGAGACCACGTCCATTAATTGAAGCAGAACATATAGCTTACCATAATTGGAGTGTATTTAGTTAAATCATGACAATCCTCTATCAACGTTGGAATGCCAGAAACTCCAGCATTATTTACCAGATGATCCACTGCATGAAACACACAATTTTTATCAACTTTTTAGATATATACTCACTAGAAGAAGAAAAAAAAAAGACAATAATGAAAGTACTTCAAAATTTCACTAACAGTAACATACATCGTCCAAAGTGTTTCATTGTTTCATCAATAAACCGCTTACTGTCTTCGACCTTGGAAACATCTGCACCAATGATAGTAACATCAGGGGAACCAAGGGATTTTGCCATATCAGCCACTGCTACAAGATTCTCTTTTCGAATGTCAACTAGAGACAACCTTGCTCCCCTCTTAGCATACTCATAAGCTAGTTCCTTTTTTTAGAGAAAGGTTTTATTAGCAACATTAAAACTTGTAGCAACTCATGTACCCTAAAGTTTTATTTGGTATAGTATTTATCATTTAATCATTTAACTATGCGTTAATTTATATTTATTTAAAATTTTATAAATGTTTTATTTTTATGAAAAAAGGTTTAGGTGAGTTTTTATGATGCTAGCTCTCTGGCGTCGGCGTAGATCTCAGCGCATAGAGAATTGAGGAGATTACAAATCATCCTCCAATGTAGTTTTTAAGCAATGAGAATTGAATTCACTCTTGTAAAAAATAAATCAACTTCTTATCAACTGAACAGGGTCAGCCCAATAATGTTTAAAAATAAGTGAGGCTTGAAACAAGTTTTGATATATGATGCCTTATTTGTGTGTATAGGATGCCTTTTTATTTATACAATTCAATGAAAAATATTTTTTTGTTGGTAAGCCTAAAACGAGGGCTTTAGTGGCCTTACCTTTAGGTCTGTCCTGCAATGGAACCAACTTTTTGTGGACTGGTTTTTAAGTGAATTGAAATTATTTTAGCTAATTTTGCATTATTGATACTAGTATCCACATTTTTCTCGTAGGTATAAGATAATTCACAACAAAACAGAATATTAATGGAGTAAGTTGAGTACCTCGCCAATTCCTGAGGCGGCCCCAGTGATTAGTACTACTTTTCTTTCCATGCTTTCTGTGTGCACCATATTTTTTGCATAAATAAGCAATTTAACAAAAAGAAAAGGTAGCATGATGATAGGGACCAAAATCAGTGACAATGGGGGCAACACTACATTCAGTATGTTGCAAATTGAACTCATTGTTTTGGGAGATTTGATTGGCAGCTTCTCAAGCTAGAGTCAAAGTTCTGTCTTTTCAATTTTTTATAACTATGACTTGAATTTATATTGTAATGTGAGACATGTCTGGCTGTGACTGTTAACTCCAAGACATGTCTATCAATAACTATTTTATGTACATTTGCCAATTTTGTTGAGGGTTGTTGGATGGGGCATGAAATAGTTATTGCATCTAGCAATGAGAAAAAAGAAAAATATTAGTGGCGGATAGGAATTTCTTATGGTTGATCCGTGGCTACTTGCTTTTGTTCGGCATTTATTTATAGTAAAAAAAATCACAAGTGTTTTTATATACATTCGATTTTAGAATCAAAACACCACTTTTACCTTCTTTTGAACTTCTCTTGTCTCAAAATTAATTTTTTTCATGATTTTTTTGGCATAAGAGAGTTTGAAGCATATGCAAAGAGGTCGTTCAGATCTTAAAATTTGAAGTACTTGTTTTGTTTGGATATTAGAATCCAAAATGGTCGAAAAGCTCGGAAAAAAACAGTTAGTTGCAGTTCAATTGTGGCAAATTTTTGCACTTTTAAAACAGTCTCAAAGCCCCATTCATCGGATTTTAGAATCCAAAAATTAGAGGCATTTTTGGAATTTGATATAGTGCGCGAGAAACATGGTGAGTGAAAAAAGAAATTCTCTAAAAATATTAGCGAACAACTATTTTAGTTTATGAGTGTGCAAAACTTACTCTCCTTAATTGCAAACACATCTCTCATGTCTCTTTTGTTAAAAAATTAATAGGTTAGAATCATCAACAAAAAATATTTTAGATGACTAAATTGACTATATAAAAATAGATTTCAAAACCAAAATAACTAGTAAAAAATTCAAGAATATAAATACAATTTCGATACATTTAAAGACCAATCTAATAGATAGTTCATTTACAAGAACCAAAAGTTGGTTTGCCCATTATTATTCCACAGGATGTAACCGGAGGAATTCCTCATTGGATAAAATCCACTCCCTCAGTGGATTCCTCAATTCGATAGAAAATTAAGGGAGTAACATGAATATCTTGACTATTGATCTCCACATTATTAGTGTGATGATCTACGTCCTCCGATCACTATTGTAAGCAAAAATTAACATATTAAATTCATTTGTTAAATAATGTATATGGTCTATAATAAAGACCACATACATCATTAATTAAATGAACTAAAATATAAATTTTTGTTTATAATAACGACCAGATGATGTATTTTTAGCAATAATAATTATGTATCCATGACATGCATGTGTTGATTATTTATTGGATATCATGTTAACTATTGTTTATGGGGGCTTTTGTTAAGAATAAATAAATAAATTTATATTGAAAAAAATATTTTTTACATTTTTAAAATATTAACTATACATGTTTCACGATGATTTTATTAGCTTTGGTTACTTAAGAAACGTCTCTATGAAACGCATGTTAGTATTTTCCTTATTTATTTATTTAACATTAACGTGAACATGAATGACTTGAATTTATGGTGATGTGAGACACTCACTACTGAGTACTGACCAATCTTATTGAGAGGGTGGAGTAGTTGGATGGTTGGCAATTTAGCATTGATAAGTTATGGTAAAAAGATGTGTACCTCTTGTTGGAGTAGCAAGTACCTCTGTCAGTGTTTTTGGAGCTTTCCAATCTATCCTGATTCTGATGAATTTTCGGAGTGGAACTCACTTAAATTTTGTGTGATAAAAAACAAAGATGTGTAGGAAAAAAATGGATATGTGATAAGTGATTTTTCTATTCTACGTCTTTTTTTTCTAGTGAGTTACTATTGTAATTTTTTTTAGAGAGTTTTACAATATTCTACACATTTTTACATAATGTCATTAAAAAATAAAAAGACTACGTATGCGTTGACTTAAAAATAGAAATCAAAAGTAGTGATTGAAAATTTTATAGAGACTAAAAGTAAAAGAATTTTTTTCAGAGAGGCTAAAACAAAAAATCGATATATTTATAAGAGATTAATTAGAATACTTTGATAATGTAAAACTAATTTACACCGTCAACCAATTAAAACCATCCATTTAAGACACTTAGGAGGGTGTATTGAATTAGGATTTTAACGGACAATTTTTGTTTGAAAAAGTCTTGAGGATTTTAAAAGACTTTGCAGGATTTTGATGACTTTGAAGAATTTAAAAGACTATTAAGGATTTCAATGGATTTAATTTATAAGATTTTAAAGGATTTGAAATGATTTTATGGATTTCAAGAGATTTCAACAAATTTTATGAATTTTAAGAAATAATTGAAAAAAATATCATAACACACTCTCTTTCACAAAATCTCAATAAAGACTCTTATTTATTTTACTTTATTTTTTACGGGAGAGCTAGAGAGAGAGAGAGAGAAGGAAGGAGAGAGAGAGAGAGAGAGAGGAGGAAAAGAGAGAGTAAGAGAGAAGGGAGGAGAGAGAGGGAGACATAGTAAAATCTTAAAGGAAAAAACAATCCTAAGAAATCTCATGTTTTCATGAAAGACTTTTTCATGCTAAAATTTCACTAGACAATCCCACAAAATCCATCAAAATCTAATTTATTAAACAATCCTTCCAAATTTGAATGATTTTGAATACCACTAGACTTTTTTTAAGTGATTAAGAGTCTTGATTGAATACCACAAAACTTTTTTTAAATGACAAAGAATCTTGATTGAATAACACAAGACTTTTTTTAAATTGAAAAGAGTTTTGATTGAATACCACAAGACTTTTTCATGATAAAAAAGTCTTTTAAAATCCCTTAGAATCATGATCCAATACACCCCCTTAAACTATGTGTTAAAAATAGAAAAAAATCAAATACAATCTCGGTTACTAATGACCATCACTCCACATTTAATTTTTTACAATTTTGCTTCAATCTCATTTAGATACTTAGAATGCTACTTAGTGCTTGTTTGGTTCGGCTTTTTCCTAGTCCAAAATCACTTCTACAACTCCAAAATTAAAAAAAAGCAATTTGTCACATGTTTAGTTCAGCTTTACAAAAACAATTCTCTTCTCCAAAAATAATTCTGGTTGAAGCTACAATTCCTAACTTTTGAGTTAACCAGAATCAATTCTCCATTAAATTTTATATTTTAATTATTATAACTTATTATTTTACTTTATTGTCCTTCATCAATTATCCATTTTGTTTGTATTTAATTTGATGAACCAAATTTAATCAAAAAAATTAACAAACCAAATTAGCCCCAGAAAATATTAATGGTTTTGAGTTACAAAAATTTGGATTTTTCTTTACGGTTTTTCCATTCAAATTTATTGTATCTTTTTCTTTTATACTACATTTTATCATTTTTTGCAACAATATCTATTATTATTTAACTTAAATATATTTTATCAAAAAATATAAAATACATAGAACAAATATTTTGTCCAAAAAATTTGGTTTAATAATCATAGTTATTATTTTTTAAATTAAGATATAAAAAAATTATTTATTTAAATTAAATAATATATCTACATTTTGTATTGATCTACATATACATTCAACTATGTCCATTTATCTCTATTTTAGTAATTATACAGTCAAAAACAATTTTGATCAAAACTATACAAACAACATTCATTCTGTTTAATCAATTATACATTATTGTATCCAAACATAAATCAATTCTCTCAAAATAAATTCTATCAGAATCAATTCTATACAAATTTAAACCAAACAAACACTTCCTTTCCCCTTTCATACCAAGCTTTCATAGTGGATACGACACAACTTCTCAATTCAATTCACGACAAATGGTTGCTTTATTATGTAATTTTGTTGGATCATTGTATTGTAAAAGCCGTAGATAGGGAGCATTAGATAAGAATGTGAGAGCATGAAACAAGTAATTTTGATTGGAAAGTTTTTGACTTGATGATGTCATTTTGTGACATAATCTTCTCCTTTTTTTGTTTTTTCTGGTTTCTTTATGTTGACCAAGCTCGGTTTCTTTATGTATCAAAATCGTAAAAGATTAAAGGTGAAGTGATGACAAGTGACTTTGTTTGATTTTTTCTATTTTAATACTTAGTTGACGTGTCTTAAAGAGTGATTTTAATTAGTTTACGGTAAAAAATAACTTTACAGTGACATAGTATTTTAATTAATCTCTATTTATAAAGATAAAAAATATATTTAACCATTTATGTTATTAAGTTAATACGGTGAGTGTTAGAGAGTATTAAGAAGATTGTATTACTAGCATTTCTTTTTACTATTATGAGAAATGATACTCATACAACCATTTTGTGATAATTTTATCTCTCATATTCATATTATGTTTTTACTTTATCTATTTATTGCTTTGATTTTCGTGCAAATACCTATTTTTGTTTGTAAATTTATGGTTGTCTTATAAGTTGTCATACAATCATCCCTTTTGTTATTATCTTTGATTCTCTATATTGTTAGCGTGTTTACCTCTTCTTTTTTTTTTTTTATACCTAATTCAGTTTAATTTCATCAGCATCTCCAACATCTCACCCTCTCATTCAGCTCTGATCCGTGCTTGCTTTGATTGTTTGACATTGTTTTTATCTCCTTGTTGATGTTCATGGTGGTTGTGTCGTTGATAATACACATGACTTTGCATCGCGACAACACAATCTTCCGAAGAGTCTTGTTTTCAAGTTCACTTGTTACATTGGGATTGAAATTATTCTAGCAAGTTTTAATTGCAACTTCAAGCAGATCATTGAAGTCGCCATATAGAAGTTTAATGGCGTGTAGGAAATATAACCAAAGCGATAGAAGTAGCTTTTTAAATTGGAGGGATCACCATACTTTTCGCCTTGGCAACAACCCATGAAATTTTCATAGATGGGTTGATACACCAACTACTAGATCTATACCACCTTCTTTGCTGGATCATTCGATGGTGACATGGTGGGTACCGAAAGACTCATTGCCTACAAGCTCATCAGAAATGTCACGGTGTACAAGTTTTGGGGGTGGACATGCCTGCAACAGCGGATCTAGGTCTCCAGTCTAAAAGGTTCAAATTTTTTATTTCTTGAACTTCTTGACCTAATGGTGAAAAAAATGAGGGAGCTCAAAATAAAAAATATATAGAAGTATATATGCATTTTTTTAAGTTCAAGGGACGCAACTAAATCTCCTCAAAAAATGCTGAAGTGACTGATATTATTGACATGTCATCTATATGTGATCACCAACATGGAAATTAACATTTAAAAAAAATAGAAGGAGGAAATCACTTTACCACCCTACCAATCCTCCTCTCTCTTCCTCCTTCCACCTCCACATCAAACCTCCATTTTTTCACACTCTCACATTCCCTTCTTAAATGTCGCTACAATTTAGTAATATTTCCACATAATATGGACATATTAACTACACAATATATACCAGCGTGCAAACGGTCACTTGTATTTCGTTGTCTATATATTTTAATATCTATATTATTTAAAAATATTTGAATTTGACTTTCATTATTCAATTTAAATCCTTTTGAATTTGGAAAAAAAATTATAACAAAAAAAGTTCAACTAAAACATATATTTAGTTTTCAAATTCCTTATAACTATGGTTTTGATTTAAATTTAAATTTAAATTTGAAAAAAGTTGAGTTAATAAAAAGTTATCCCAAAATTCCTTATTCCATTTGTATATGGCATATAATTTTTTTTCATTGTGGGCTTATATATAATTATTAACGAAAGGAAGGAAGTAAAAACTAAAAAGTAATGGGGGCTTATAATTGCAACTGAATGCTTCGTAAAATTGTCAATCTACTAGATCAAAAGCATGTAATAATATTTTGTAAAAAGTGATATGCAATTGATTCTATAGAGTAACACATTTTTTAACAAGTTAACTGCTATATAGATTGAATATATATTTAAAACAACACTACATAACCTTTTATCTATAATTTTTAACTGAATCTTTGGTCAATGGAGCATTCACTCGATTTTTTTTTTATTGGCCAGAATTTGAATGTCGAACCTTACTTATATTATGTATTGTTCATACCACACATTCACTCCATGTTTATAAGAAAGCTTATAGTTGCAACGTGAAAAAGAGCGATATAGTTGAAACACTTTTGACGATGGGGCTTTTGTTTTCAAATGGAGCAACATGTGACCAGTCAGTTCTCTTTGCATTATTAGATCACTTTTTGTGAACTGCTCCATTGGGGAGATTTTTTTTTGGTTACTTATAGGATCCATGGTCTCATTTAAGATCCTAATTCTTAAGAAATTCGTACGAGATGCTGGGTTGGAGGGATTCAATGTTTATTAGATACCACTGTTAAAAAATTATAAATGAATGACGCGTACGTGAGACTTATTTAAGTACAAAAAAATGGGTGTCTCCATTGTAGATGCTCTAATAGTTACACTTTTATGATGACCGTCACTTTACGTTTTGTCGAATTTCAATAGATTTAGGTATAATATCTATAGCTTCCCTGCAAATGCAGTACTATTATCTCAAATGTATATTAAATACTCGAACCTTATACTTGAATGAAAAGCAATTGAGCATCTACAATTGAGACATTAAAGATGGGAGTGTGTGATTGAAAAACAATGGAGGTATTTTGTGGTGGAAAGAGGAGGGTTGGTGGAGTAGTCGAGTGATTTCCTCTTTTTATTTAAAAGGTATTTTGTGGTGGAAAGAGGAGGGTTGGTGGAGTAGTCGAGTGATTTCCTCCTTTTATTTAAAAAGATGTTAATTTTCACGTTGGTGAACACAAAGATTATATATCATGAAAATTAGGGTTGGGTAAAAAAACCAAAACTTGAATCGAACTGTCGATCCAAATTGAACCAAACTGCTATTGAACCGAACAGCCATGTAAAAGTTATGAACTGATCCATACTTAAAGGAGCAGTTATTAACCGAACCTTTTTGATAAAAAAAACCAAAAATGAACTTGAAGCCAAACTGAACTAAAAACGTTGATTTGTTCACTGTGTTTGTTTGCTAATTTGTTCATTGTGTTTGCTAGTTTGTTTGCCAAATTGAACTAAAATTTCATATGGGTTTCATCTTCACAATTGTTTAGCTACAATTAGTTCTTTCACAGCAGCTATAATTGTTGTTTACGTTTTGAATTAGTTCTTTCAATGTTTAATCATTTGGTTTTGAATACTGTTACATAAACCTCAATTTATGATTTCGTTGGTTTGGTTCTTATTTCTGAAATGTTTACTTGTGTGGGAACAATTCAGTTTTTTTAAAACGAAACAGTTCACCAATTTGAATACCGGTTCAGTTCGGTTCAAATTGATCCTTAATAGTTTGGTTCAACTCGCACACAATTTTGGTTTTTAACCAAACTTTGCCCATCCCTAATTAAAATTAGCCGCAATAGTTTTTTTTAGGGGATTTAACTAGTCCCCTTGAACTTAAAAAAAATGCATATATACTTCTTTATATTTTGCTAGTGAGGGTTATAATTTCTAAAACGCATGACCTATTTGAACTTTAATCGATAAGACAGTGTGATAAAAGGCACATGTTACTTAAATGTTGCTTTAGCACTCGTCCCTACTAATCAATAGCCCATAAGCACATTTCCAAATTAGAACCGTTTGTAGGCCAAGTCCCTAAATGAAATGTGTTATCTAGTGGCACAAAATATCATTTTATTCTACCTTAAGCTCTTGGTAACTCTTGGACATAACCACATTACCATTCTTCCAGTAAGGGTTTGTCAAAATCCCAAAGATGTGTCGTTGGGTCCAGTCCACCAGGTGGGGATAAAACACCTTCCAATAAAAAATTACTTTGACCCATGAAGGGTTTGTCACATACATATCTCCCCTGCATGCACTTTTCACTATGTCTTTGGCACATTCAACTGATGAACCCAATGGAAGTCTTCCAAGAGTAGCCTGTATTGTAAAATAGAATTAGAACATAGCGTAGTGTAAGGGAGGAGTAGTATTAAGATTTGTATTTTATTACAATCTTGTGCATGGAAACGATTAACCAACCTCATCTTCAATGACCCTGAATGCCAGGTCTGTTTTGATAAAACCAGGTGTGGCAATTGTTATGCCAATAGACCAACCAAGTTCAATTCTTAATGTCTCAAAGAATCTTATTATCGCTGCCTTACTAGCCTGATATCATTCAACAAATCACAACTTTAAGACAATCATCTATATATGTGTGCATTTTAACAAAATCTATATATGTGTGTTAGAGTTTAAGAATGTGTTCATAGAATATGCAATATGATTACTTTACTATTGATTTTGAATTATAGATACTAAAATGGAATTTTTAGTTAAGTCATTTTGACTAAATAATTGATTTTACATTATAGACACTGAGTCTTGGAATTGGAAACCACCCACAAGCTGAAGCAACCACTATGATCCTGCCTTTACTATTTTTAAGATGTGGGATTGCATATAAAGTGCCATGAGCTGCTCCCCAGAAGTTTGTTTCCTGTGAATAATAAACACATATAAGTTACCTTTAATTTGAAACCACTTTTGCGACGACGACGATAATTAAGAGCACCGGCTAGCATGATCTTTTTTGTTTCTTTACAATGACCATAATTTAAATGAAGTTCCATCTTGCAATTTCAGAAGTAATTATTTTTCTCCATGTATATGTAAATTATACTTGTATCTCCCTAAACAAGTTCTGTAGATTCATTAATTTTGATATACTTTGAGTGTACACAACTTTACATAGTGAAAAATCATAACCAATTGTATTATGACTTTTCAGATAGTTTTAGTTAAAGTCCAACGTTGTTATTTGTTGATAATTGATTGATGATATAAAAAGTGATTTAACAGCTTACCATAATTTGTGTGTATTTAGACAAATCCGAAAAATCCTCTACCAACCTTGGAACCCCAATAACTCCAGCATTGTTTACAAGATGATCCACTGCATGAAACAAATATATTTTTGTAGATGTATAATAAAAAGAAAAAAAATATCAATAAAATCAATTAAAAATTTCACTAGCTAGTGGTCACGTACATCGTTCAAAGTGGTTCACTGTTTCATCAACAAACCGCTTACTATCTTCAACCTTGGTCACATCTGCACCAATAATGATAACATCAGGGGAACCAAGAGACCTTGCCATATCAGCCACTGCTTCAAGATTCTCCATTCTAATGTCAACAAGTGACAACCTTGCTCCTCGTCTAGCATACTCATAAGCTAGTTGCTTTTTAAAATAAATAAATAAATAAATAAATTAACAGAGAAATGTTTTATTAGCAAATAGCAATATATATTGAGTGGATAATGATACTGACTGGCCACATTTCTTTCATGATTATCAAAGAAATTTCACCAAAACAAAATAATAGAGCAAAGTGATCAGACCTCGCCAATTCCAGAAGCGGCTCCAGTGATTAGTACTACTTTTCTTGCCATATTTTCTGTTCGCACCAACCTTTTTATATAAATAAGCAATTTGAAGAAAATGTAAGGTAGCATGATGATAGGGAGCAGAATCAGTGACAATGGGGGCAATGCTACATTCAGTATGCTGCAAATAACACTCATTGTTTTGGGAGTTCTAATTGACAACCAAAAATGAAAAATCACAACTAAGTTAGACTAAATTAGAAGTTGTGTACTCTTCAAACCTTTTTATAATATACCGTATATAGCATGTGTTAAAAGATTCTAGGCCTTGAATTTCCTCAAATAACATGCGTTGATAATGAATTTATGATGGTGGGCCTTGAATTTATGGTGATACGAGACACTTACCAATTTTATTGAGGGTAGTTACTAGTTAGATAGTAGACATGGATACGAGACACCCATTTTTGGTTATACGCACCAATTTTTGGGAGTTACACTTACATTTTACAAAATACCTCTCCGATCTTATTTATAAATTAAAGTTGAGTCAACAAAAACTAATGTATTTAAACAAACTTTTAATCAAATACATCAATTTTTATTCACTAAACTTTCTCTTATAAGTAGAACTTGTTGTAGTTAGTAGTTACGAGGGAACTTGTTGATTGATTTGTGTAAGAGAAAACAAAGACTTTCTCCACATTATAATTGTTTAGTTACTGCCTCGACCTACAAAACACATGGGTGCATGTGCATCTTTCTACTTCTCTCTCCTCAATTCAACGCAAGTAGAGAGATTAATATTCTTTCTTCAGAATCCGCGTTCTATTTAGATTCTAAAATTTGAAATGTTTTAATATGTTCTTAGAAGTTTTTATGAGGTGTTTATGTCATTTGAATGATATAATCCAATCAAAACAGAGTGCGTGAGAAATCAATAGGTGGAAGAAAAAAAAAGGAGTCGTAGAGAAATCTATTTTTATACTTACATATAGATTTGTCAAACAGACCAATCTGATCCAATATGGTTTGACTACATAATGGGGTAACTCGACACAAATCATTTATAATTGGGTCGTATATTTTAGAGTTCGGTCTGATCCATGTTGGTCATGAGCTACCCCGGCCTGACCCATATTATTTTTATCTTTTTTATTTATTCACCTTTTTTTATGTATTTTTTTTATGAGATATGATATCTAAACAACCTAAAAGGCTTAAATATGTAAACCGTTTATATAAGTTCGCGTGTTTTTTGTTTTCTTCCGTGTATCTTTTTTTGGTCTAAAACAACCCCTGCAAGTTATAAACATTTTGGTTTTGGTCCATACCGTCATCTTCCGTTACAAAAACGTCTATGTGGCAAACAAAAAATGACATGGCGACATGTGACGTGGCAAACGACGTTGATGTGTCGTTCCATATGTTGAGTCACAAAGTTAGGGGGACCAAAATCAAAAAACAAAATTCGTAGAGGAACCAATCCCAAAAATCCATAGAAAACTTCTTCTTCTTCATTCCTTTCCTATTCTTCATAATCTTCAACACATCCTCATCAAATTTCATAGAAACCCAGAAATTCATCAACAAACACCATCACCACTACACTAGAAATTCATCAAAAATTTCTTTGAAAACCCTATTTAGCTTAACTAAAAGTAAAATCAATCAAAATCTTCATCAAACTTATGGATACTATCGAAACGTTGATGGCGGAAGCACAAAAGTCATGGCAGATACAGCCACCGCAGCTGACACTACTATTTAAAACAAGAAAAGATACAAAGACGAAAACCAAAATCACGCGAACTTAACAATTTACATATTTAAACCAACATAAAAAGGTTGTCAAGTATGCACACAGTAGCATTCTAATGCAAATTGGAGGCACTCAAACCAATGCAAGAAAAGAAACTAATAAAAAATTGAAAATGTGGTTCCAGAGTGTACTAAATACACGGTGTGGGACAACTTATATGTTGTCAAAATAAAATTTGTTTTTTTTTTTATATATATTAGTTCTTTACAATTATATGTTTACTTAAATATGTTTAGATAGATACAAAAGTGTAAATATTTTTTACATTAATATTTTTTTTTAGGAAAATCTTTACATCAATAATGAATATTGATTAATGTTAGAAACACTCATTTATTAAGTTTATAGTTTATAAAATTTAAAACTTAAAGTTTAAAGATAAATTTATCTATTTTTATTAAGTTTCCAAATTTAAATATCTTTTTATTAATAATTTTCAAATCAGTTGATATATTCTTTTAAAAAAATGTAGTATTTTTTGGCAAAAATCAAAAGAAAATTAAACTTTTTAGTCCATTTGCGTATGAATTTTCAAACTACAAATTTAATATAAAAATATATGAAATACCGTATTTTTGAAGATTGAGATATCACAAGAAGGAAAAAACCATAGATTTGAAGTTTAATATTCATATGTAGATGAACCAAAAGAACACAAGTGCAATAAAAAAGATTAAAGACCAAATTGTTATCTAAAATTTAATTATGTTAAGAGATTAAAAATGTAATTTTGCCTTGTATATATTACTATTAAATTACGTATATATCCAAGACACGTCCGTTGCGCAAGCGTTCAAATAAACACACCCTTTTGTCAATGTGCGGAGCTATTTACGTTTGATTCCGTATTTTATATTTTAGAAAAATATATTTATACAACCATTTTGTGATAACTTTATCGATAATACCCATATTATATTTTTATTTTTCTATCAATTGTTTTGATTTTCATATCAATATATCCATCTTTCTATGTATATTTATGATTGTCTCAAATCTTGTTAATAATTGTTCAAATAACACATTTCGTATATTAGATTATAGCTTCACGATCGTGTTTGAAACGTCACCTAAAATGCTTTTGGCATCAACGTCTACAAACATCGATGTTATGTGATATAATCTCAATAAATTTCACCTTTAGTTTCTGCATTCAACATATTGATATCATCTCCTTTGATTGATTTTGTTTTAGCATGGCAAGAAATAGGGGTGAGAATGAGCCGGACCGAGCCGGACTTTGCTTAAATAGTCCAGGCCTGGTTGATAAAACTAAGGCCTAAGCCTTGACCTTTTACCTGTCAAAGGCTTTATTTTAAGTCTGACATGTCCTTTTTAAAAGTCTGGCCTATTAGCCTGTCTAAAAGCTTAGTTTGTGTTATAAATTTTAAATAGAGTCTATTCATCCATTTTTCTTTCTTTTCAATTTGTGCAACATACTTAATGTAGAGATAAACATTAATTAGATGCACATTAAACTAATAAAACATAATCGTAAAATTTATAGATGGATAGAAACTCAAGAATAATCATGTTTGATGACAAAAAGGATTTCAAATTTAAGCTGATAACCATACTTAACCTTAGGCATATTAGTACCAAGCATCAAAAGTTCACACAAATCAATAACAATATGAGTATTTAATGATAACTTAACAAGCTTTTAAACAATAAGAAACGGAAAACAAAATCAACACTTAAGTAGTTAAAAAATGCATTAAATCTTCAATGTGATAAAAAAAAATCATCAACTTAATATAAGAATTGGAAGGAATTGTTATTTTTTTTTTTTATTACTATATAAATAATAAATGTGGAAAAATATAATATACTTATATACGGGCCAACATGATAGGCCTGATAGATTTTTTTATAAGCTAAGCCTAACCCGTTTAAATTAATAGGCTTTTTAAAAAGCTCATGCTTAACCTATTTATTAAACGAGTTAGATCGAACCGGACTTTTAATAAACCAGACTATAGGCCCCTGACGAGTGGCCTGACCTATTCCAACCTCTAGCAAGAAACCTACTTGCCATTATATTTGAATAAAACACGCATATTCACTTTCCGATTATTTTTTAAAAAATAATATATATACACTTTTTTGTTCTTTTTTTTTTTGTTACACATGTTCCCGCCTTAATGCGATGTTATTTGATCTTGTCAATGTTCGTTTAGTTTAAAATTGACGAATTTTCTACTGTAGTGTCCATTAAAAATTAAAAAAATGACTTTTACGTATCCTGAAATTCATAAAATCATCATTTTGGGTTTTAAAAATCGCTAGATGTAATTTTTATCAAATTTGAATAAATAAATATTTTATTGTCAAAAGAAGAGGAAAAAAAGCACGATAAGCTGACTAAGTAAGAACTTCATAGCAAACAACATAGAGCATTATCTGTTGGACACTTAGGCCAGGGTAAAATTACAAAAATAAATAAATTAAGTTGGTACATTTACCTTCTGTTTTTACTAATTTCTTTTGGGGGTGCCACCGCAATAGTTGAGATGCCATATCAGTATTAAAAAGAATTTTACCTTTTTCCATCGGTGAGTTGATTTCTCTTCCTAAAATCTTGGTAAAATACTCTCTTCTATTGGTGATTTCATAATTTTCTGGTAAAATACTCTCTTCTTAAAAATATGTCTTAAATATAGTGAATTTTATAGATATGTTTCGTTTCTGGATATATGTTTCTAACATTTTTTTTGGGTCAAAAGTAAAATGTTGTCCTTAACATTTTATGTTATAGGTTTTTATTTTGTGAAAGACAATTTGTTTTTTCATACATTTTTTCATAATTAAGTTTCTTATTGAACATGTACAAAGAACATCTTGACATACAAGAAAACTATCTACACTACTTGAAGACTACCCAAAAGACACTCCCATTTGACAATCATTCATTCAGTCTTGATCTCAGGAGATCGAATTGAAGATGGATAGAACACATTTTTGATCCTAGTAGCATCCAAAATCTTTTTACTAGGTGCTTCTCTTGCTGGAGTATTACTTGATCTAGTCAAGTACAACATTCTGAAACTCCACTCCAACAATTCTGGACATAACACTTTCACAACATATGTCATTCTAAACCAAGCTGGTGCAGTCAAGTACCTATCTCCCCTCAATGTACCATTCACTATTGATTTTGCACATTCACTCACTGACCCCACTGGTGTTGCACTCACTTCAACCTACATATTTATCATCATAACATTAATAATGTAAACTATATGAATAGCATGTACTACTAGGTAAATTAAAAATTGAGATTGTAAATTTTGTTACATCTCTCATATCTTGGTCCACGCCCATTTTGCCTTCTGGTGGTAATAAGACTTTGCCTTTGGTTAATTCAGATTCTATGTAGCCTGGTGTAACAATTGTTACACCTATGTCTGCTCCAACTTCAACCCTCAATGTTTCATAAAGACTTACTAATGCTGCTTTGCTTGCCTGCAGGGTAGTAGTGTTTTATTTAATAATTAAATTAAATAATATGAATATATATATTGCACATACTAATTGAAAATAGAGATAGATTATAATAGTAATATGTCAGTCACTTAGTACATTATATATACTCCTTCTGGGTGCAGGCATCCAAGAATCAATTGATGAAAGGACCACAATTTTGCCTCTACTATTTCTGAGGTGTGGTAAAGCAAAACGGGTTGTGTAAACTGATCCCCAAAAGTTTGTGTCCTACCAAAATACACAGCAAATAAACTTGCAATAATTAGCTAATTCAATTCAACTCAATAAGGCCAGATGAAGGATGTTGTTAGCTTTAAATTACCATGAGAGGTCTCCAATTGGTGATATCAGTTACATCTTCAAACATCATGGCAGCACTGATTGCAGCATTGTTTACCAAATGATCCACTGCAATGCATTACATTACAGAGAATTATATACTGTATAAGATATCTATTTATTTTATGTGATTAAAGACTGTCACATACGTCTACCAAAATGGTTAACAGTTTCATCGACCAAACGTCTACAATCATCAACTTTGGAAACATCTGCACGCATTATAATAACATCAGGGGAACCAAAATCACGAGCTCTATCAGCAACTTCACGCAGTGCTGTGTCTCTTCTAGCAGAGAGTGCTAATCGTACACCTCTCTTAGCATACTCGTAAGCCAAATGCTACAAAAATTAAAATCGTTAAATACAATGTTGGTTAGTGTAACATTACATGTATATATATATATATGAGAGTAGTATATGAATTACCTCTCCAATACCAGAGGAAGCACCAGTGATGTGAACAACTTTACCAGCAACATTTTCAGGGAAGAATGTAAAGATAATGGAAAGGAAGAATTTGAAGGTCCAATACGGTGGTAAGAAAAGGAGTAAGGAAAAGAAGGTGAATGGAGGAGCTACTATGTTCAGGAACTGATGAATAAGGTCCATCACTAATTACACTTTAAGAAAGAAAAAAATAATAGCAAAAAATGTGGCAATAACTTATAACTATATATCTGAGATGCTTATGCTTAATTTGAAGCTGAAATTAATATGAAACTTTGGTATTTATAAACTTATAAAATTGATCATGAGAGGAGCATGCAGGGGAAGGTTAAGTGTTACGAGTAGAAATAAAGGAGATAGGTTAGGTGTCAAGACCAAATGCCAAGTGTAGGACATGTGTCTTTGAGAGAGAGTGAAAAACTATCGGTGTGTTTCAAATCGTTGATTACCTCGGCAAGAGCATAATATTTTGGCCAAGTATTGTAACAACATTTTCTAGAAACAATATCTAGATTCATAGAAGCAGAAACATGCATAGCATCTATGAAGCAGACAGTTAAATGTCGACACACGAATAATTTGTGAAAATAAATTTATAAAATGTATCAATAACTATTTTAGAATTTAGGTTGACCTTTACAAGATCGGCTTATAGAGTACTCTACTTATATACATATGTTAATTAAATCTTATATGTTTAATACAATTCGAATTTAGACAAACCTTTAATCTCAAGTATCATACTTTGAAATATGTGTCGGCATAATTAAGCTTGTATGATTTGGGTTTAGAGCAATGCTGCCACGCGAAAAGTGGCATACTCTTACCAATTTGGAGGTTTTGTTCCGGAAAAATAGTGACACAACTTTGAATAAACAATTACCCCTTAAATTAACAAAACTTCAATTACTTCTTAAAATTGCATAACGTTAATTAATTTACCCCCTCCGTCAAATTCTTCTGTTAGTCAACACGATGTTTT
>Ga0315915_1001469_pt1 | contig 28600 bp, 19 predicted proteins | sample MpolbnodulesMG_FD_207738 | JGI IMG/M metagenome (GOLD analysis project Ga0315915, IMG submission 207738) | Medicago polymorpha root nodule microbial communities from Los Angeles, California, United States - branched nodules | ecosystem: Host-associated > Plants > Roots > Nodule | place: USA... | reverse complement strand
TTACCAATTCAGATGGTACTGCCATTTGCAAATTAGTTAGAGTGACGTCAAAAAAGTAGGATTTACGGTTTGGAAGTTTTGTGCTCATGCTATGGAAGGATGGGATGTCATCAGTGTCCGCAATTCTCCTTCCAATATTTAGAATGAAACGACTTTGGCCAACATAGGTCAGCATAATCTGCCTCATGCCTTTAAATTGGTAGAAATCTCTGAGGTCGGTCCATCCTTCAGTCAATGATGGAAGAGTTTCAGAGTTGTTGAAAGTAACATCATGAGTGTTTCCATCAGCATCTATAAGATTCCACACTGGTTTCAAATTGTTGAATTCTTTAAAAAACATTGGGTTAACTTCTCCAAATTCCTGCATACATAATTGATATATGGTATAAATTACTATGGACTAATGTGTATGACTAATCTATAATTCAAACAATGAGTTGTAAATGATATAAGTAGTTTGAGAAAAAGATGTGCATTTCAAGAGGAATGTAATCCATACATTTAGTAAGTAAAAAACTAATATATAGTAGCATAACAAATAAACTGCAGAGGATGAATGATGTATTAATATTCGGATACCTGATCTGGTACATGGACAGTTTCAAAGCCTCCCAATACCTTTCTTTTTAGTACAGCACGGTATCCAGCCATTGAAATGAAAAAGAGTTGCGTGTTAAATGAGTGGAATGGAAGTTTCAATTGTTGTGACTAACTTATTAGGCAAACAGAATTTATATATGGAATGAGAGATATGGAATGAAAATCTATGTTGCATGTGTTATATGGAATAAAACTTGGAACAGATTTTGGTAGAGGAATAAGCATTCATATGTCCATCACATAACTGTTTGTTTTATTGAAAAATGTAGGAGGAATTCATTTTGAATAGAAAGGAATGCACTGTAGACAAAGATAGAAAAGATTTTAAATCTTAGAATATGAATAGAGAATATAGCAGTGGCATATATTGTATTGTCATGTCTTTTATTACTATTGTCTATTCCATTGATTTGTGCACCCAATAATATTGTATATAGAATCTGCGATGGAGAAAATGTAATGATTGAATGAAAATTTAATTTCATAGATTGAAGGCAAACTAAATATTGGTATCGGAAGCAATAAATAATGGTTTTAATAACATAAACAGAAGGGGGAAAATGTGCATCAAATAGAGTAGATTAATATATAATAAGTCTAATCATGGTAAATCTTAATAAGAATTAGAAGATGTAAAAGACAACATAGGCAAGTTATAGTAATGACATTTCCAATGGAAAAATATTATTACAAAAACAGACTACAAAATCAGTAGCTTGAATATACTTTAAAAACGTGACATTTGTTTAAAGGATTCTGGATAGGGAATTTGAAACGGATAATGTCATTTGCGTTGAAATTGTTGGAGATTGAAAAAGATTTCCAGCCTAATGGAGATTGTAGTTGAGTCTTGATTCCATCTTCCATGTTTTTGTTGACAACATCGAACAGGGTTACCCAATCGTTATCACCGCACAATGTAATTAGTTGATTAGGAAAAAGTCGATTGATATAATTGGCAAAATCTTCAGGTATAGTCTGCTAAAAACAAAGATGTTAGTTAAATTAAGGATATATAGGAAAAATAATCAAAGGAAAATAGAAAGGAGAAAACATAGGACGTAACTAAAAACATTTTATCCATTATTCTCAGAGACAGAGTGATGTCAAAGTAAATTGCTTCAGTAGGATCTACATTTCGACTATGAAAATCTAGTATTGGTGATGAGGAATTTAGACTTTCAAATGATTTCACTGCAAAAAAACTACTTCCGTAGTAAGCTAAAACAACATTAACATTTTCAGGGAATTCATAGTGTAATTTCATTTTGTTCCATCCTTTTGTTAACAGAGGATAGTGGAAGTCTTTGTTGAATCTGACAGTATGAAATCCTTCATCGCTCCATACACACCACTTGTTTCTTAACCGAGGATAATATTTTTGTATAAAATCTGGATCAATCTTAACATGTGTCTATTATAAGCGGAAAAGAAAGCAGAGTTAGTTTTATAAAAAAAAACCTATTTATAAATACTTATAACATTCGAAGAGAGAAATTGTTAAACCTGTGATGATAATTGTGCAATATGAACATAATCCATAGAATTTGATAGAAGTAAGTTTGTTATAGGTTCCATTTGAAAGGTGAAGTGTATTGTAAAAATCTTGAATTTATGTTAACTTAATATGATGTATATATAGATTATTTAGATGATGTAAAAATATTGAGTACATCTGTATCATTGAATATAATAATCATTGGTTGTATATTTGTAAAAAAAAGAAATCTTCATAAAAAGTAGAGCCATTTATAAAAGGAAAAGTTGGTAATTATGTAGACAGGATACTTGGCAATTAAGTATCTTAATGTATATTAATGAACACAAAAGAATGAATTAAATCTGCGATGATAGTCACAAATGATAATTTCTTGATTATAACAATTTAATAAAACAGAACAGATATGCAGTCTTTTGATAATGTTGTGGGAATACAAAGATTTGAAATTATATTGATTATAGAGAGATGAAAATTATCATTCACATATATTTGTTATTTGGAATAAATTAATATATTGTTAACAATTGGATAAATAATATAATCATAATGTTTGAAGTAGGTATATCATGATTAACTTATTTTTGTGGTAAATATAATTAAATTGCATGAAACTAAAGTTAATTAGAGTATTATATATTATCCCAAATTGTATATGTATAAATTCCTCTAGCCAAATTTGGTGTGGTATAAAAATTGGAGGAACACTAAATATTAATTAAACTAACTGAATAGTAGTAATTGCATTCAAAGGATGGTAGGAAGCATAATTAGTACATGACAGTTACTTGTAATTGTTTTTAATCTTAAAGACATGGACTACACAATTCGTTGGGAAAATTGAGAACTTGAATCTAATTTGATCTTTCACCCTAAAATGATTTTCTTCATAAAATTGTTTCCATCCATTTCCGATTTTGATATTTTTTGAAGAATTGTCTTTGAAATTTGGTCTCCATACAGTTGTGATTTTGAAATTTTTTTGAGGAATGTTTGTGTTCTCAATTAAGCATTTGGTTGCTTTTGCATTGTGTCCAACCAACATAAGTTCTTTAAAACCCAACTTATCAATGTGGCATCCAAGTTCCCTATCAAGTTGTTGTTATAGAAGGGAGGAAAAAACAAATTAGATCATTTGAAAATAGAGAATGTTGTAATGAAAGTAGTTAGATGTAACACCTCACCAATTGGTAGTTGGTTTCTTGAATAAATTTAGATATAATGATGTCAAAATATAAACCACAACCGTTGTCAATGCTTCTACTGTGGAAAGATGGTATAGATCGAGGAGAACGAAATTGCCAATATGTTCGAAATTGGAATGTGTTTTGGCCTATGTAGTTGCACCACACATAGTGATAATCTTTTAATTTATAAATATCTCTCAACCTACTCCATCCTTTGGTCATGAGAGGTAGAGTTTTAGATTGGTTGAAAGTTATGATATGAATTCTTCCACTCTCATGGAAGAATCTTAGCTTCTTCCCCAAATTGTGTTTCCACCTTTCATAAAAATGTGGGCATACTTCTCCATAGTCCTATAGAATATAGAAATGTTTAGAAATGAGTGATTATAATTATTGAGATGTAGTAGTGCAATTAATGGATTCAAATCATAGTTGATAGAAGGAAATTGAAATTGTGTTACCTCATTTGGTACATGACATGTTAGAAAATGGTCTAGTATGACAGTTCTTGGAGAATATTTTTGTCTTGTTACCATAGGGTGCATGGTGTTTGGTATTGCAATGAGATGGAAAGACTTTTATGTAATTTATAAGATGAAAGTAAGGTATTCATAGATATGGCTTAGATTAGACAAAAACAAAGTATTCATAGATATGGCCTAGATATCTTGACATGACGTAAGACAACATTGGGAGAATTAAAATTTTATAAGATTTTCATGAGTATCAAATTGAAATCAAAGAATGCAATCATAAGGAAAAGTTGTGTCCTTGAGAAACCAAATGTGCATGTAGCGTGTATTTGTGTTGGTCTTATATGTTATTGGCAAGCAGAAAACATATATAAAGAACAATGAAAAAGAAACTCATGAGTAGGTTATTCCCATTGGTTTGAAGTTGAAAATGAAGTATGTTTAAGAAAAATATTATGAATGAATTAGCATGCAGTTAACTTTATAAAAAAATAAAGTTTAAAATATGATATTGGTCCTTGCAAATATGCCTCGTTTTGGTTTTGGTCTTTGACCCCATTTTTGTGATGATTTCCCCACGTGGCACATGATGACTGAACCCATTTATTACAAAAATAATCCTTGCAAAATCTTTTGATTTTCGAAAAGGTCGTCCCTGCAAAATAATTTACTTTTAGAAATAGTCCTTGGAGGGACTATTTTGAAAATAAATAAATTTCGCAGGGACCAAAAACAACAAAACAAAATTACAGGGATGAAAACCAAAACAAATCATATTTGCAGGGACGATTACTATATTTTAGCCAAAAATAAAAGATCATGTATACAAATGGTTAGTGAAGTGGGTTTTCATTGTTTTGACTTTAAAAAAAATTCCCATATTAGTAGAGCTATTTATGTATAGCTTTGTTTGAAATATTATTTATTTATATTGAAATTAATAGAGGTTAAGATTAAATAAGTTATTAATACCAAATATTTGTTAAGGTAACATTTGTACATAGTATATATAATTTAGAAAATATGAACCTGTAAAAAATGTAACTTTTATTGAAAATTCCAATTAAATGTAACAATAGAACTAAGAATCATAACATAATATAAGAGTAGTTTAAAATGCTATCATTTCTACTAAAAAAGGTACATAGAATTGTTGTCTCCATAAGATTCAATACAAAAGTAATGGTAGATAGATTGAAACTTCTACAAAGGACAGATACTATTATAATTAAAACTTAGAAGGAGTTAACATAAAATACATATGAGACATAACCTAATACAATCTGACGTAGTTCATGAAGAATAGATGAAAATTAAAGAAAATAACATAACTTAAACACAAAGAAACTTATAGAAATTTCTGAGATTCGTCAACAAATCACATCTTTGCGACCATAATCAGATTTGAATGATCGTGATTGACAAAACGAAACTTTAATACATCGCCTTCCTTAAATTTGTTCAATAGAGTGCAGAAATTTCAGTCCTTCCCGAATTCAATCCATGATTTGTTTTCTTTGTTCCTCTTTAGAACTTTGCAAGTCATTTCAAATCCATCAGGTCCAACAATTCGCACTTCATCATATCCAGTGCTTCTCACATAGTTGCCAAAATCAGCCTTCAATGTCTGCAAATAGTAGTAACAACACTTTCAAAGAGTGAATTAACAAATTGAAATAGATATATCAGGCAAGGTATTGTTCCTCAGGTAATTTACAAAGAAACTTACTAATTTGAATTTGCTGGCTGAAAACTTTGTGAGGGTTACTTTAAATGGTTCTGGCTCAAGCCCAATGTAGCGATAGCTATGATAAGGTGGTAATTCTAAAGGGTTGAACTGACGTTGCTCTACATAAATACTAAATAAATTGTCTCCATGATATGTCACCAAAAGAAACTTGTTGCCATTGATTCCAAAAAAAGCTCTCATCTCAGTCCATCCTTTTATGATTAGTGGATGATAGATGTTTTTATTGAACTCGACATTAATGCAACGACCTCTGGTATCCATAATAGTAAGGGTGGTACCAAGTTGTCCATAATTTTCTTCCACAAAGGTTCGGTCGATCTCACCGTAAGGCTGCCAAAGGACAGAAAAATAACATAGATGTTAGTTGCCAATGTTTTGAACAATTAGAATAGAAGAATCATAGTTAAAACTATTAGATACAATTAGTTTATTTTTGAAAATAAGTATGTTACCTCGTCAATGATAGAAGCAGTTAAAAAGCATCCTAAGTTCCTTGGTTGCCTGATTAAAGACATGTTGAAGATTGTATGGGGAAAATTTGGAATGAGAAAATGGAAAGTTTGAGAAGGAGATGGATAATAAGCTGGGTTGATAACCACAAAAGTTTTGATATAAAAAGATTAAGGTAATGTTGAATTGGTATTGGGAAAAATATTATAACATAGAAGTTAATAAGTTTCCAGTAAATAAAAAAACGTAACTTATAATGTATAGTATTTATGGGCAGTATTCTAATCATTGGTAGATTAAATTTGGCATTAATAGTCAACATAAATATAACATATATTCTCTCCTTAAATTGAATTCAACATCATTTACTGCGCTTAATTAATATTTTGATTCCGTAGTTTATCAAAAAACAACATGGAAAGGTGACATAATGTTATATAAAAAAATATGGAGTCTCTCAAAAAAAAAATATGGAGTACAATGATAACCACTCGTGTGGAAAAATAGTGATCCATATTATATTTAGGATTGTGATTAGTAATTATTCAATAATTGTCTTTTATGTAAAAAACATCAAGAAAAAAAATAATATGAATTAAAACAAAAAATAAATGGTAATGTTAAACGTGATTTATATGTTATGTCTTAGGAAAAAATGGAAGTTGATTCTTGTACAAAAAGATTATACGATAGAAGCGATTGACATGTCAATGCATTCCATCCTGCGCCCAATTTTTAATTTGTTTCCCTAATTTTTAATACTTTTTAGACATGACTATATCAAAAATTCGATTAGATCACATATCATAAAAGGATATGGTTGAAATAAAGTATTGTACCTGTGTTGAAGAATGCCTAGTCCAACTGATATTCCCTATAGCATGTCAATTCATATTTACAATCAAATGTATTTTATCATCATAAAAAATAAGAAGGACAGACAGTTTGTAATATGAGGTGAATTTATTGAAGTTGCGGGTTATGAAACTTGCTAATTGCGTGTGTTCTAACTTAAATCATAAAACAAAATGTAAAGTATATTGGTAGCATTCCATGCATTAGAGATCCCGAGTTCATACTTCTCTATACAATGAAAAGTATATTAAAAACAAAGCATATTATGTAAGGAAATTCAAGACTAATAATTATTGAGTATTTGATTGTTAATAACCTGTGGCTTCCTTAATCTTAGCATTGTGAAGAAGAATGATAGTTGGTCCAGACTCAGATTTGTTTGTAAAATTAAGGAATTGAAGACCAAAGTCTTCCCACAATGTACAACTTAATAACGTTCCCCTGTACATAGATAGAATGTGGTTAAGAATTTATTATAAAAACTAAATGACTTGTAATTTCATTGAAGAGATTTATAATGTACTTTAGGTCTTTCATCCAGAAGTTAATTTGTATTTTCCTAGATCCAAGTTGAGTCTGAGTGTATCCTAATTCATGAAAGGCTCCAATGACATCTATCAAACACATATTAAATGTTAATGAAATATGTATACTCACATTTGTACAAACTGCAAAGGAAAAAGTAGTCTAATTTACCTATCAGCAGATCTGGCCTTACTATTCCCTTCTTGATCTCATCAAACTCCTTGAAGTTAAAGGATGGTTTGGGAATGTCGTGTTTCTCAATGTTGTCAACACTTGTTCCACCATTAAACACCAACCTAAATGGATGATCAGTTGCTTTTATGGACATCTCATTTTTCTCGACCTCAAAGTTTTGCAGAGTAAAGGTAGTGTTCTCAGCAATTCTACCCTTAAAACTGATCTTTCAATTCAGATGGCAGAATTACTTGAATACGATCACCCTGATGGAATTAAAAGTGAATTAGACATACTTTTTAAAAGAATAGTTTGTGTTAAATTATAAATATAGATGAGTGATGTTGTAACCACATAGTTGAGTGATTTGAAAACCACCTCTTTGTCACACAAAACCATCTCAATATGTTGTTTGTTCTTTGAATTTGCAACAGTCCACATGTCAACAACTCGAACAACAATTTTCCACAGAGATTTGGAATCATTGATGTTCTTGATCTTTTGCAAAGGCCTAGCCATTGTTGCTGGAAAAAAAACATGTTCTCAATAGCAAGAGTAGTAGGGGAAAATTATGTCAAATGACTGCATTATTTAAAACATACAAAATGATAGAAGGATATATCAGGAAAAACATAACAAAAAATTATGACAAAACATCTATTTAATTTGAAATATAAACATGTCAACAACACAATATCCTCAAACAGAAATGATTCATGCACTTCAATAGATGTTTGATATGTCTTTCCTTAAAATCACTTTTCCCACGTTATTACTTTGAAAAACTGATTTCATGCAAGCAACAACACGGATCTATTGAAGTGTTGAGCTGAATAAAAGCTTGGACAAAAAATATACTGATTATATACATATTTAAAGCACAAACATTTGAACAAATGATATAAAAGTTCACTGATTTCATGCAAGCAGCAACACATATCTATTGAAGTGTTGTTCTCAATAAATGCTTGGACAAAAAAAATACTAATTATATACAAATTTAAAGCACAAACATTGCAACAAATGATATATAAGCACAAAAAATACTGATTATTTACCAGGATGAAGAATGCTTGAAAGAACCTGCAAAATGAAAACAAAATCGGAACAGAATTAGATGAATTAAGTAAATGGTTGAAATTTGAAATGGAAAAAAGGTAGATGAACAGATAGAGAGAGAGGCACCAAATTTTGAATTGTGAAGAGAGAGACTGAATGAAGTGTATTGATTTGAGTTTGCAAGATAATGAAGTTGAAAATAGATTTTCTCTGCAGAACAGAAGTACAACCCACTTCCCCAATGAAGTGACATATGCTTTTTCCAAAGCCTTTTCCAAATCTTTTTGAAGATTTCCCTCCTTTCCCTCTTTACGACACAAACACCCTTTTCTCTTCAAAACCAAATTGCACACATGTCATATAACGAAGCTACACACTTGTCAAGCAAAGCGGCTGCCAAATGGCACTCAACCATGCGGCCAAATGTCGCACTGTGGTGCAGCGTGCACTCCTTTCTTATATTATAAGAGATATACTAGTGAATAGACAGATACTCATCTGTCTGTCTTTTCGCTATTTTAATTGCACTAACGTTTGAAAATTATGAATGATGTTTTTTTGTGAAATCTTGATTTTGATTAAAACTAAAAATATAAATGTTTGTTTTTTCCAAATTATAACAAATCAAACTAACCATGATTATCTGTTTCAATGACACCAACAATATAAAACAAAATATAATTTAAATTCTTCTTTTTTTATTGACACCAACAACAATCTTTATTACACTTTTTAAAGGATAAGAGAAAAAAACTAGACATAATTTTATAAAGAGAAATTTTTTTTATAAAGAGTTAAAACATGTTATTTTCTTTATATATGTATACACAAATCAAAACAAAATCTATTAAACTACTTTTTTAATATTATAAAATAGATTAATATTTGTAAAAGCATGACAACTTTTAGAATACGAATTACATTAATATAAGACACTCCTTCAAAAAAATAAATTAATATAAGACATTTTTTTCACTGGTTGATGTTTAATTGAGTCCAATTTATTTTAAAACACCGATGGAGGGAGGCCTCCCCATTCTTCTTAAGTATGTCCAAAAATTTATAAGAGTTTGTCTAACATGAACAATGTAACAACTAATAGTAGTAATTTTTTCTTCAAATATATCAAAATGCATTATTTAACTCATTTAAAGTGTCAAATAAAACTTAATGAGTTAAACAATGAAAAATTGCCAACATTATATTTTTGTTAGTCAACTTATGCAAATTGACTAACTTAATCAGTCAAATTCATTATATATATATATATATATATGTATATATTCTTTTATGATTATATATTCTTCTTGTATTTAATTAGGCAATTTATGTTTTTATGATTGAATAAATTGACTGATTAAGTTAGTCAACTGTCAGCACTAAGTTAGTCAATTTTCATATTTTTTTGAGGGAACTAAGTTAGTCAATTTTGACTTAAAAAGTATATTCTTCTTGTTTCTAGTTAGTCAATTTATGCTTTTTAATTCAAAATTGACTAACAGAGAGATACTTTTACATATATATAGAGATAGAGATATATCATTTTCATTGAATTCAGATGGAGAAAATAGCTAAACCAAAAGGTAAAGGTAAAGAAATGAAAACTAATGGTGAAAATTCTGCATCTGAAGGAGAAACCATTGAATTCAATATCCCTAATTGTGATGCTTCGATAATAAAAAATATTGGCCCGATGGAGAGGAAGAAAGCTCTTACTAATGACATTCCTGCTGTGATTCGCGTCATTCGAATGGCGCAAACTATGAGTGATGTCGAATGCAACTATTTTTCTGAGGTGGAGAGTCTTCGGAGGGAGAAGGAGGCATGGGAAGCTCGAGAGCTCGAATTGCAGAACAATTTTAACAACTACAAGGAGATGCATAAGATCCAGGTTGGTCTAGTGGAGGAGTTGGAGACTAAGACGCAAATGGTCGAGAATTTGACGATTGATAGGGATTCCTTGCTAGAGGAGGTAAAAATTCTAAAAGATGAGAAGTCTAAAGTTGAGGATGTTGTGAAGGTTGCCGAGGAGTTGGCTCGAAAGGTGAAAGTTTTAGAGAAGAAAAAAGTTGAGCTCGGAGAGAATATTTCTCTCCTTAAAAACAATGGTGGATCGTCAGATGATGGACCTTATGCTGGGATGTCCCGGCAAGATTTGATCGAGAATATTGAGGAACTTCAGGAGGATGTTCTGTCTTTTTTGAGGTCAACTTTTTAACAATGTCATTGATTAAGTTATGCATCCGAACCGTAGAGTTGAATTGAATATCAAGGGGATGTGTTTCATGAAGTTTGTCTTGAATGGAGAGTGGTTGATCCCAGATGAATTCGAGGGAGAAAATAATCTAGGCAACGATGCAGGTGAAGATGTGTAATCTTTGTTTTTTTTCTTTTCTTTTCATGTATTAGTACTTTTTGTTTGGTATTTTTGGGCTGTACCACCAGGATATTTTCAATCCTTATGGTTATTATAACTTTTATTATTTTTAAGTATTTTCTGCATGTTTTATATCCCTTGTGTATGTGTTTCTTTGATCGATATTTTTCTTAGAGTGGTTTTTCTAAATGATGGTTCTGCGTTGTTTTTGCTTAATGTCAAGTTTGGAGTAGTTTTTCGAAAAAGTGATTACGATGGAGGATCTTTAAAGGTTCTCTTCCCCTTGGTAGACGTTCTAATCATGAGTTAGGCGTTCTACATGATGTACTGAAAACGATATAACTCATGTGAGTTTTCTTCACCAACGCATAGAATTAGTCTATCATGAATACTTTGTCCTTCCATATTAATGTCACGTTTGGAGTAGTTTTTCGAAAAAAGTGATTACGATGGAGGATCTTTAAAGGTTCTCTTCCCCTAGGTGTGACGTTCTAATCATGAGTTAGGCGTTCTACATGATGTACTGAAAAACATATAACTCATATGAGTTTTCTTCACCAACGCGTAGAATTAGTCTTTCATGAATACTTTGCCCTTCCATATTAATGTCACGTTTGGAGTAGTTTTTCGAAAAAGTGATTACAATGGAGGATCTTTAAAGGTTCTCTTCCCTTAGGTGTGACGTTCCAATCATGTGTTAGGTGTTCTACAAGACGTATTGACAATGATAGAACTCATGTGAGTTTTCTTCACCGAAGCATAGAATTAGTCTATCAAGAAGACTTTGTCCTTCCATATTTTTGAGGTGGAAAAGTTAGTAGTACAATGACTTGTCCCTGTTATTTTGATTTTGCGACTTCTTTTCTTGGTAATGTACTTGTAAGTTTTCTATGTTCATCGAGAGAAAAAATGTGGCAATACTTTGAAGTTGCCATCGTATGGATAATTTGATAGATGTATAACATAACGTTGTATTTAGATGTGGTATTTATAGCGAGCATAAATAGTTGTACGAAAATATTCGTATAAGGCAAACTTTGTTTTTTCACAACACTTTTGGGATTTACAACATTAAATGTAATTTGAGCTTGTTTGCATTCCATGTTCTTGGGATGGGTTTTCCTTGAAGGATTTCTAAGTTGTAGGATCCAGTTCCCATTTTGGCGTTTATATTGTATAACCCTTCTTAGTGACAATCAAAATCTCTCAAAAACAGTTAAAAAACTATGTTAGCAAAGGCCAAAGCCGCAAAAAACTACGTTTTCATTTAAAAAATTATGATCTTTTTGCGGCAGCCAAAGCCGCCAGAAATGACCTTCTACTTTTTTATTAAAAAAATAAAATGAGATTGTGTTTTTATTGTTATTCAAAGCCAAAGTGTCATTCTTGCGATGTAACCTCATTAAGGGTTGTGTGTATTGCGTAGCTCCTAGTCATAGCGATGAGTGTCAATGAATTTACACCTATTGGAATCACAAGTTCTAGTGTTGAATTATCTGGTTTTGGTTTTGCACTGCTTGGACTAAGTTGCACAAACCCTCTAATCCTTGCCATCAGTGGTAAAGGTGCAGTCTTATATAGTAGAGAACAATCTTATTGGTGCAATGTTGCTGTTGTTTGACCATTTGAAGTGTGTTGGATTTGTTAGAGGTTTTTTCTTCTTCTTTAGTAAAATAGATGGGGACACCTAATTCCTACATACACCGCCATCGACTTAGACAATTGAGATGAGTTAGTTCAGATGGAACAACTATCATTGATATCGATATTGGGTGGTGGTAGATGCAAGCACTTCAACACTCAAATTAGTATCCAAGCAAATGGTGGCGTGTGTAGAAATGATATAAGCTGTCTCTTTGTGTTTGTGGTCAATGAGATATTTTATAGGAAATAATAAGAAAGCGTTGGGGATTGACGGAGGTTCGATTACAAACAACGCTCATCAATGTTGAACTCAAACGATCGTTACTAACCGTTGAGACGTTGCAAAAAATGTGGTATTTTATACCTTTCTGAGTTTGAGCATCGTACACTAAGAATTTTGGACCTTCAACAAGTCAAAGTATTTTCTTAAAAAAAGTGTGATACTACCACCCTTTTTTTGGGTCTTATTCTATCAAAACTTCACTCTTCCTCGATGTTTAGAAAATGTTTAGTATATCGAGTTTTCTTTTCAGCTTAGTTTCTACACAAGCAAACACTCATAAATAATCCAAGCCATTCATTCAAAACCCAAAAGTGCGGGAGAATCCAAAACAATTTTAATGAAAAGAGATCACTTAGGATATGTTCAGCAAAGGGATTGTGGAGGAGAGAGGAGATGAGGAAATATTTTAAAATTTAGTTGTTTGATTCAATTTTTAGGAGAGGGGAACTAAATCCATCCTTAATCCACAATTTTAATTGCATTGTTGTAATTATCATCATATTTATTTTAAAATGCCAAATTTATCCTTATTAAAACTTAAGGTCATGTTACACTGCTTCATAATGCATTCACGTGGTCGTGGTTTGCATCTTTTTTCCCATCACGTGGTTTCGTTGGATTTATTTTTGTTCACCGTCAATTATTTTCATATCCTTCGTTTTGCTTTTGTATTAGGTTAGTTTTTCGTATTTATGTATATCTATAGACTGTAGTTGATAGTAATAGTACGTTCAAGAGCTTGATATCATTTACAACCTTGTGTGTTTATATTAATATTTTGCAATAAATTCTTTTTATATAATTATATAGAATTTAATCTAAAAATATTTAATTGTATTAGATGGGTCATTAAGATCATAAATTTGTGATCCTTCAAAAAAAAAAAAAGATCATAAATTTGTGTCAAGATTGTTATGCAGTTATATGAAGAAAACTATATTTTTTTATTCTCTAAAATCATGAAAATATTCTATGATTATAAGAATAAAAAAAGTAAGTTAATCAAAAAATACCCCGTCCCTCTTGTGAACAAAACAACTATCTAATTAAAAATTCTCCATTCCCCTCCCCTTTCATGTTTTGAACCAAACACAAATAAAATTAAAAATCTTTCCCTCCCTTATCCTCAGTTTAAATCCCTCTCATCCTCTCTCTTAAACCAGACATACCCTTACACACACATAGTGAAACAATACACCACAATTTTCAAAGAGAGAGAGAGATAGAGAGGGAGAAATCATTTTAATTTTCAGGAAATGGTATTGAAACGCAAGGGTGAGACTGCTGCTGAAGCTACTCTAGTGACAACAACGCCGGGGGACTAGCACTTCGCTCAGCGCCGATAGTGACCTGGTCCATCGTGAAGCCTTCATAAGGTTCTAGGTTTATTGAGTTGCCAAACACTAGAAAATCGTTGCCGAAGAAGTTGAAGGAAAAGAAAGTTGAACCAAAGGGTTGGGGGTAAAGGCAAGAAAGTTGAAGGGTGTGTTTGTTTTCAATTTTTTTTTTAGAAAGAAATCTAATTTTATTTTTTATAAAAAAAAATCTCTGTTGTCATTTTTAATTGTTTGTTTACTATTTTGTTTTTAAAATATTTCACCGGAAAATTATTTTTGACTCTAAAATGAAAAGTTATTAGAGTTAACTTTTTCCAAAATTTATTTTTTCTTTCAAAAACAAGGAAGTAAAACATGAGCTGGTCAATGATTTTTTTTTTAGAAAAATATTTTTTATGAAAATAAACAAAGAGAATTAACTTCATATAGCTTTTAAAATCTCTAGAAAAAAAATCTTTAAATTACTTTAACACAAAATCATTTTCTTTAAATCTATAACAAACACACCCTAAGTCTAAGTGATGTCTATGAAAATCCTAAATATTAATCCATTTTTCAAGAGAAACGAGAGAATGAATGATAAAATATATTCATGCACCAATATTTTATTTTTGTAGGTTCATGCACTAATTTTAATTGAGAGTACATTTTAGTATTTTTCTTTGACATCTGTTAAACCAATAATTGAACATTTGATCTTTGTCGCTGTTGGACCAATCTCATTCGATGTTTAACCATAATTTTTAGCTAATTTGTATTTCCTCCGTCCCGAATTAACTAAGTCAATTGCTCATTTCACACGTATTAAGAAAAATGTATAGTAAATGAGAGAGAGAAATGACTTTAAGTGCTCTTGTTAAATATTGGTGCAAAATGAAATATATTGAATTGAGAATGATGAAAGTAATACTCCATCCATTTCTAAATATAAGCAAATATCATTTTTTAGGTTCATTCATTTAATGATGTATGTGGTTCATTAAATGTTCATTCATTTAATGACATATGTGGTTCATAATATGAACCATATACATCATTAAATGAATGAACCTAAAAAATGATTTTTGCTTATATTTAAAAACAGATGAAGTATTAATTATGGGTGTTCGTGAGTGGGTTTGGGTTGAGTTTGGCCAAACCCAAAACCAAACCAAATAGGATACTCTGGTTTGGGCGAGGTAAAATAACCACCCGTTATACTATTTGGTTGGTCTGGGCAAACCCACTAATTTTTGGGTTGGGTTGGTTTGGGCAATGGGTTACCCAACTTATTTTTCTATATTTTTAATATTAAACGACTAAATGAAAAATCCTCGTAAATTTGTTTTAAAATAGTACTCTACTTTTTAATTTTTTTTAAAAAAATGTTTAACTTATTTTACTATAATTTTATGCATCATAGAATATCAAATAATAAACTCCATAATAAAATACTTGCAACAAACTAAAGTTGCATAACATAAAATTGCATTAGTATCAAAATAACCAAAAAATGCAACATATTAATTTGTAATTCTAGTATGTTTTGATTTTCAATATATAAGGTATAATGTGTATATTTTGGAAATATAACTTTCTTCTACCCTATGAACATAAAGATAAAAAATATTAATATTATTGGATAAGTGAGTTTTGTGAGTTTGAATTTACCCGAAACTCATTTATTTCTACAGGTCTTCCATATTAAGTTAGCAGTGGTTTTAACCTTTGTTGATTGATATTTGATAGTAACTCATGTCACTTTTATTGAGTCCTAGGCTCCTAGCCTAGCTTAGTACTTCATGTGTCTATGTGATGTGAAGCTTGGTTGATCAATATATTCTTTTTTTTTTCTTTTTTCTTCTTTCCTTTTTTTTTAGTAATTTACACTCCTAACCATATTTAATTTTTACCCCTCACTCCATCTGTTTTGGAAATTGGAACCGTTTAACATTCCGAACTTTCTCTCCTCATTTTTATTTTATTACTGTATTTTACAGCTTAATTTCTACGCAAACAAACATACACTAACAACCGTAGATTAATCCATCACACAAATAATCTCAACCGTTCGTTCAGTACGCAAAAGCGCGGGAAAATCCAAAGCGTTGTTAAAAGAGAACACTCACACGGAGAGAGAGAAACACAACGCAACACAATTTTCAGAGAGAAACCGAAGAGAGAGAATTTTCATTTTCAAGAAATGGCACCAAAACGCAAGACTAAAACCGCTGCTGGCGCTTCTCCGGCGAAGGCGGCGCCGCCGTCACCTGGAGGAAGAACACTTCGTTCCTCCGGAAGAACACTTCGTTCCAACTCCAATAATGCTAAGCTTGTCTCGTTAGATGACATTCAGAAGAAATCTCCGGCGAAGAAGAAGCAGAAGACGGAGAAGAAAGCTGAACCAAAAGATAAGGGAAAGAAAGCCGCTGAACGGGAAGGTACTTCTGGCACTGGTTCTGGTGGTGACCCGAAGGGTAAGGGAAAACAAGCCGCTGTACCTGAAGGTGGAGATTCTGATGCTGCTGATGAACCTGAAGTCGAAGACGATGATCCTAACAGGACTGTTATCGTCGTTGAGCATTGGTATTTCACTCTTTCGTTTTTTTTACCGTTTTGCCCTTTTCTTGCTTTCGTACAAATGCACGATAATGAAGGAGAAATTATTATTCGATTTTGTTTGTAAATGCAAATTTTATATCAAACTCTAATTTCTTGGAACTAACCGAAAATGGCGGATTCTGTATAAGCTATTTTTTTAACCGTTTTCGCTTTTCTTGCTTTCGTAATAATGTCCGTAATGATGACGATAAATATTATGCGATTTTTCAGTTTTTTTTTTGGACTAGTTATGAGAAATATTTATTTTTCGTGAGACGAAACCCTAATTTTTTGGAAAAATTTGTTGATTAAATTGAATCGTTTGTTGATTAAAGTGTAATAAATGGAATATATTGAAATGGATTGAAAAATTTGTAGATTAAATGAATCTTTTGTGATAAATTGAAGCTTTTGATAGATTCTTGTTTGGTGGTTAAATTTGTTTATATAATTGGAATATAATGAACTGGATTGAAAAAGATTGTCATTTTTTTGATGAGTAATTGATACAGATTGTTGAAATATTAATGATAATATTTCTTGATTGATTATAATGACTATCTAAAGCAATGAGGAGCTTGAAAAATAATTTGCTTCTTTTGATTAATGTGGGATTTTGAAATAATTACAAATAATCGTTTTAACTAGATTCTTGAATCTGATTATAATGTTGTTGCGTTTTGGTCCTCTTCATTATATACCTCAGTGAAGTTATTTTTACTATTATTGATTTCTCTCTCTAACATTGTAACTGTTTATTTGTTCAATTTTCCTTAGTACTCAATGCAAATCATTCTTGAAGAGAGCTACTGAGGTGAAGGATGGTCTGGAGGGTAGTGAAGCTATTGACGTGGTTGTGAAACTGAACCCTGAAAAGGTATTCTAAGATTTTGATATTGTATTATGTTATTATTAACCGTGCTTTATTTATCATTTCTATCCACTCATGCCTTCTGCTATTTTGTTTATGTCAATGATATCTAATAGATATACATGTTTTTCAAAAAAAGCTATACATGTGTTTTGCAAATCTTTTTTAATGATTGGTTAAGTTTTTATTTATTTTTTATTTTTATGAAAGTGTCTTGTTTATTCTGCCATTGATTATTTTACCACTTTACATTCTGTGTTATAATACAATCATGAGGTGTTTGAATGATTAGTTAGAAGTAGAACTAGGAAGGAGAGGGGGTTGGTCAATAGAATCTTCTTATTTGTTTTTCAGTGGAGGAGTGATTTTAATAATGAAAATACTAATTCAAAATTTACTCTTAAGTTTATGTATTTAAAATATTTATGCAATTCATGTTCACTGTTTTATTCATCTCTGATCTCCCCCTTTGAAATCTTCACAATGTTGGAGGGAGCTAATGTTTGGTGAAGAGAGATTTTTCACATCTCTTTATATCCATTTCCCCAAACAAATACTAGGTAAGGGTTTGTGTGCAACTTATTGGGGGGAGTTTATGAAAATAAGTTAACAACTTACTGACATATTATAAATTACTTTTAAAAGTTCTTCCACACACATTACACATGCATATTTATATGATATAAGCTCAAATAAACTTTTTCAAACATCTGCTTCCCTTAGGTGACATCTCTACTAAACTCTCACCCTCTACCTTCTTTCTCTCTGCTTCCATTATTTTGACTCTCACCCTGCAACCTAAACTCAACCAAAAGCCTTTTAAACATTTTATTTTCAATGATATCTTATTAACGGCGATGATTGTTGGTCATGGCCTTTTTTACGATTTCTTTTTGAACAATGAGAAGGACTATTGAATTCATATGCTATATTATTTGACTAGTCCTTGTTGTCTTAATACTCTGTTTTTTATGTCAATAATACTTGATTGATCCAACTTTTTCCTTAAAAATTTACAGCCAAGGAGAGGTTGCTTTGAAATACGCCAGCAAGGAGGACAGACATTCATTAGCCTTTTGGTAAGTCCTGCTCTCTTGTTATCAACATGAACATTTTTTAATTGGCAAGCTAAATTAACCTTTATACTTTTTTCTATTTGTTCATATGCTATATTTGAAGTTTTTTGTATATATTGGACATTATTTTTCAGTCATTTTTCTTGCTCAAGAAAGTATTAAGATTTTTTAGTTTGTACCATTGTATTAAGATCTCAGTCTCTTCAATTGATGATTTCATTCACACGAAAATATTTCTTTTCTGTATGTTTTAAAGAACTTCAATTTCTTTTAGTTTAAAGGCATCCTACTGGCAATCTAAATGATATAGGCATACATTTAATTATATTTTTATGTTATTCTGTTTTAATACTAACTTATGAAATACTGCTTAACTTCAGGACATGAGTCGTCCATTCAAGCCAATGAAGGATCTTGACATGACCAAGGTCATCGCAGATATCGTTGATGGGTTATCAAATGCTGGTTGACTCTAGTTGTTTCACAATTTCTCTTTTGGCTTGACTTGTAGTTGAGTTAGATAAACTGATTTACAGTAGAAATTCTTGGATAGATATATGAAACATGGTATTAAATGTTGCCTTTGTGGTTGTTATTTTGGGATGAGGCAACTAGGAGTTTATGCAGTCATTTTGGATATGTGAATTGTCTCTAATTAGTGCACCATTGGTTTTGGTTTTAGGAAACCACATTCAGGTTTCATTTTGGATTTCAAATCAAATTCCAAAATGTATTTTTTCGTCACTTCTTGCTGCTTACTATGTCTTGTTAAATATCCACTGTTATATTATGTTGCTACGTAAATGTTAGGGAAATTGGATTGATCTCCCCTTAGGAGATACCACCTTAAATATCCACTATTCTCACTTTAAAAAGACCCATGGAATGAATAATAATGCTCACATGTTATGATTTTGCTACACTAACTGTTTTACAATTAGGGTAAATCACTTTGCGATGGTCTTACAGAATATTAAAGAATTGATGAAGATAAGACTGGTTCGATTTCTCCCTCAATCAGAAGATTGGTATTCATGCATTTGAGTTTATCCGCAGAAGCTGGTTGGTAACTCACCATGGCGTCTTGATTGAGACTTTTAGCAAGAACCGTAATCTACGTTCTAAGTACCATATAACTCACCTGAACTAGTTTAGCATCTCTATGGGTAGCCAAATGACAGGCTACAAAAAAAGTTAGTAACTATTTTCAATTATTGGGAAGTATAATAAATATACATAACTCTTTTAATCATTTGACTAACTGTCACATGTATGAATGAATTGATTAAATAATCAAATTGTCACATGTATGAATGAAAAACATATAGTATTGAGAAATGTCAATTCTATAAACAGATTTCAATTACGTTAAGAGATTAATCTCCATTGTTTTCTTTTGTTGGCTTAATCTCTATAGTTGTATGTGAGAGATACCTTGATTTTTTTTGTTTCTTTTTTTAAATTTAATGAATTAGACTCATTTATTTTTGAACGGTGTATTAGATTCAATTATATTTTCACACCAAAAGTCTCACAAATCACATAAAAAAAAGATTCAATTATATTTTAATAAAATGATTGAGCTCAAGTGATCAATAAATTCTACCAAAGAACAAGTCGAACTCCGATTTATTATGACCGCTTGCTCTTAAGAATCAAATAGTTGAAAAAATAAATAAAACAAAGATCCAGTTTTATTTTTATACTTAGTAGGTATCAAGTTTAAAGATCTCAAGAATCCATATTCAATAGATTCTATCAACTATTTTTTTGACAAAATACATTGCATCGACTTTTATGAGGGTTCCTGCTAATGACACTCTTGAACCCCTGATTTCAGCCCTGATCTACAAAGATAGACTCACGCCCAGATTTGGGTTCACTGTCATGAATATCCACAAAAGTATCTGAGCCACACAGTTGTATTAGCCATGGTTGCAAAAATTAGTACTCCAATCACTTTGTGCGCGCACTTGTTGACATGGATCTCTTAGATGGAATAAGAGGTAAACTTTTGGTTGAAATAGAAGGCATCATTTCCTTTGTGAATCTTGAATTCAAAATTTTAGGTTTTGTATTAATTGTCAAATTGTTGGTCATTCGACCACTCATTGTCGCAAAATTCGTCAAGTAACTAAAAATGAGAAGTTATATGCGAACATGGTAGCCCAAGGGACTGGAAAGCTAGCCACTAGATATGCTGTCAAATACAAAAAATAAAGGACACTGCTCTGGTTGTCCCTACGAGAAGAACTCTCAATGAGGAGACCAGTGACTCCCACGGGGTGGGTGACCAGGAGGTGCACCATAAAGCTAATTTCCTATCTTTATCTTTGACTTCATAAGTGAGAGACCCATAAACTTATTGCCTTAAGGTTTTGAGTTAAAGTGTGGTGTCTTCCTCACTTGTGTGGTTGCTTTTATGTGGTTGGTCACCCAGACTCTTCTCGCGATTCATTAGTGATATCAATGGCTAGGTTTGACAAAGGGTTTGATCAAGCTCCTTGTATCGGAAGTTTTCTTGGCAAGTTGTTTAGACGACGTCTCCTGTTGAGAGAAACAGTGATGGTACAAGCAAGTGTGTACGGATGAAAGAGCTTCCGCTTGAGAGGCGAACATGATGAATTAATGGACTCATACTTGACCATAAAGATTGTTGTGACAAGCGTGAGTTAGAAATCACACATTATTTAAAAAATGAAGATCGAACACTTCATAAGTTTGTGACACTTATGTAGTTGCTTTTGACCTGAAGTGGTTAATCCTTTGAACTATCCTCATTATCCAATTGATTCTCTCACGTTGAAAAACATGAAGGGTTCGTGTTTTTAATCTCTCTATCATTTAATTCATCTAGTTGTATTTTTGAACAAGCATTGTATTTTTGAACAAGCCTTCTCTCAAGCGGAACCCATTCTTGTTCTTGCCTGCAAAAGAGAGATAATTTTGTAAGGGTTTTCTCTTCCCTCCCAAATATAAAAAAATAGGCGTCAGGGAAATGAAAAAATGGTAGACTACTCACAAAAGAAATAAGGCAATACCGTGCAACATTGATCATTTAACTTTATTTAAAACACATATATTAATTTGTTTTTTCATGTCAAATTAATAATATATTTTTAAAAACATTAAAAATGTTAGACTCAAGTGGTTAATGAGTCCCACCAAAAGAAGAATCATTTGAAAGAATCTAAGTTCGATTCTTGGATGAATTTTTTTCTTCGAAAATAATATTAACTTCCAGTGGTAGATTTTATCGAAAAGCTATTTTTTAAAAAATATTTATATAAAATATTTTAGCTATTTTAAAAAAAAAAATTTATATCAAATATTTTAATAATATTAATCCAGTAATTAAGTTCAAGTGGTTAAAAAGTTGTTAAATGATGAACTATTTAAGAGAATCTGAATTCAATTCTTTCATTGCAGAGAGGGCCATATATCACAAAAGGCTTGGTGAAAGGCAAACACACAAGGACGCTAGTTTGAATTAAACCTAGGCAACAAAGAAAAAAAAACATCAGAAGAAATTATGAAGACTAAAAATAAATAAAGCTAAACAAACTAAAGAAGTAATCCTAATCCTCCAAATTTTCATCCAAGTCATTGCACACTACTTGATAAAGGCCAAAGAAGATTCTACTATAATTGTTTCGGAAAATATTTCTAATGCTTTATCTTTATTTATCTCTTGATCAAACTTCGGATTACCACCGAATGGTTAAAACCAAAAAATGATATTTCCAAAACATTTTCAATCATAAATGATTGACGATGGAATTTTTTTTTTTATTACAAAGAAGGTAAAAACCCATTTGATGTTCGATTTTTAATGATGATAATTACATTTTTTTAAATAAATGTGCCCACATCGATTTAATGACTTATTTAACTAAGATTTATACTTGTAGAGAGCTGCAAATTGTCGATGTACATATATAGGGTTGCTAAATTTCTTAAAAAAAACCATTTTAATAGAAGAATTTGTACTTTAAAGAACCATTTTATTAGATACACTTTGGTCTGGATCGAGGTTGGGACTTCTTCCATCCAAACCTGATTAATAGCCACCGGATATGTAGCTTTCCTACTTTTTTTTAATGCACAGCTCGTCCTATTTATGGCTACATGATCTATCCAATCCAATGCCCTTGATTAATATTATGCCATTGATACATTAGAGTCCGCACAACAATTTTACCATTAATAGCCACTGGATAATTGTATGGCCTTCATGATTTAATGCAAATATAGCAAAAAACTTCTAATAATAATTTTGGAAAACCTTACATTTGTTGCGTTAATACACCAATCATGATCACCCTAAAAATACACCCTAAAGAGAGGTTCACAGTCACCATGACAAAATTGGATTTCAAACACTAACCTCAAACTAACTAAACCTTAATTAAACATAACAGGTCACATATATAAGCACACCCTAACAATCCTCACAACCATCAAGCTTGGTTTCGGACATAACATCCGAAAGAAAAAGAAACTAAACACAACTTTAAACTTGTGTGAAAGGATGGGTTTCAAAAGCTCTTCTCTTCTTTGCTTGGCTCTTTTCCTTGCAGTTTCTTCTTCCATTCATGCACTTGACATCACAAAATTGCTTGGTCAGAATCCCGATTTTGCCGCCTTCAACAAACAACTGACCGAAACCAAGCTTGTTGACCAAATCAACAGTCGCAATACCATCACCGTCCTCGCCGTCAGTGACGGCGCCATGTCTGCCGTATCTGGGAAATCTCCACAAGCTATCAAGGCTATCATGAGCACCCACGTAATCCTCGACTATTTTGATGAGAAGAAGCTCAGTGAAGCTGTGGGTAGTGGCATCCTCTTGACCACCCTTTACCAAGCCTCAGGCCAAGCCAAGAACCAACAAGGGTTCCTTAAGGTTAAACTCATTGGTGAGGGTGAGATGGACTTTGGATCTGCTGTGAGTGGTGCTCCAATCGACGTTGCGCTCGTGAAAACCATTGTCAAACAGCCTTACAACATTTCCATTCTCCAAGTCGCCAAACCTATCATCTTCCCTGGAGTTGATTCAGTATCTACAGCTAATGCAAGCGCTCCAACTGCGGCAAAGAATGCAAGCGCTCCTTCGGCTGCTAAAGCTGATGCTCCCACAACTGGAGCAGCTGAGACTCCTTCAGATTCCGTGACTGCTCCTTCACCTTCTAAAGAGCCCGCCACCAATGCTCCCGCTGAAGCCCCAACAGCCGATGCTGCAAGCCCTGGTGAGGCTGCTGCCGATGCTCCACCTCCTAGTAGCTCTTCAAGGACTGTTGTAGGTTTGGTTGGAGCAATGATGTGCTTCGCTTCTCTCTTGGTCGTTATGTAGAGTGATGCACAATGTTTAATAGTCTATGCATTTTAATTATAATAATACATGAAGAGGAAGGTGAATCCTTTAAATAAAAAAAAGAAAGCACAAGCTAGGGCTTGTTGTTATTGAAACTATTTGCCAATTACATCAAAGTCTAGTTTGTTTTAGTATTCGTGACGTTTTAATGGAAAAAAAAATATATATGATATGATCATATATTTGGATTGAGGTTGCTTTAATTGCTTTAATCTATTTCATTTTCTATTTTTGTTTTTCATTGTTCTCTTGATATTAACTTTTACTACAAATAATAAATTTGATTTTTTCCCTTCTCTTTTCTCTCCATGCAATGTTTTTTTAGCTAAATACCAATATGTTGATAACAAAAATAAATGCGATACCTTATTCATTTTGCTCCCTTTCACAATAGAGTTGAACGATAAGAAATTTTCTACCTCCTCATCCCACCAATCCGTCGAATTCCAGCCAAGCCAATTAAAGATATAATTCCAAAAAATAAAGATCAATGTTACATACACCACACACTCAATCAAAACACATATCCCACAAGCATTGAATACCAAGTTACTCATTAAATATTTTAATTTACCCTCAATTTCATGTCATTCCCCCTTTCATCTTGTTCTTCACGCACTTAACACATCTCCCTTTCATCCTCTTCTTCTCCACAGTCTAGCCATCTTTCCTATATATATCTTCTTCAGTTTTTTACGAATGTGACATGATTCATAGTCCAGTATACCTCTTATTTTTCTTCACGAACTCAACCAAACTCATCTAATGTGAACTGCATTATATGTCAATATTGTTTTTTAGGGTTAATTAATGTTTATCGCCTTGTAATATGAGAAAATTTCGGTTTGCCTATTGTAAGAAAAAACTTTGGAATCTAAAATATAAAAATTAACCCTGATGTCATTTGGCGGGATTAAACGTTGAAGTGGCACACTAATTGTGCAAATAGTTATTTACTTAAGTGTTTTACTTTAGTTTATTTAAAGCCTTAAATTCTTATCTTTGGTATTTGTCATTTTGGATCTTGAATAACTTAGCATTTGGAAATACATAGAACTTAACCACTCTAATCCTCATGGGATGGACACTCTACTTACTCTTTATTACTTGTTGTGAAAGTGTATACTAACACTCGATATGTATTGAAAATAATCACTGTTTACAAAGATGGTGAGTGGAACACTAGTGGAACCTATCATTCATGGTAGAGGGCTTTATCAGGGTGACCCAATTTCACCCTATATATTCATCCTTTGTGTGGAGGGATTTTCCGCCTTGATTCGTGATGCATAAGGTCGATGCGACATTCGTGGTACTCTTGTTTGAAAAATGTATCAGTCATGCACATTTATTATTTGCGAATGATTTCTTCCTCTTCTCCGGAGCATGTGAAAGCAAGGCGGTAGCAATGATGAATATTTTAGCCACGTATGAAGCAACATTCGGGAGTTAATTGCAAATACATTGCGGGTTCAAAAAGTTCGTGCGACATATAAGTATTTGGGATTTCCATCTATGATTTGAAGAAGTAAAAAAGGCTACCTTCATGTTTGTAAAAGATAGAATCAGAATAAGATTAATTCATGGAGTAGTCGTTGCCTCTTAAAAGCAGGGAGATAGGTTCTCATCAAATCATTACTTCAATCTATACATTCATATTTGATTAGTGTATTCCTCTTGTCGGGATCCACTTCGTCCTTCAAATTTCTTGTTTGTTTTTGCGCGTGGTCAAAAAGAGACAAACTATACTATTCAGAGGCTGAAAGCGACCTTTCTTCAAAAGACGACAAATTGGTTAGAGGCTTCAGATGCTGACAGGGCTTTAGATGCTTGAGGACTTCAAAGGCTCTGCTTCTTCGGATGCTTCTCATCCAAAAGTTGACTTCTGGTTGATTTTTCTTCTGACCTTGTTCCAAGTCTTCAGCTTCTCACTTGCTTCAGATGTTATTAGATATATGTTCAGAACCTTGTTCTTTCAGAACCAAAACTTGATTTGACAATATGAATTTAATGATATGCTCCTGCACACTTGAACACATATTAGCATATCCAATTGTTCACTTATACCTTATTATCGTCAAAACTTCAAAGACATTAACCCATTTTGATTCAACATATTACTCCGTCAACGATTTTACATACCATGTGGAACGAACTCACAATATCGCATTTGTTGTGACCTAGCACCAAGCAATATTCGAATACAGATTTCATCAACTACATGTTTGACAACGACACGACTAGGAAAATTGACAACACACCGCTGCTGTCCTCGGTTCGGCAAGATTTGGATACTTAGAGATTTGAGAAAGATGGTAAGCACCCGGTATAGCGCATACCAAGACATTATTAACAATGACAATGCCTCTCTTCAGCATAAAGTGGCAGGTTATTGGAGCATTGTTTGGAAACTCAAACTCCTGCCGAACATTAAGAACTTCTTATGGACAGTCTATCACAAATGCTTAATGATTAGATTGCATCTAAAAAACAGAGGACTACGATGTCCCGCTGTATGTGATGTCTGTACAGAGAAAGATGAAGATTGAACCAATGTGTTTTTAGGTTGTACCAAAAGCATTGCGTGCAGGCAGGGTATAGGTTTATGTAACACCATTCTGCATGTACTACATTCTGCTACCTCATGTGCTGCAAATATGTTTGCTATTCTTAAAATTGTATATGTCAAGCAAAAGAAAATATTTGGTGTCACTTTTTGGAGCTTATGGACACACTGAAATAACAAAGTGTGGAATAATGTGAAAATAACTAAGACATCTGTGAGCGAGCTGGATCCCTGTTAACCAACTGGCAGAATGCGCAAGTTACTCACAACACAAGGGCAAGTCCAACGGGTTGTGGGGAACAAGTGCAATGGAATAAAACAAGTGTAAGTCGTTATAAATGCAATGTGGATGCCTCCTTTTCCCATTCACTTAATAATGTCGATATTCGAATCTACATTCGTGACGAGGAGGGGCGGTTTGTGCTCAGCTCACCAAAATGGAAAGGATTACACCATTACTTGACGTAGATAGGGGAGAAGATCTTGGTCTTTTATTAGCCTTTCAATGTGCTAGGGACATTCACTTGGTGAACACGGATTTTGTGATGGACTCCAAAACAGCAGTTGATAGACTGATAGTAATTACTCATACAAATGCATGCTAACCTCTGATTTAGTAAACTTTGATATGACGTTCATTTGGAGACACGTTGTTGCGCTAAAAACACACTTAGAACAAGTGTACTCTAAGTGTGTTTTTAGCGCAACAAGTTCTTGGCGCCTGTCACGCAGGTGACCCGGGTTCGATCCTAGAGAGAGAAGGTGTTTGATGGCTTTTTAACTTCTTTTGTTTATTATTATATTTATATTCTACAAAATAAAAATAAACATAAAAATAGGTAATTGTCTAAATAATAACAACACAAAATGTATGAAACTATACCTAAAATTCTAATATAAGGCATATAACTAAATGGTTTATCACAAGTCAATGGCGCTGCTTATATCTTAGCTAGGTTAGCCTTATGGTATGCTAGTTTACAACTTTTTGTTGGCATACATGATGTATTTATACTCTTATTATTAATGAAATGTGGCAAGCTTATTTCCATAAAAAATAATAATCAAACAACTCATTTACTACGTATTTGACTCCTAAAATTTACGAAATTCAATTATTTATTTTATGAAAAATGAAGGGCGATTTTCTCTCATATTAAGAAAAATAGGTATTACCAAAAATGAAAAGAAAAGTCTATCATTTATATTTTTTGAATAAAAAAGTCTTATCATTTTTTTTCCTCCAAAAAAAAAAAGACACATACAAAATAAAAATGAACAAACATAAATGGAGGAGATATTATCTTTTCCTTTTAAGGTCAAAATATACACTATCCTTCTCTATTATGCAAAACATATTAGATAAAATTATACTCTACTTTCTTAAGAGAAACATGAATTACATTTCTCTCCTCAAGTGAGTAAGTATCTATTGTGAGAGATGAGAGGACTCATTAATGGCCATTAAATTAAATTACGTGGCTCAAATTAGAAGCTGCATATTAAATTAATACACATGATTCATCTTTACTAGTTACCCCTTCCCCTTCCTCCTTTTCTATCAATTTTCTCTTGTATTCTCTCTCTCGAACTCCGTTGCTCACCAACTTGTTGCACTATTTATACACTGTAATAACTAGAACTTTTACCCGTGCTACCGCCCGGGTCATAAACAATAGAGAAACTAATATATTGCAATATGAATCATTACGTAGATAAGAAAACATTTAGAAGCTAATATTTTTTAACGATTAATCTTTCTCATTTTATTTGTTTGGTTCTATTTATAAGAGGTAAACAATTACTTTTTTGTCAATTTATGAATCTTGTTATTAATACATTTAATTTAATACAAAATAAATCTTTTTTCAAATTTCACAAAGGGCCAAGTCAATTTTTTACAATAAATTTATTTTCTCAT
>Ga0315915_1001468_pt1 | contig 28601 bp, 29 predicted proteins | sample MpolbnodulesMG_FD_207738 | JGI IMG/M metagenome (GOLD analysis project Ga0315915, IMG submission 207738) | Medicago polymorpha root nodule microbial communities from Los Angeles, California, United States - branched nodules | ecosystem: Host-associated > Plants > Roots > Nodule | place: USA... | reverse complement strand
GACTTCATCAATACATTCAACCCCTCCGCTGCTAATAAGAAAAGAAAAGGCGAGAGAGGGTCACCCTGACGCAGGCCCCTCTTTAACGGAAATTCACAAGTTGGGCTGCCATTAACTAAAACAGAGGCCGTTGCCGTAGTAATACATTCCTTCATCCACTTTCTCCAAAGCACCGGAAACGCCATTTTGTGCATCACCACATCGAGATACCCCCAGTCAACCGAGTCGTACGCTTTTTCGAAGTCTACTTTAAAGAGCAATAGCTCTTTCTTTGCTTTGCGAGCCTCGTCCACCACCTCGTTAGCTATCAGGATGCCATCTAAAATTTGTCTGTCCTGCACAAAAGCTGACTGAGTATCAGATAGAGGCACCCCACCAAGGAAATAGGTCGAAATTCATTTAATCTCTGAGGACTATCAACCTTTGGGATAAGGGCGATAAAAGTAGTATTGATATCGCGAGTTAATCTTCCATTCCAGTGAAAATCTGAGATAAAACGCATGACATCACCTTTTAACTGATCCCAAAAATCTTTTATGAAACCAAAATGAACTCCATCCGGGCCCGGACTTTTAAAACTCTCACAATCCCAGACATCCGCTTTAACCTCCGCCTCCGTAAATGGCTTTATGAGACCCGTTCCTTCGGCTGTAGTTAAAGTAGTAAAGGATAGATTCTCTGCCCCTAGCCTGGCTACAATCGGCGCCTCAAAATGATCTCTGAAATGAGCAAAAACCGCATTCCGAATAGGCTGAACACCTTCCACCACGGTACCATTCACCACAAGAGAAACGATAGCATTCCTTCTCCGGCGACGAACAAGAGCCGAGTGGAAATACTTTGAATTTTCATCCCCATCCTTCAACCAACGTATACGGGACTGCTGCCAACTGATACTAGCGCTCGCACGGGACAGGCAGTGAATGTCATTAGTTATGGACCGCATCTCTTGAATTTCCCCTTCAGACAACGCACCCGCCTCTCCACCTTCATCTAACTCTGACAGGCGATGTTTTAGAACATCAATCCTACCAGGAATATTCTTTGTATGAATTGAGTGCCATTCCTTTAACGCCACTTTAATCTGTTTCAGCTTCTCACGCAGAACGAAACCACCCCACCCCTCAACTTGAAAGGACTGCCATTTTTCTATCACAAACTTCTTGTAGCCCGGCAAATCTTGCCAACATTTCAACATTCTTGATGGTCTGGGGCCCCAATTCTCCTCATCTACGGACAGTTGAAGAGGACAATGATCCGAAAGGCCACGCAGAAGGGCCACTTGAATACAGTTAGGCCACTAAAGGCACCATTCCTCAGAAAGCAAGAACCTGTCAATCCTGCTCATAGATGTTCCATCGCCTCTAAACTAGGTAAACCGACGACCACACAGCGGCAAATCTACTAAACCATTTTCATCAATAAAGTGGTTGAAGAGCTGAATGTCTTGCGCTAACACTACCCCCTCAATGACTTTCTTTCCTCCGGCCTACGAATTGCGTTAAAATCCCCACAGACACACACCTTGCTTCCTTGTAACAACTGCAGTCTAACTGACAGAGCACCCCATAATAGCTGTCGAGCTCGAGCTTCACAAGGAGCGTAAACGTTGAAAATATGGAACATCTCGTTCGTCCTAATAAATTTGCCATGAATAATAAGAACATTGTCCTGGCTAAAAGAGGACCACACCTCCACTTCCAGTGTATCCCAAACCGTTAACAAGCCCCCCGACGCTCCCACAGACGGACGAAAAGAAAACGCATGATTCGCATCACCCCACAGCATCAAGGTCAATTTTCCATCGCACACCCCTAACTTAGTTTCTTGTAGACATAAGATCAAAGGCTTTTTTTCGTCCACCAACTTCCTCACCTCCCTCCTCTTGTCGAAACTCCCTAACCCCCGCACATTCCAAGAAACCAACTTCATCAGACAACACACCCACCCGCGTCGCCCCTCCACCTACCAAATCCACCTAAACTCCCCCATCCACCACACCCTCCGCAACCGCTACCGGAGTCAAAATAGGCCCCGATGACACACCTGTCGGCCGCGCTAAGACGCTAAAGGTATTATGCGTAACTCCGCTGAACGAGATGTCGATGGTATTACTGATAGCCTGAATGTCTGCCGCCTTTGACTCGTCACTGCCGTGTAATGCCACCCAATTAGTCCAGTCATTATTTACCGAAGCCGATGATGTTGATTGAGACTTAGTACTCTGGTGAAGCACCTCTAAAGACCGTGTAACTTTTTCCCTCTGGCGACGGCGTTGTCGGATTTTTTGGTGCAAGACTTTCAACTTTTTGGATCCTTGTAGCACCTTCATAACCTCTTCTCTATCAGTACTAGGTAAGCGCGCCACCTTTTTCAGAGTCACCACAGGGTGTCGAAGCACGCCACCCGCCTTTTTCCTTTTTACCACATGAGGCGGACCCTCAGCTTTACTTCCCGAGTTCTTCCTCACCATCTTCAGCCGTTTGTGCTTTGATGAAATAAGACCTATGTCGCCGTGCTGAATGTTCTGTAGCCAGTCCACACTCCACGGACCTGAGCGTATCGACGATCTATCCTCCGCCGAACCTAGAGAACTCTCAGGGTTAATTTCACTACGGGCCACCGCGGCCTCGTCTTTGCGTAACGCTGACCCCTCAGCCGCTTTAGATTCCTCACCCACCTCAAAACCGCCTCCCAGCTGTTTACTCGTCCGAGCAGCTCCAACCCTTTCCATCTCAGAGCCTTTGGTGAACTCCACATGCTCACCATTCGCAAATAACGATTCCAGAGAAGTATGGGTCGCAGGACTACCGATTCTTCCCGTAGACCGAGCTACGTTAGGTTGCGCTTCCCTAAAAGTCGTAGGCGCTTCTTCGTTCCTCTTCACCCCGTCCACAGTGATATGACTATCAACGTCAGCCTGAACTAGATCATTAACAATTTTATCCGCCGCCATGACCACATTGTTATCAAGATCAAGCTCGTCAGGACTCTCCACATTTCCTTGCGAAGAAGTGGCAGATTTTTCATCCTCATCATACAGACATACATCATCACCAAAATTAAATCCCCACTCTTTTGTAATCTTGATTGATACCATCTCCCCATCAATAATTAATTTTTCAGACACATTTACAACCTCGACAGATGTCGTTGCAATCAGCACTCTCGCATAGTCAAACCTTTCTCGATTTAAGGAACAATTATCTGTCCGCAGATATCATCCACAATCTAGAACACACAACCTAAAGAATTTCTCATTCCACGCGTGAATCGGGACTCCGTACAAGCGAAGCCAGGCGCCCCTTTGAAACGGCATCACCTCCTTTGTCCATCCAACCAAGCTTGAAAAAATCAAATCAAAGAATGTTCTCGCTTCCTTTACAACCTCCGCAACATTTGCGCCCGAAAGCGAATGGACAAATACCTTATCTGCCTCAAGAGGAATAATGTCGATGTCCTTAAATCCTGCATCCTCCACTCTGTTTTGAATAATCGGTACAGCCGTCCCTTCCGTGACAGTGCCAATCAAACCTCGTGTCGCCCATGTAAGATCCTCCTCGCAGGAATTATACTTTCGTACCAACCGCGTGTGCATTGTCGGCTTGTCCGTGCTCGCAAGTCTAGTCTCCTGCCCTCCCGAACGAGCAACCACCTTCGCACCGCCGTCATCGTCTTTCCCGGCGACTTCCTATCTCCTACCCTGACCAAAATCGACCCCACCCTTACTCCAACATCTTCACCCTCCCTCCTTCCTCCTCCCTTCGTATTCTCGCCGTCAACCACCGCACTCTTCATCTCGACGCCCCTCCTCACACCCTTCCTATCGAAGCGAGCTAGCACCGCGCGTACACAATACTGACCAAAACATACATTGTTCACAGCTTTCAAAAGTTTCCCAACGTCACGCACCTTCGCATATCGCACAAACCCATACACCTCACTGTTCCTATTCCTAGTGTTTGCCACGAAAACGTCTTCCAATATCCCACACACCTCGAAGCCCTTACGCAAAATGAAAATCGAAGCTTGTGGAGGAAAGTGAGTTATATAAAAGGTTACGTACCGTTTAAGGGTGGAACCTACGACGCTGCCGACGTACTCTTCTTCCCGCGGTTGCTGCAGCTGTCGTGTAGCTTCATCCACTGTCCGATCTGTGCCGCACCGTGAATTCCTGCCTGCATACCCCCGCGGTTGCTTCCTGTGCAGACCCTCCATGATCCGATCAGAACCAGCCGCCTCTGTCCGCTCAGATTCACTCGCAGGCTGCCTGTGCAGAGGCTCCCGCTGCTGCTGTCGTTGCACACCCGCCGCGTGCATTGCAGACCCAGACCTCCTAGTCCGCCTCGCCGTACCTGAACGAACCCCTCCTAGCCGCCTGTTACGCGCAAGCGCTGCCTCATACACACCATCGCGGTCATCCATCCACACCGGCCTTGAGTCAAAAAACACTGTACTTGTATCGAAATCTCCGTCATAACAGTCCCCTCGAGATGAATACCTAACCCTCTCATGCCGAAGTTGTAATCGTGCCCCATTCCGAAGCCGCTTTCCTTCCTGAAACTTGTCCTGACCAAGAGGAACCTGTCGCAACGCTTTCCGCCGTCGCGGTCTCACGTCAATCCAATCCCCATCTTCCCCACCCCTTTGTGGCACCCTGCCGGAATCCCGCTCCCCCCCAATATATCTCACTTCCGGCGACATAAGCCGGTGGTCCATGGCGGTGCCAGGGTCCATCGCGGTTCTCTCTCTCTCCCCCTCTCATCACTCAGAGTTCTTTGTAGCTAAATTTTAACATGAATTTTTATGAAAAAAACGTGATTGATGTGGAAGATCCTATTAAAAATGGTCAGCAAAATTTTGAGAGAATTATTATTCTCAAAAAAAGTTAAGTGCGTCCCTTAAATTTTTTTTGAGAAGCTACTTTGAACAGTTTCTCATTTGAAGCTGTTTTTAGATTTTTTTTTAAATTCTGATGTTTTTAAAAATCTGTAACAAACGGATGCAATATTTTTAAAAGTGATTATTTTCTTAAAAAAAGTGATTTTTTCTTTAAAAAAAACTATAACAAACGGACTCTATATTTTAGAGATTTTTATGAAAAATCATAATCTATTTTATGTTTGTTTACCACGATAAAAATCACTTTTTTTTTAAACAAATAATTTAATTTGTTTGGATACAACTATATAAAAGAGATTTTTTGTTACAAAATTAGTTGAATCTTTTAAATCATATCTTCTCTCTCTCTCTCCTCTAAAAAAAATCTAAGCTGCTCTAAACAACTTCTCATTTGAAGCTGTTTTTAGATTTTTTTTTAGATTCAGATTTTTTTAAAAAGCTGTAACAAACGGATGCAAAACTCTTAAAAGTGATTATTTCCCGAAAAAAGCTATAACAAACGGGTTTATAACTTGAAACAAATGCACAGTTAGTGATGTTTTTTGTGGTAACCTTCCGATTCCTAGGATAAGGGGCCTTAGTAATCTAAGATCATACAAACCATTCATCTTAAAGGAACTCATTTTTTTTTTGAAGGATCTTAAAGGAACTCATTAATCACTTAGTTCAATTCTCTCAAAAAAAATCACTGAGTTCAATTATTTGGATTGTGATGTGTATTAACATATTAATCATGTTTATCAATAGTAAACTTTGTATGATTTGTGAATAGTAAAATAGAAAAAGTGAGGGAATCTGATAAAATTAAATGTTAATTAAATTAGGTACTTTTTCCTTACATGAATGGCAAATTAGTGCATTTATGAGCCATTAAAAATTAAAATGTAAAATATGGTTGATTTGCACTTTGTAAGTTAGAAAATTGTGGCTAATTTTCACTATAAAGCAATCGTAGCAAATGGCAAATTCAATTCTCTATCAAGTGTTTCTTCAAAAAAAAGAAAAAAAACTCTCTATCAAGTGCGTGATTCAATATGTGTTGATGATATATCCTTTTCACAAATAAACAAAACACTTAAGTCATTAAGACAAATAAAACATATTGAAAAGAGTTTTTTTATTTATTTAATACTTCTATAAATTTAAATTTATTTCATGAATACCTCTATATGATTACTCTTTTTTAAAAAAAATTGCTAAAATGGAATATATTACCAAATCAAAAGAGTCCTTCTTAGCACAAGATATACTAGGAAAAGGACTCCAAAGTCAAACAATATTTTATAGAAAGAACATGTACAAGGAACGAAAAAAAACACTTAGCCTATGCCCAACATGGTAAATAGACTAAGCCACCACCCATGATAATTGAAGGGAAGAGAAGCAAAGCAAGAGACTTAATCTTGTCTACCACTTGAAAAACTGAACATTCTTTGACGTTGAACCATCTGTTATTTCTTTCCTTCCAAATTTCTCAAACCGTTGCAAACCAAATAACCTGAAGAATTGAGCGGCGCACCATTGCATTACCACCACTATAACTGAATTGATTACTCTTATTTCAAACAATTTGCGTAATGTTAATATTCTCTCGTAATAAATAAGGTGCACAAATGAAATTTGTCGGTTAATGCATTTGAAAAATGGTCAATATTTTTTTTATAAAAAGAACAAAAAAATTGATACTTTTGTTTCTTATAAAAAGAACAAAGAGAGTATTAAAAAATGTGCTGATATGAATGAGTTATCAATAACCAATAACAAAACTTTTTTTTATTACTAAGCAAACTTTATTTAGATGATGAGGTGTACACATGTGTTAGTAATGTTTTTTGTGTTAACCCTCTGATTTCTACTATAACGAGCCCAAGTAATTCGAGATCTCACAAATCATTCATCTTAGAGGAACTCAAATCACTTGAGTTCAAGTATTTAGTTCGTGTATTAGTCATGATGATGTGTATAAACATATTAATTATTTTTACATTGAAGAGTGTCATTTGTCCTTTATGTTTTGTGCTAGACAATTTCTTTAAATATAAAATATAAAAATAATTTTTTTTATGTGCTATTAAAGTAATTCTTCTTTTTCATTTTGTTGATAAAGAACTATCAAAACAATTTTTTACGGAACTATATATTAAAACAATTCTTGAGACACTTTATTTACGGTATGGTAGTTAAAGAGAATTAAAATATTTGTGGAGCTTGCTAGAAAATATGCTTAGCATTTGAATTTGAATATGAGAACACTATTTTTTTTAACGAAAATATGAGAACACTAATGATGACTCTAATTATGTTATTTTTGGTACTATAAATAAGGTAATTAATTTAACATTAATGCATTTTTTTTTTATAAGCTAGGAAAAAAGACAAACATCAAGAGGAAGCAACGACATCCAATTAAGTTGGCATCTTGAAGAACCTCCGTCTTATGCCGTCAATCTCAAAATTTATTAGAAAAAAGGGAAAAATATATATAAGAGGAGAACTATACCAAAACCCTCAAAATAAGAAAGAAAGGGAAGAAAAACAATGGACTAATTAATGCATTATTACATAGAGATTATTGTCTTACCAAATTATGGATCACATAAAGAAGAGGTGAATTAGAATTTAATGCTGATAATGCCAAGTGTACTTCAGAATTTGTGGTGCATGATATTTGTTTATTCTACAATAACTGGCGGAAAAAAGACCATCGCGCGTGTCTTTTTCCGATCTTTTTATTGCGCCAACATTTATAAATTCTTATATCGTAAAAAACTATAATTTTTTTAAGGAATCGTAACAAACTATATTTGTTTGTTAAGGTATAATTGAAAGTGAATCAACATTTTTTTTTTTTGGTGGCCGGGGATTGAATGTGTGACCTTACATATGTTATGCATTGTGCCTATCAACTGAGCTATACTTATGAGCCAGAAAGTGAATCCACATTGTATATATTTTTTTTTTTTTTTTGTTACAATCCACATTGTTTATAGGATTGATACATTATTTTGTTTTTATTGTTTTATCAATAAAATTGTGATTGGTCGTTTATAAACAGAAAACCTAAATTCAAGCCTCAATCTTTTGAAGTCATTCTCCCTTTCTCTCGACTTTCCATTCATTTACTTAACTTTGAACTTTCATCACTCGGTGCCATGACTCTATAGCCCTAATCCCTTCTATTTAAACACCTATATAGCAATTCACATATCATTTTCGTCTCATTTTTCAGCTAAATCTCTCAGCATGGCAAGCATCAACCTTGAGCAGTTAAATAACGAGAATGTCAATTTGGTATAATCTCTCTCTCTCTCTCTCTCTCTTTTCTTTTTTTCACACGTGATGTTTGTTAATTTCTTTCTATCAAGTTGTTCATGTTGATAGCTCAATAAATATTGTTCATGCTGTTCATTATGGTGATATTTCCATCAAGTATTATTAATGTGTGAATTCATAGAGATTACATAAATGAAATTTTATAATCAAGATTTCAAGAATGATGTTTTTCTTTGTTTGATCATGAATGACGCTTTAAATTTGCCGTTACAGTACTCTTTTCTTTGTTTTGTCACTGATGACCAAACTAGATAATAATCATAATCATAATCAATATAGGAACTCTTATTAGGGTTTACATTTTTTTTTTCTTCTTTAAATTGGTAGTGGTTTACATGAGATTTAAGGGTTTACCAGTGACCACTGTTCTTTTATCTTTTCAAGATTTCTTGAAAATATTTTTATTATGCATGCAAAATTATTTTATATGTATGAAAAATCCTTTATGTGATTATGGTAATTATGATGTGGAAGGTTTTTATTAACTATATAATCCATGCATATTGCATGGCATGAAACAAATGAAACCTTATTGATTTTGTTGTTTGTTATTAGGATCGGGTTCCGTTAGAAGAAGTGTTTGATCATCTGAAATGTTCGAGACAAGGTCTGACATCGGAGGAAGGAGCCAGCAGGCTCGAAGAATTTGGACCAAACAAACTGGAAGAGAAAACGGAGAACAAATTTTTGAAGTTTTTGGGTTTTATGTGGAACCCTTTATCATGGGTTATGGAAGCTGCTGCTATTATGGCCATTGCTTTGGCTAATGGTGATGGAAGGCCCCCTGATTGGCAAGACTTTGTTGGAATCATTGCTCTCTTGATCATCAATGCTACCATTAGTTTTATTGAAGAAAACAATGCCGGCAACGCCGCCGCTGCTCTCATGGCTGGTTTAGCTCCCAAGGCCAAGGTTTAATAATTTTACTATATTGCGTCATGCAGTTATTTATTTACTTCTTATATATTGGAAGTACCATTAATTCTTTCTTTTTTTATTTCTTATTTGTTTATGTTGTTTATTACTACTTTATTATATTACATTGCAAAATTTGAACAAATTGCTATCATTCCATGATATGATGTTTAGTATAAAATGTTGTTAAATTGTGGTCACAAAGATGCAATCGAGCTGTTGCGTCACGAAGTTTTAAAAAACCATTAATTTCCGCGATTCACGATTGAGAACACTGTTTTTATGTATAGAAATTAGATATAAACAAATTTTCAATAAGTAATTGAGAGAAGTTTTTTAAATCAAATAAAAGACATTTAATAATTTGATCTATTTTGTTTTTAATAAACTCAAATTTTATCATTCTATCAACTTATATGTGCATGTGTGTGCGCATTATGTGTGAAACTATTTTATTATTAACATTTGTTCAACTTTTGTGGGCACAAAAAATTTTAGGTACTAAGAGATGGAAAATGGAGTGAGCAAGATGCTGCAATTTTAGTACCAGGAGACATTATCAGCATTAAGTTAGGAGACATCATCCCAGCCGATGCACGTCTTCTTGAGGGAGATGCATTAAGCGTTGATCAGTCTGCTTTAACAGGAGAATCACTTCCTGTGACAAAGTATGCCACACAAGAAGTGTTTTCAGGATCAACTGTCAAGAAGGGTGAGATTGAAGCAATTGTGTATGCAACTGGTGTCCACACATTTTTCGGAAAAGCAGCTCATTTGGTTGATAGTACTAATCAAGTTGGACACTTTCAAAAAGTGCTTACAGCAATTGGAAATTTCTGCATCTGTTCAATTGCAGTTGGAATACTCATTGAGATTATTGTGATGTATCCGATACAACATCGCAACTATAGAGATGGAATTGATAATCTTTTGGTGCTCTTGATCGGTGGAATTCCAATTGCAATGCCAACTGTTTTGTCTGTTACTATGGCTATTGGTTCTCACAGGCTTTCACAGCAAGGTGCAATTACGAAAAGAATGACAGCTATTGAGGAAATGGCTGGAATGGATGTTCTCTGCAGTGATAAAACTGGAACTCTCACTTTGAATAAGCTTAGTGTTGATACAAACTTGATTGAGGTGTTTGCTAAGGGTATTGATAAGGACTTTGTGATACTTCTGGCTGCAAGAGCTTCTAGGGTTGAAAATCAGGATGCTATAGATACTGCAATTGTTGGAATGCTTCCTGATCCACAAGAGGTAAACATGTCAAATCAAAATAAATATCTTTCGAGTAAATCAACATTTTAGTCCTTGAACATGTAAGGGTCAGTCAAAATAGTCTCATATTTACAAAGTAGCAATTTAGCTGATAAATTGAACAATGTCCGTCAATTTAGTCATGTTTTTAAGTGGTTTTGATGAATGTTTACTAAGAATATTTTGATCGAGAGACTAAATTGATTGGTCATCTTAAATGTAAGAAACAAATTTTCTATTGTGTAAATTTGAGGGACCAAATTTCTCGACACTTCTGATTTCGAGGATCGAAATGCTGATTTACTCAATCTCTTTCTTTGGACTAGAAAGGAAAATATGAAGTTTTTTTTTACTGAATTTGGAATGTTGATAAATGTTCATTTTAATGCTGTGATTAATCAGGCTAGAGCTGGTATCAATGAGGTGCATTTTCTACCATTCAACCCAGTAGACAAGAGGACTGCTCTTACCTATATTGATTCTGATGGAAATTGGCATCGATCTAGCAAAGGGGCTCCTGAACAGGTAAATATGAGTTTCAACTTGTTATGTGTTTTTTATCAGTAGGAATTGAACCCGGTAAGCCATGTTTTTATATTGTTTCAGATATTGGAACTTTGTAACTGTAAAGAGAATGTGAGGAAAAGGGTTCATGCAGTAATTGATAGGTTTGCTGAGCGTGGACTTCGATCGCTTGGTGTTGCTTGTCAGGTAAGTAAAGATGATATCAGCTATGTTTAGTTCTCTACTTGAACGAATTCCCTTGTTTTATTTTTTCTTGCATTGTATGATTTGTGTAACAGGAAGTACCTGAGAGAACAAAAGATAGTCCTGGTGCACCATGGCAATTTGTTGGTTTGTTACCATTATTTGATCCTCCTAGGCATGATAGTGCTGAAACTATTAAAAGAGCTCTCGAACTTGGTGTGAATGTTAAGATGATTACTGGTAAGAAATGAGATCTTACTTTATTGTTTTATCGGTCACATTTGCTTATATATTGTTGTAATATCAAGATTGGCAGCGTAAATGTAACTGTGACTATCAATTGCAATTTAGAACTATTTGTAGCTCATTTCATAAATCAAAGTTTGTATCTTTGAAGTTTGAAATTAATCACGGATCCTGTTTTTTGTCTAGGCGATCAGCTGGCCATTGGTAAAGAAACAGGCAGAAGGCTTGGAATGGGCACAAACATGTATCCATCATCTGCATTGCTTGGTCAAGGCAAAAATTCTGCTAATTTAGAGGTTCCTATTGATGAGTTGATCGAAAAGGCAGATGGATTTGCTGGAGTATTTCCAGGTATATCCTCTTTAACCTTGATTTTGACAGGAATTTTGATTGTCGAATTGCTCCATCCATTTAATAGTTTCCTGTCAAAACCAAAAATCGACGTTACCACTTAAATGTCATTTATATATCTATATATAAAGCATAGACACTTCTCCAGAGTGTCGTGTTGGCATGCCAGACACGTTTTGGACACCGACACTTCCCTTACACACGTTAGACACCTCTTAACATGTTAAATTAATTTTTTTTTTTGACTTGGGACACCTGTTGGACACAATCATCCATTATTTTTTCTTTCAACTATCTATAACATACTTGGTCATCTCTTTTCAGCTATTGTAGCTGCTATCTTTGTTTTCAAATTTCCTGTCACGTCTATTATTTTAATTTTAATCCATTTTCTTTCTGTTTAATATGCTAGAACACAAATATGAAATCGTAAAGAGGCTCCAAGAAAGGAAACATATATGTGGAATGACTGGAGATGGTGTAAACGACGCGCCTGCACTAAAGAAAGCAGATATTGGAATTGCGGTTGCTGATGCTACAGATGCTGCTAGAAGTGCTGCTGACATTGTCCTCACTGAACCTGGTCTTAGTGTCATTATCAGTGCTGTGCTCACCAGCAGGGCCATTTTCCAGAGAATGAAGAACTATACGGTATAGTTTCCATGCATATATCAATCTTTTGACTTCACTTATACTTTTTTAGTTTTTTAATCACAAAATGTTTGATCATGTAACAGATTTATGCTGTGTCAATCACCATCCGTATCGTGGTATGTGTCAAAATTGGCTTTACAAAAGATTGTTACACTTTTTTCTATGTACTTGAACATTTAAATCATAAATATACTTAATGATCCATTGATTATTTTTCTTTTCATTCTGGCAGTTTGGTTTTATGCTTATTGCTTTGATTTGGAAATTTGATTTTTCTCCCTTCATGGTTTTGATCATTGCAATACTTAATGATGGTAAGATAACATTATCACAACTTTCATTTCAATTTTAATATTTTCTAACTATAGTAAAATATTTAACTTAATGTCCTAACACTACCATATACATGTAGGTACCATTATGACAATATCAAAGGATAGAGTTAAACCATCTCCACTGCCAGATAGTTGGAAACTTAAGGAGATATTTGCTACTGGTATTGTGCTTGGAAGTTACATGGCACTAATGACAGTCATATTTTTCTGGGCAATGAACGATACCGACTTTTACTCGGTAAATCAATTTATATTTTTTTGTCTTTTAAATATCATCATCAACTAGGAGAAATCCTAAGCATCATTTGCTTTAAACATGCAGGACACGTTTGGTGTGAGGTCTTTGAGAGATAGTCCGGATGAGATGATGGCAGCTTTATACCTACAAGTCAGCATAATAAGCCAAGCACTAATTTTCGTAACTAGGTCTCGCAGTTGGTCTGTCGCTGATAGACCTGGTCTTCTCCTACTAGGCGCTTTTCTAGTTGCTCAGCTGGTAAGCTTGAATCTCTTATTCATCAAACAACTGATTTTTTCAAATAATCACATAAGATTTTATAACTTATTACTTTTGTTGAGAAAAGCGGATAGAAGTGCCTGTCTGCATGCTAGCAACAAGAGATCTTCTATATTTCTGTTGCGGTAACAGTAGTTTGTTATGTAATTGACAGGTTGCAACAGTTATAGCAGTGTATGCTAATTGGGAATTTGCAAGAATACAAGGAATGGGATGGGGTTGGGCTGGTGTAATTTGGCTGTACAGTTTGGTAACCTATATCCCTCTCGATATACTCAAAATCGCAATCCGCTATATTCAGAGTGGAAAGGCATGGAACAATATTTTGGAAAACAAGGTAGATTTTTTATTTGTTTTTGCCTTATCATTTTGTCACGTTGATAAGGACGAGCCTTGGCATAACTCTAAGGTTGTGACCTAAAGTTCGCATGTTCAAATATTGGAAATAGCCTATCTGGTTGTAGGGATAAGGCTGCGTACATCTACCTTCTCCGAACTCCACTTGACGGGAGCCTCATGAACTTGCATTTTTTTCCTTTGTTATCTAATCGTGTTTATATTTTCGCATTACAGACTGCCTTCACTTCAAAGAAAGACTATGGTAGAGAACAGAGGGAAGCACAATGGGCATCAACACAAAGATCAATTCATGGTCTTCAGCCTTCTAGCTCCTACACTTTCAATGAAAACAGTAGCTATAAGGAGCTTTCAGAAATTGCAGAGCTAGCCAGGAAACGTGCCGAAATTGCACGGTAAGCCAATTGAAGAGTGATGAATCATGTGACACAACCACTTATGAGTGAAACTGTGTCTATGTCCTACACCGGCACATATAATTACAATCAATCATTTTTATTTTTTTTCAAACTATTACCAGAGTCTACATGTGAAGTACCGTATCTAATGTTTGTATATGTGCGACTGATTCATGGTTAATGAATGGATGTGTTACAGGCTTATGGAGAGGAATACTCTAAAGGGCCGTGTTGAGTCGGCGGTGAGGCTGAAGGGACTCGACATTGAAACAATTAAGCAGAATTATACAATTTAGGAAATGCTTGAACAATCTTCAAGAATTGGTCCAATGTTTATGACGAAGAAAGACCTAAAGACCTTAGCTATTTTGATTCTCTTTTATTTTGAAAAACAGCATATAGTTTGTTATTTTCTGTTACTTTTTCTGACGAGTGTTAGTTATTTCTCTTTAGATATTAAGCTTTTTTTAGATAATCAAACGCTATATTGCTAAGAGTTAAACCAATAGAATTTGTCTCTTTAGATTAGCGTTTTCTAAATCTGAACCATTCGATCTCAACCTGATGATCACAATTATCCTATCAAACTACATTACTACACGTGCATATTTTGTTTGGACAGAACTGCATGTATATGTTAGCATCTAATCTAATGTTGGTATCTATTTAGTTTCATAACAATTTTGAACAAAGAGTAATAAAAATTTCACTTTTCACATGCGATTTTATGCTTGACTCCTCGGGAAACAAAAATTAAGATATGAACACCAATACATTCCTAATTGTTTGAAGAGCCTATATTTATAGTCATTTCATCTTTGCCTCCACCAATGATTGGACGATTCATTTCATTCATTCAAATCGGAATACTAAAACAACTCCTTTCTTTTTGTCTTAACTATTTGATTTTTATAGGAATGAGTCTTGATAATCTTGAATTCGCGGTTGAGAAGTTAACCTAAATAAATCACAAGAATGAAATTGCAACACTCTACCAACTTTGAATTTAAGCAGATGAAGTGAAAGGACCTTCTAGCTAATCGTTGCTTCACAATCAATCAATGGCCAAAAACTGAACTTGACAAATTACACAATATTTGCGATATCAATAATTAAAAATCATATAATAAATTACCTTAGCAATTGTTTTAAGGAAATAAAAAGTTGCGTTTTTTTTAATGGAAACAAACTTAACTCATTTCATTAATCAATAAAGAGTTGATACAAAGAGGAACATAATCATGAACATGGTGGCTAGCATAAGAATTGGCTGCTCTAGCGAAACTCTAAGCAACCATATTCTCTGGCCTCCTAATAAACTTTACGTGAAAGTTACATTGCAAATTTAAAACGTGTCTAATAATGTTAAACAATAATATTAAATTTGGATTGGCCTTCAGTTCTGGTAAAGATTGCAGCAACAAGAACTTGGGAATCACTAAGAAAAGTCATTCTTGAAAGACCCATTTGTTGCACCCACTTCATAACTTTCAACATAGCAATACCTTCTTCATGGATTTGCAACTCAGGGCATAACCAACCTGCCATAGCCTTCTCCCCACCCCCCCACCGCGGTACAAGCACCATAACCAGTCCGATTGTAACTTGTAAAGAAACACGCATCAACATTACAAATCATATCATGCACTTCCGTACCATACTCGGATACTCACTGTTGCACTATTGGTCTGCTACACATTCTGAACTGATAACCACTCTGCAAGCATCATTTCGTTTCTACTAGGCCAAATACTCCAAATTGACAACAGAACCTTACTAACAACATCTTTTGTTTCTCCAAATTGCAACACCTCTCCCGCTATACCAAAACGCACAAGCCTATCCTGCATAACATGTGACATACCCGCCATCTTCCAACATTCAGCAATTTTTTTTGACATACAAACGGAATATACCAATCCCCATTATCAGTAGCACGCAAGACGATGAATACATACTTAACAAGAGTTACAAGAGTGATGGTGTAAAAGATCAAAGAAAAAACCCCTAAAATATCATCGTTGTCCTTTATACCATCCGCGAAAATACTGCATACAGATACAAAGGTGATATTCCTAGGTCTCCATACACAATTCCCATGCTTTGAAACGCTAGTTGCACAATCACTGACATCGATGGCCCCTTAAATTTACAAAATATATATATACTATATTAATCAACATTGCAATATAAACATTAAAATTCATTCGTATATAATATATGGAAATACTTTACTTTAGAAGCATGTGATGAAGAAGGTAAGTTGCGGGATTCCATGTCAAGAGAATCATGGAATTTCATTCACCGTTTCTATAGAGTGGGAGGACAAAAGGCACCACACATTTCCCCCAAATATTCACATACCTCCAAAACTTAGCACTCAATTTTTCAGTCTCTTTTAAAAAAATTTCCACCATTTTCTTTCTCTCACACAACCAAAAAAAAAACACTTGGGATATGTTTATCTTATGCTCCATTTATTCTCGTTTATCAGAACAATCCCCTTGCAAGCTATGTTGTGCTGTTACTTCATTTTTTAATTTATTTTTTATTTTGTTAGGAATAGTTTCATGGTTACAATTCACATAGTTTGGATTGACATTGTCAGTATCCTTTCATGTATTTAGAATACTGGTCTTTGACCCGTGCAACGCACGGGCGAGAATGAATATTTTTGTAATATTGTAGATGTTAACTCTAAAAACGCAATGGATAATACTTAAATATAATGTAGCTCATGGAAAAATTAAAAATTAATATGTTGTTACAAATCAAAATGTCAATCAATGATATATTATTTAATCAACTTTCATTCCATTACACAATATTGGCGAATAATCATAAAATCATCATGTAAGTTAAAAGTCACAAAAACAAATAGTATTACATAGATTTAAGATAAGTTAATAAAAAAAGTTCTTCTCAAAAATAGATTCAATGTCTATTGATGGCTCCAATTGTCACTAAAAGAAAATAAATGAGAAATATTAATGAATATAAATTTAGATCTTTGATAGAAAAAATTTATTGGATACTTTTTTATTTTTACGGTAATGGATATATTACCTAAATATATTAAATATATTGCATACAAATGTTAATAACAATATTATTTATACCTAAGCTATAAATAGAAGTAGTTAGGTTGAATACTTATAGCCCCCATGTTTTGGATGTGTTTAAGGAATTTCAACCTAATATAATAGATACAAAATTTTGGATGTACATGTAATATTTAAGATTATTATATTTGTGACAACATTTAAAATCACAAACTTCTTAATGTGATGAAACATTATAAACCTACTTCTTCTTCCCTTTAATTTTTTTTTCCATTTTTGTTCGATTTTGTTCATCTGGTATTAGATCTATGCATTATATATGTGAAGAAACATGATAACTTAATTCCTTTTTGTGTTTATCGCGTTTTTATTTTTATGTATTGTCTAATTGATGCAAAATTTGTGAGAAAAAAATGAAGAATTAGTTTCTGGAAGTGTGAAATTAGTGGAAAAATAGTTTTTTTTTGTTTAGTGTGAAAAATTAGTGAATTACGTTGTTTGAGTGTTGAGTTGTTACTGCAACTGAATTATGAAAGCTCTTATGACTATTGATAGCAGGTTTTTTTTTTCTTTCTTCCAATTCGATGACAGGAATAGGTATGTGTTGAAATGGGTGAATTAAAATGGCTTTTGAGTTGTTGAATCTAGAATAGACATGTCGATTTTTGTCAACATAGGTTGCATTTTATATCAATAATAACAATCATTCAAATCTTCCACCATAGATTATAAATTTCTCTTATTATTTACTCTACTATATATTCTCAATTTATATATTTTCTATATCATTGGTTGTATTCTGCTTTCTGTAGCAGTGTTTAGTCACAACAAACAATTGCTATGAAACCATATGACTTAAAGTTTTAACTCAATATTAGATAGAGCTGGAATATTTAAAGGTGGATGTGACAAAAAAATGAAGTAATTGTAGTTTTAATTTCTAGGTTATGAGATCATAACCTAGAGATATAATTGTTCTGATAGTTTTGTTTATAAATAGTCGGTACCTTGCTGGCTTTCTTGGTTGTCTCGTCAACATATTTTCTTTGTTTATTAATATCGCAGTTTTGGTGCTCCATGTGGGTCTGTTTTTAGGCTTTCTGATCTGTTGTACGCAGCATGTGCTGTTGTTTACGGATTTCGCCCCTACTAAGGGATTTTGGTTTGGTTTATGGAAAATATGATGTCAGTGATGCAAAATCGATTATCTCAAGATTTGAATGTTATTTTTCAATCTGCAAATCAAGCATATTATGATATGTAATTAAGTTGAGCTTGTATTAGGTTGAATATTATGATACAAAGTCGAGTTAATATTTTGAATATTATGTTAACTTGTAATTAAGTTGAGTTTCTAACATATTTTCTTTTATTATCAATAGGCTACAGATGGCTCTAGTGCCCAAATCCAGACAACTTCTCCAAGTCAATGTAGTGATGAAGATGGAAGAAAGGAAGATTAGAACTTGCTTTTATCTTGGATATATTTGTGCTCGTCTACTATGTGTTTTTTTGTTGTCTTAGTATCTATTTGATGTTTGGTTATTATATACAATTGACATTACTTTCTTATTTTGATATGATTGTAAGACTTTTTATTTTGATAATATAATTGACATTCTCTTTAATGTTGCTTTAAATTGTGTGGTGCATATAAAAAGTATTGCCAAATATATATATTATTTTTGTGGTCAAGAATTGTTGCCAAAATTTACTTTGTAAAAATTTTAATTTGTAAAAGAAAAAAGAAAAAAATTGCCTATAGCAAGAGATAATGTGGACCTTTTCTGACTAATAATCTGGTCCTATACCAACAGATAAAGCTATTAAACAGGTGTAACCAGACGTTGCTATAGCATCGGAATTTTCTCCGACGCCATAAAATTTTCGTTGGTATAACCTATTGGGACAGGTATTTTGTTGTTGCTAAAATCATATTTTGTTATTCGGTACGAAGTGCCCGTTTCTATAGGTTTTACTACCTATATCAACGGTTTTTGGACCTTTACCAACGGTTTTTACCGTTGCTATATGACGAATTTCTTGTAATGACAAAACTCTTTATTTTTCCAAAATAATTTCAACTCAATATATATAGTTAGATTAGGTACTTCTCTCACAAATGACATCTCACACGTGATACAATCAAATAGTAATCACCGATCAAATTGGATAGACAATTTATTTTTAAAAAAAATTAGTTCCAATCTATGAAGCACATATACTCTTCGATTTAGGTGTGTCCAGATGTCGGACACGCGTGTCCAACACCGACACGACACCTATAATTACACTAAATTATTTCATTTTCTTAAATTATTATTGATGTTAACGTGTCAGTGTCTTGTTGAACCGGACTAAAACTTGAATTTGCCACAAACTCAATGGTCCAATTTATCACGAGCCGTTCCAAATGGCCAATGACCACGCACCTTTTAGAACTACAAAATTTTCACTTGCTATCGAGTTCCCAAAAGACCTTGCTTGTCAGTCCAAAATCCAACACTATGGACTCTTATATGGGATTCACGTCAGATTGAATCATAACTCTCTGATAAGGGATTCATGTCAAAAATATCACAATCACATTAGTGTTTAGGATTCGTAGTCTATTACACATCACCTATATAAAAGATACTCATCACTCTAGTGAAAGATACATTTTTTTATTCAGTTAAACTCAAGGCACTACTAAAATAATTTTCACTAACCTGAGTGTTTGAGTCCTTGCAGGTGAGCAGCCACCATGCATCCTCCGCCACATCCAAGCAACTTTGACAGTCGTTTTTAAGTCCAAATAATATCAATGAGCATCCCAAAGTTGGACATGTCACTAGGAGGTTGATTCAAAGCACAAACTAAATTAGGGGGCTCCCTCAATCACAATAATACAAAAACACAACTCAAAAGCAAACTAAAGAATTGAACGAAAATCCTTAGCCGTTATTACATCAAAATCAAAACCATTACCGTCTTCAAAAGTACCGTTCTTTTCTTTAGATAGAAGTTGAAAAGTACTGTTTTATGCCCTACGTCTGATTTTGTTGGCATGTAATAAAACGTTTACTTGGCCACATAATTGGAGCGATTTAAAAACTTATCTCATCGCCATAATTGATGACGGAATGAATTTATGTCAGATTCTTCTCATGAAACGGCAATAGCAAAGGTGGGTTGATTAAAAGTTTATTTGACATGTACAAAATAAAAATGTTAACGTGACATGAAGTTTTGACAATCACCTGAGGGGGAGTTTCTGCTCTACATCCTTAAATTAAGGTGTACCGGTACACAGTGGCGGAGTCAGGAATTTTATAGAGCTTGGGCAAAAATTTTATCGCAAATTCATATGTGACATACTATATATAAATAGTCATAAATCGAAATAAAAGAGGTTCGTCATTTTTTCAACAAAAGTACAATTTTAAATAAGAAAGATGAAATATAACCTGTCAATAGCGTGCTAAATAAAATTAGGAGGTAAATGCCCTTTCTGCGATCTCTTTCGAGTGAATGTTCGAATAATATCAACATCATCAAACGACTTGAATATTTCCCGCTCGGTGTAACACATCATCAAGTCATTCAACCACACATTGTTGATCTTGTTGTCTTAGAAAAGGAGAAGAGTATACGCGCTGAAAAAATAGAAACAAAACACTAAATTCTGTCTTCTTTTTTTTAAGTAGGAAAAATGGCATTGGGCTGGACTTTTACAAAGCAAGCAGCAGCAGAGCCTGGGCTACAGCCTAGCCTAGCTGGGTGGTGCCTGCGCCACTGTCGGTACACCCGTTTCATAAATCAATATGTTGACTATCATTTTTATGTAATAAATAGAATTTGTCGAATTTTATATTTTAGGAAATATTTTTTCATAAGAAAAAACATCATTTTATTCTTTATAGGAATCATACTAATTTTTTAACATTTTATCGAAAAAAATAAACAATATTCACTATTATGAGTAATAAAAATTTAAAAAAGTTGAATTTTGATTTGCCGACACTTTTGAAAAATAAAATTTAGTTATTATAATTATAAATGATAGAAAATATTTTTTCTTCTAAAAAAATACTCATTAAACTATTAATTTAAATAAATGTACCGATACACTCCAATTTTTCGAGTGTACCGTAGAAATTGCCAATTATAGGGTGAATATCCAGTGACTAAATTATTTAGGAAAAAAAAATATATTATTGAAAGAATTGTAAAAAAAAAAAATTGTGAGAGAATTCAAGTGTTTCATTTTCTTCTTCTTCTTCTCCAAATCGCAATAAATAAAAATAAAGCAATTATTGAGTAGAATTGAAATGAATACATCTTCTAGATCAACACATTGGCAGAAAGTGCTCTACTTATTTATTTATTTTGAAAAAAGAAGAAGATATTTATTCGTTTCAATCAATAGAGTATATCATTCCACTACAAAAAAAAAATAGAGTATATCATTCAACAACATGATGTAAATGATAAATATGCGAACAAACTCATAATATTTAAATTAATAACATATAACACCAATTAAAAGTGACTGGAATACCCACATCTACCTATCTGCAACGTTGACACGTAAATCATTGATTGAATCACCGATATTTCAATAAGAATTTAATGAACACCGCAATAAGACAGAAAATCAAACAACGTCACACAAGACAACGAACAACAAAATGTTGTACTCAGATGACCAAACCACAAAAAAAGAAAAAGGAATCTAGATCTTCATGGAAATAACTTATTTAGGTTGAAATAGAGAGAAAATGATGAAGAGTGGTGATTTCAGGTCACAGATTGACTCAAAATCACCCATTCTATGCAAGAAATAGAAGAGAGAACCTAAAGAGAGAAAGTTAGGGCCGACTTATTAGTATTCTACGTATTTGTTGATTTTGTTTTGAAAAGTAGACATATCGTATGATGAAGAGGTTTACAAAATTGAGAACATAAAATGTGTTTAGTTATAAAACATGAGAAAGTGAACAAAATTGTCAGGGTGGCCTTGAAGGTGGGCAAGAGGGACGTCAACCCGTGATACCAATTTTTTAGGGGCACTAAAATTATTATTTTTACTTAATAGTTCGTCCGATATAAAAATATATTTCGTTTTAATTCACTTTGATTAATTATATTGAAATATATTATTAGAGAATTTTGATTATAAACGAGTCTTTTGCAACAAAAAATGTAATAAGAAAAACATTCAAATAATTGAAAGGGCGCAACTTGATTTATTCACCCGGAGCACTAAAAATGTTAGGACCGGCCATGAAAATTGTTCATACTTTTCTTTTTTTTAGGATTCCTTCATACTTATATGGAGTATATCTAATGACTTATGCCTTATGGATTGTTCAAAATCAAAACTTAATGTTATAACCAAATGAATGTGATTTTGTGGTTTTCTTTTTAGTGACTTATATATTAGCTTTTCGTTTTTATATTGAAAATTAATAGCATTAAGTTGTTATTTGTTGACATAAGGTCTTTACATTTTAGATTCTCGAAATGCTACTTCAAACAAAAAACAATTCACGATGAGAGGCACATGGTTATTGTAGCATACTTTCATTTTTGGTTTAATTGGTGTAATGGTTCCCTAATTAATTTCTAGTTTTTATTTTAGCCTCATAACTAGAAAAATCAACACTTTGGTCCCTTAATTTTTGCTCCGTTATTCAAAAACGTCTCTGACTGATAACTTTAATCTCAAATGTCTATGGTGGACCAACCTAAAGAGTGGTCAACCATAGATCCTGTTAATTATTTTAATTTAAACCGTTTAATCTTTTTTTTAAAAGGAGGATCATTGAATTACGCATGTGTATTTTATCTTACAGTGAGTCAATAACAACAAATTAGTCTAATAATATACAACATCAAATTGGTTTTCAAGATTAAATTTGGTTCAGGTAGAAGGAATTTTGATGTTTAAACCACTTCAAAGCACGAAGACATCATGCTTCAAATTTGCCTCGAACAATGAGCATTGAGCACAATAAATGTACTATTTATAATGTTTTCCGTTACCATCTAATTGACCTCTATTTTTTAATTTATTACTCTATCTAAACAAAAACAAAATGAAGGTAATGCAATTGAATGTTTTGAATTACATAGAATTTTAATTTCTCTAATATTTTCAATTACCTCATCCAAACTAAGGGTGTATAAAACCCGTCTCACTCCGAATGCAAGGGGTCAGGTTTGACCAGGTATAAAAAAACATGGACACAAATAAGGGACATGGCAATGACAAACTTAAACAGGACCGTTTTTTAAATATTATTTTATATATTATTTATAACACTTTCATATTCCACTATATTCTTTGACACACTGACTCACAATTTAATTACAATTGTAATCCCCCTTATTATCACTCACTTATGAAATTTGTCTTCCCATTTAAAATCATTCAGATTTGGTCTCTTTTAGAGATTTTGAACTTATAGTGACGATATATTATATTTAAATTGAAATTTTTAGGAAGTTCTCAAGTAATTTCAAGAGTAGTGGTCATTCTACATCATCGCATCATATGACATATAATTCAAAATATGTCACATCACCATCACAAATTTTTTAGTCTAAAAATACGACAAAGTGACCAAAATCAAGTGATTTTAAAATTAAGGAATTAATTTTGCAAGTGACTAAAAATAAGGGATCAAAACTGTGATTAAACCTTCTAATTTTTTATGTCAATTTTACATTCTTGAAGTTCATGTTAGAAATTTAATATTTACAACCCGATCTAACCCAACCTTTATATATCTATAAACCAAACACACTTTAGTGTTGTACTTTAAATAACTATCCCAAATCCTATTTTTGGGATACCTTTCTATCCAAAAGTGAAGAAAGTACAAAGGGGTTTTAAAAGCAAGTTATTAGAATACCAAACCAAACAATTTTATCTCCTCTTTACTATTGAACCATAAGCCCAAAACGCCATCGTTTAAAGCATTAGAAATTCTAGGGATTTAAAAATCTGATTTCTCTCTCACTCACGATCATTCAGAATTCTGAACAATTCTTTCACTTGCAGGTGATCTCTGATTTCCCAAACTGTAAAATTACGTACATTTTCTTCTCAAATTTTCCGTTTTTTTGGTGATGATTAGTAACTTTTTTCGTTTTCACAATAATTTTGTATAGGTTTTGGGAGAATGGCTAGGGTTTATATTGGGAATTTGGACCCTCGAGTTACTGAGAGGGAACTTGAAGATGAATTTCGTGTGTATGGTGTTCTTCGCAGGTAATTTTCTTCTGCACTCTCTTTCAACAAAGGAAAATTGTTGAATTGGTAGAAATATTTTCACTTTAAGAATAATTACAATTTATAATTTATGAACATTAAAATTGTGGTTAATGATTGAGTTATCAGTTACTTACTTTAAGTCTAGTTGATAATTATTTGTAAATTGGATTTTTTTTATCAACAATTCCTTCGACTTTCCTTCGTCGAAGGAATTTGATTATATTTTTATGGGAGAATTTAGTGAGAGTATAGAGAATGAATAATTTAAGTAAATTCTATAACGAAGATTCAAAGACGGTATAATAACGGTTCGGTGGTTAAGATTTTGTCTTGGATAGATGGCGCCACAGGTTTGATCCTGCTTCGACAGTAGATATTTTCTTATTCAGTTATTTTAATTAATATTTTTTTTTTCCTTCACAAAAATGCGAGGAATGTGAACTCCCAAACTAAAAATGGCAGGTTCGATCCCGTGACCATTCGGCTGAAGAAAGAGTACTCTACCGCTGCTACACCATTAGTTATGTTCTAATAGGAGAACACTAAAATATGTTATAGATAAAAAATATATACAAATTATATGGAGGTCTAGATTTATAGGCTAAATATTAAAGAAAATTAGAGGCCTAAAGCCATTGCTTTAGTTGCTTTATGGTAAGGCCAGCGTTGTGATTAACAATATTGATATAGGTTTTGTTCATGAACTTAGTTTTCATTTTGTTTGTGTTACACATTTTTCATAATTTGTTCCATCATTATTAGCTCAAAGTCTTGAGCTTTAATTATTGTTTTTTGCAATACAGTGTCTGGGTTGCTCGCAGACCACCAGGATATGCATTTATCGAGTTTGATGATCGGAGGGATGCCCTTGATGCAATTCATGAATTGGATGGTAAGTTTGCCTAGTTCATGTTTTGTCAATTTGTCATCATTGTTGAGTGTATGTTGTTGGTGATTAGCATTTGTCTTTTTGCTTTTTATGCATCATATTGAGATTTGGGGTTATCATAATGTACGAATGTTGTATAGGAAAAAATGGCTGGCGTGTCGAGCTTTCTCATAATTCTAAGAGTGGAGGAGGAGGCCGTGGTGGTGGACGTGGCGGACGCGGAGGGGATGACCTCAAATGCTATGAATGTGGTGAACCTGGACACTTTGCTCGGGAGTGCCGTTCACGCGGTGGTTCACGAGGCCTAGGAAATGGAAGGAGACGAAGTCCTAGTCCTTATTATCGGCGCCGTGGAAGTCCAAATTATGGTTATGATCGCAGGTATTTTATGTGCACACGCTTTATATGAATAAAAAAATTCTGCATTTCAATTTGCAAGCTTTTAGCTTTTTATTTTGTTACAGTTTGGATTGGACGCCATTGTTTAGGAATGCAAATATCTTTGATACATTGATTGCAAAACTGTACTTTTTCGCACTGATATGGGAACAGGAATTTGTTTAGAAAATGTTAACACAATCCATAACCTGCTTGAAGTTGGTGAAATAATCAACGGCATGCATCATATCTTTTTTATTTTTATATTTTTCATATCTTTCGCCTCTATACGAATGAAATTCAATATCTTTGCTGAGGTGCTTGCTTGTAATTGTTCTTCAAATTACGTTGGGGACAACACTTTTTCGGTTCTCATTTTTAGCGTTGTCAAATGTTGGCCATGCCGGATTGCGGTAGTGTATTTTTTGACAAACGCCCGGGGAAGATTGTGAAGGATGGTGGCGTTTTATGGCGGATATGGCAGATTTCTAGCTTTCCGACATGATCATCCATCCCCAACTTATAACACTTCTCATTTTATGTACTTCATAGCTTGCCTTTTATTTCTTGTTAATTTGGTAGATTTGTTGACTTCTTTATTGCAATCTCTATTTAATTGTTGATTTGTATCACCATTTCACATCATTTATTTAATTGAAATTTCTCTCTGCTTGGGAAAATTTAACTGCAATGATTTATAACATTCTTAGCCTTCCTCCCACTCAGCCTGGAAAGGATATTCATAAATCATTAGCTAAAATAAATTCAACTTAACCACTGAGTGGCTGGAAAAGATCTCAATGTCAAATTGACAACATTCATAATATTTTAAATTCCTCATTTCCACTGTACAATTTCTAAGTGCATTATAATAAGCATCTCAAACATGTCATTTTGTAGCAACCATTCTTTTATTGATATATTCATCTTCTCATGTTTTCATTTGGGTTCGCTTCATTTTATCAGGAGTTATAGCCCGCATGGGAGAAGATCTCCAAGACGACGTAGCATAACACCTCCTCGTGGTCGTAGCTACAGCAGATCCCCTCCTCCATACCGTTATTCTCGCCGTGATTCACCTTATGCCAATGGGTACGATTGATTATGTTCAACTCAGTTTCTCTGATGATGTGATTTGAGTTAATGAATGGCATGAGAATTGAGAACTTATTACCCATATTTTAAATCTTCCCTTTTCTTTTTTCCAGAGATTAAGATCTGACTGTGAACAGAGCAAATGATGAATAATTGTTGTGGAGCCCTCTCTGCTATAGTCTAGTTTCTCTAGGATTGGGTGAGCATACAACATACATGTTAAGTATGTTATGTCATGACAATGGAATGATTATTACTATGAACTTGGATTGCTAAGTGTTGTAGCCGCAAAAGGGTGCCTTGGACACTGTTTTGCGTCGGTTGTCTCTCTTCAGCTTACTAAAACCTGAAGGTCGCTCCAGTCTTCCCTACTTTATATATATTATGGTGATTTTTTGTTTTTTAGTCTTGCTAATCCACTATGGTGATTTTTGATATATTGTCATTAATAAGGATCCTAAAATGTTGATGTTTCTCTGTTTTGAAGTGTGGGTATTGGCCAAAACAGCATTGTTTCATCACTTAGTACATCTTGTCTGCTTTTGTACTGCAAGACTCCACAAACCTCTCATCTTGTTGCTTCTGCATATAAGTTGACTCTCTCATCTTGTTGCTTCTGCATATAAGTTGACTAAAACTGCAACATCAGGAAGTTGCTTATGACCTTTTTTTGTTGACTCTCGATGAATGCTACAGTTTCATCCTCCTTTTGAATTGGACAAGTTTAAAGATGGATAGATAAAATTTATTGACTTGCTGCACCTTCATGAAATCGAATCAAAATTGGAGTTTGACTAGTAACTAACTGCATGTAGTGTCTGCTTCCCGCCATTCTGTACGGTTAAATTGATGATTGCTGGTTCCAAATGTTTGCATGTTGATTGCAATGTTTCTCCTTGTTACGTCTGTAGTCTCCATGGTACGCTATTGGGACTGCAATGACCACATCTTGGATTTTTGGAATCAAAAAGGTTGATTCTATTTAACTAAACACGCACATGTGAAATGTCTTGCATCTTTGCTCATCCTCCTTTTGAATTTTGGTGAAGTTGAAAGGTGGATAGATAAAATATAGATACTGACTTGCTGCATCTTGAAACCCAGTTGACTGAGATTTGCCAAGTGAAACTTCACCATTCTGTGTGGTTAAATAGATGGTTGGCGCTTCTAAATGTTTGCATGTCAATTAGAATATTCCTCCCTTGCTTTGTCTTTATTCTCCATGGTAAACTCTTGGGACTGCAATGATCGGCATCTTGGTTGTGTGGGATCAGTAAGGTTGGTTTTATTTAACTAATGCGCACACGCCTAGGGTCTTGCATTACCGCTCTGTCCTTAACTAGTGTCAGCTTCCTTACTGGGCTTCACAAGCGTCTACTGTAGAGTTTTGTAGCTATCACCTTTAGCTACTGGGATCAATGTCACTAGTTGTTTTCCATCTGCGCTTCTGGTTTGCTTAATATCGTCTGTTATTACGCTGGATGGTTGAACTTTGAGGAGTTTACGATCTATTGATTTGTTTTTCTTTGCTGACTGTATTTCAATGACATCAAGCATCATGTGTGCCACACTAAATTTCTCTGCTTTTATTTTATTTTTCACATGACATTTTAGTGGTTTTGGTCTGATCAGTTATTTGTATAGGGAATAATGTGATTCGATTGGTTTATTTTTATTAATTTTCATGCTTTGTTTTATTCTTCTTGATAAAGTTTTAGAAAGAAAAAAAAATCATTTTCTCAAAACTGTTCCCATGCCATTTTTTTTTTCTGGTACCAAAAGGCAATGACTTTTCATGAACTCACTAGAAACCAGGGAGTTAATAAATTTTAATTAATTTGTTTTCATATTTCATTCTCTAAGAGTCTTTTTTTTTTTTTTTTGAAGGACATTCTCTAGGAGTCTTGTTACGCGTAATCGGGGGTTTCAACTATGCA
>Ga0315915_1001467_pt1 | contig 28608 bp, 20 predicted proteins | sample MpolbnodulesMG_FD_207738 | JGI IMG/M metagenome (GOLD analysis project Ga0315915, IMG submission 207738) | Medicago polymorpha root nodule microbial communities from Los Angeles, California, United States - branched nodules | ecosystem: Host-associated > Plants > Roots > Nodule | place: USA... | reverse complement strand
CTAGTGGCCGGAAGGTTCTGACACTATTACAGGTGTGTTCAATTACCATATATTATTAAACATTACTGATGTGTTTTAATTTTCTGTTTAGCTTTATAAAAGAAGCATTTAACAATTGATACACTGCATTTATGTCGGTCTAATCTCTAATGTGATACTATAATTTAATGTTGAACGTCGTTTCTACTTAACAACTAAACACAATAGATTGTAAATTGTAACTAACATAAATTATTTTTAAGAACTCATCCTCTTGCGTTGCACGGGTTCATAATAGTACATAACATATTTGATTGACAATAATCAGGCCATTGCAGAAGACATTTCCCCATTAGTTGACCTTGAAATGGGAAATTTAGTCATTAGTGGACTCAAGAATCTCTTTAATGAGTATATTATCATACTTGAAAGAGCCCTTACTTATGAAACAAGTGCAATGGAGCGAGATAGTTCTAGAATCAAGTTACCTGAGTCACTTACACAACAGGTTTCTATTTTGGCCAATTTGTCAACATTGGTGCAGTTTCTCTCTACTATGGTCAAAGATATCTTTAGCATGGATTCACAAATGGTGGAGAACCACTCAGTTGGTCTTAAGCATCATGAACTTGATGTTTTTCTGATGTTTATTGAAGAGGGCTTCAATAAGTTGAGAAATGTGTTCTGCCAGCAATTAATTCTCAGAGCTTTGTCTACTTGCAGTAGCCATGAAATAGCTTCAGCTATTCACTGTAATGACCAATTTGATGCTAACATGATCCACAATCCAATGCCTTCTGCCATATTTCAGGTATGTCTACTGATAATTCCCTAACCAATAGTTGCTTCAGATTTTGCATCTATATATGCTTATGTAAGGTTTTATATTTAGTATAAAGTCTAGTCTCGGTCATGTGCAGGTTTTATTTTTAGAGCTAAGGAAAATTGAAAAACTTGAAGAAGAAAATGTGTTTGAAGTGAATTGGTTGATGGAACTACTGAGAGAGGTGATGGTGTGTATGTTTATTTGGGTTTCCAAGAACAAGAAGATAAATGCAACAACAGAAGAGCATGTTAGCTTACAAACTGATGAAGCCAAACAGGTTTCTCATTTCCCTCCTAAGTTTATTCTTGAGTTTCAATATGAGAGTTTTAAAAACAACATGATTCTTAATTTCTTATCCATTATCTTTGTTCTTTGAGCAGTTTATTATGGATGTGCAATTCCTAGTGGAAATTGGAATGTATGGAGGATATTTCTCCACTGATCCTTTACTCCTTCTCACTGTCATGAAATCAACCTTTAACTCAGCTGGACTTGACCCTTTCAAGTAAATGCAAACAATGATTTCTAATTTTTTATTTTTATTATTCTTAGTTCTGTTAAATGTTAACATTTTGATCACAATCTCAAAGCATCCTTTACATGACTAATTTCAGAGATGCAGATAGTGATGATTGGGCTATTGACATTGCTACTAAAACAATTCAAAAGCTGTTGGAGACTGAGAAAACAAATTTACATCCAAAGGAGTCTATAGTTACCATCAAAGACAAAGAGGAGCTGCATGAACATGAAAACCAAATCAAAGAGTCTTCATATGAATGTAATTCTTCTGAAATAGGTGATAGAAATTCTTTAGAGGATAATGTAGACGAAGAGGAGCATGAGTCAGAAGTTGCTTTTGATGCAGAAACAGATTCATCAACATTCAGTCATAGGGAGGGATCATTAGAAGAGAGAGACTATGTTGATATAGATAACACTGATTTTGAAAAGGCAGCAGATGAAGGAAATGATGAATTGACTCTTACACCTTCCTCAGGTGTGGAAGGACAGAGTTCTGATCAAACTGAATCAAAATCAGAGGAGTGACACTTACTTACCACTGTATAATTTCTTTAAAATATATCTACATAATTTTAGCTTTCCACTTTTTTTGAGTCAATTTTAGTTTTCCACTTTAGTCTAAAGCCTATTTGACTTATTTGATGTCTTCATGCTAATGTAAATATGTGCATCACACCTAATCTCACGACCCAAATCCTCTAGGAGAACAAGTCTAACAACCAAACTTGACAAAAAACAAAGTTCCCAAAATAAATTTAAATTGAAAATCTCATGACCAAAAATAAATGGTACTGAACTTTGACATGTATTTTCAACATTTTAAAGTATCATAATTCTATTTACAAACATATACTTCCAACAGCAATTTTTAAAATGAGATTCTTGAAGACGTTATGCACCTCAAAATAAAGATGTCACTAGACTTCAAATAGCTGTAGAGTATAAAACAACCAAAAGTAGTTCTTGTTTGCTTTTGCAGCAAAGCTTCATCCCTGATTCTTCTACCACACCGAAAACCTGTGGATGCTATTCACCAGATTTTCGACAACTTTGGTTTCATTTTTTCGGATCCATCTATACAGAGAGGTTAACATGTGGCTGCTAATTTTCCGGATCCATCTATACACTAGTTCTACTACAAATAAGCCAATATTTGATAGAACTTTTGGTCATTTTGTTCGGGTGTTAGTGGATATGGAGCTCAAAATTGAACCAAAGTATAAAATCCTTATGGAGAGAACAATATTTTCTTTTATTGTTGGGATTGAATATGAAAACATGCATGACTTTTACAACCATTTTAATTATATTCGTCATCATGTAAGTTATTGCAAAAGAGTCAAAGTTGCACCAAACTCAGGAGGAACACGAACTTATCAACAAGAGAGAGCCTAGACAAGTGCATAGGAAAGCTTTTGTGCAAACCAAAGATGACATGAAGGTACAGAACAAAGAAACTGAAATTATCAATTTGGAAGAAACCATATGAAACAACAAACAATTTGGAGGGTAACATGGCTCAAAGAGTCTCAGGAAATGAAAGGGCACAAACTAGTGGTACAAATATGGAGCAAGACATTGAGGTAAATGCAACTAATAATGTGAGTATTTAAGATATGCAGCAAGGCACCTTTGAGGATGACCAAAGCCCCACTATCTTAGAAGTTTTGGATGCAACAAAAATATTGATAATGAGTATGAGGACCTTGAAGAGAATCTTGAAGTTTATCAAGAGATTAATGCAAAAATATCAAAGGAGGTCATTACCTTGAAGTTTATTACTCAACAACTGATCTCTGATATAGTGCACATCCACTTCTATGTGTTTGGACCTGACATTGTAGACTTGATTAGAAGCTAAAGGTTTAACACTCAAATTGTCACACCAAGATACATGTGTTTGAGGTATTTCAACTTTATTTCCTATAATATAGACCGGATTCAAGCTACCTCGGCCGCAAGATCTGCTAATGCCTTGTATTGTGATTCGGCGCTAGAACTTAACACAACTTTTTGTTTTCTAGAGGGATAAGTTATCAAACTATGTTCCAAAAATGTAGAATAAGCTTCTACCTCCTCCCTATGGCTACCTCTCTCTCTATGTCCCTCTTCATTGTAATCTTCCTGATGATTCTTCTACCTCCTTCCTATGGCATTATAGACTATAGGACATATTTCTAATTATTCTATACACACAAATAAAAGCGTCGAATTGATGAAGGAAGAAAAAAAAAAGTAAAAAATAATTTGGACCATTTCTCGATTTGTGCGTGTCATCCTTGCGCACAGGCCATGTTAATCTTCTCTGAATCATTCCAATTTTATCAGATGTCCCCGAAGGGATACTAGAAGAAGGTATTTCCGTGTTATATAAAAGCTAAATAATTGCAAAGGATAACCGATGTGGGACTTATTTGGTGCGTGCGTGCATACGTGAGACAATTAGGAAATGAAATGCAAATATACACTTCACTTACTAACTAATCAATCACTTTAATGCATCACAGAATAAATCTGAATCATTCCAATTTTATCAGATGTCCCCGAAGGGATACTAGAAGAAGGTACTTCCGTGTTATATAAAAGCTAAATAATTGCAAAGGTTAACCGATGTGGGACTTATTTGGTGCGTGCGTGCGTGCATACGTGAGACAACTAGGAAATGAAATACAAACATACACTTAACTTACTAACTAATCAATCACTTTAATGCATCGCAGAATAAATGAAGGTTCGTTCGTACGATTTCTCCATTCTCTTGAAAAGTGAAAACTACTATACAGAGATGTTGTTATTGATATTTTTAACTAATGTAAAACCATTGTTGCATCAATATATGCATTTGATGAAATGAAATACGGTGTTAAGCAAGAAATAGCGTATGCGAAAAATTTAAAATTAGACATTAGCAAAATAAAATAAAGTAAAGCAGTAAGTCGACAAACCTTTTCAGTACAGATAATCGCTTTGATGGTGCTGAAACCGAAAACAAAACATTAAAAAATAATCACATGCATATAATGTGTAAAAGCAAAAAACAAAAAAATAAAAAATACCTCCAAATTCAAAGTGATAAAATTATCAGCAACAACAATGGAGGCGGTGTGATCGGGGTTCATTATTCGATCATAATCATTGCAAATGATTTTGATGTCGTATTGGGATACTAATTCGAACTGATTCACTGAGAAACTCCTCCCCTCCCTGGGTTTGAATAGTTGGCCTTTCACTTGGATCATCATTGACACACATTAGTGGCCATCTCTATGCAGTCTTTTATTTCCTCTTCTGAATCATTATTGAAAGGGGCTCTATCAGATCTCTCCAACTGGCTCATTCTCCAAGTGTCTCAATAATTTATGAAAATTTGTTTCCTTTTATGAAAGATAAAATTGATTAAGTCATTCCGTTGGAAATTTTCTTGTAGGAAACAATTCCGTAAGTGTCTCAATACCTACAAGAAAATTTCCAACGGAATCAATTTCATCTTTCATAAAAGGAAACAAATTTTCACAAATTATTGAGTAGTTTTCACTTTTCAAAACACTCTCTAAGGAAAACTACTTCATCACACACCCCTTGCCAAGACACAAAAGTCTACGACTCTCGTACATTTCGACCCTAAAGATTTGTTTTGAACTCCACTGCTACCAAAATACCTCAAGCATGAAAACATTACCCCAAAGATCAGTTTTTTACTATTTTGCCATCTTAATTGTTGTTGTTGCTACCATTGCCCATTTTAGTGTAGAGGACAAAGGAGACTTCATGAACCAATTTCTGAAAGCGCTGACACGAGCTCCCGCAAGCTGGTCAAACAACACCCACCACTGCAAATGGATCGGTGTCACATGCCGATCGAATCGCGTTACCACCATCAAGCTTCCTTCAAGCTCACTAGTAGGTACAATCCCTATCAGTATCAACATTCTCACTAAACTCACACACCTTGATCTTCGGAACAATTCGCTCACAGGTCCTTTGCCTGAATTCCATCCTCTCATAATTGTGCTCTAAATTGTGGACCTTAGTCATAACAACTTCACGTCAGTCCCATAGGATTGCTTTAGAGTCATGTTAGGTTTAAGATACCTAAACATTAGCAATAATTTGAATCTCATAGCAATGAATTTTTCCTGATTTGAGTGATTCCAAGTTACTCCACACCATTGATTTTGAAGCTACTAATCTGATAGCTTCATTACCACTGGATATGTTCGAACTGTTTCCAAGTTTGGATATAATTGTGCTTTCCCACAACAATTTGAGTGGATTACTTCCCCTCTCGTTTGGTAATTCTAAAGTGATGTGTTTACGGCTCAACGACCAAGGGGAAGGTGCTGGGTTTACGGGTAGCATTACCATTATAGCATCAATGATTTCCAAGTTTACGGCTCAACGACCAAGGGGAAGGTGCTGGGTTTACGGGTAGCATTACCATTATAGCATCAATGATTTCCAAGCATCAATGATTACCATTATACTAATCTGATAGCTTCATTACCACTGGATATGTTCGAACTGTTTCCAAGTTTGGATATAATTGTGCTTTCCCACAACAATTTGAGTGGATTACTTCCCCTCTCGCTTGGTAATTCTAAAGTGATGTGTTTACGGCTCAACGACCAAGGGGAAGGTGCTGGGTTTACAGGTAGCATTACCATTATAGCATCAATGATTTCTCTCTGTATAGTAGTTTTCACAAATGTATGGAAACAAATTATACAAACATCCCTGTATAGTAGTTTTCACTTTTCAAGAGAATGGAGAAACCGAACGAACGAACCTTCATTTATTCTGCGATGCATTAAAGTGATTGATAGTTAGTAAGTGTAGTGCATGTTTGTATTTTATTTCCTAGTTGTCTCACGTACGCACGCACGCACGCACACATCAAATAAGTACCACATCGGTTAACCTTTGCAATTATTTAGCTTTTATATAACACGGAAATACCTTCTTCTAGTATCCCTTCGGGGACATCCGATAAAATTGGAATGATACAGAGAAGATTAGCATGGCCCTTGCGCAAGGATGACAATGACACGCACAAATCGATAAATGGCCCAAATTATTTTTTACTTTTTTTTCTTCCTTCATCAATTCGTTCACCTGCGTCTTCCTTTGATTCCCTTCGTTGGCTGTAGTTATTGGCTTCTTTTTTCATCATCCCATGTGCTTCGTTATGATGTTTGAAAACAAACTTTACTGGCTTTTCACTAATCTTACTCATGGATGCATAGTGTCTCACTATCATATGTTTGGTTCTCTGTGTTGTTGCTAATGTTAATTTAATAGTTTTGAACAACCTATTGTAATTGATAGTTTTATAATAAAACAACACTTTTATTTGTGTGTATAGAATAATTAGAAATATGTCCTATAGTCTATAATGCCATAGGAAGGAGGTAGTAGAATCATCAGGAAAATTACAATGAAGAGGGACATAGAGAGAGGTAACCGTAGGGAGGAGGTAGAAGCTTAATTAGAAATATGTCCTAGTCTACAATGGATGCAGATTTACAAAGAACCGGTTCGGCAGTGGGTTGAGTTGAAACATGATTTGTATTTGATGATCATGAATCCAAGTGTAGATGACTTGTATACTTAACCTACTAGCCGGTCAGTTATCTCTTTCACCATCCGACAATTGAGTCAACATGTCTCCGAACCTCAACCAACAAGTTCATTCACTACCAGGCCGCCATCAGAAGATTACAGTTTTTTTGGTTTTGAAGATTCTAATTCGGCTACTTGTCCTGCTTCTAGAATGTTTGTTGCTGGCTATCGTGCCTTAGCAAAGTATACTTGTGAGCTGCAGTGGCTCCCATTTCTGTTTGAAGATTTCTGCATTACTTTTGACAAACCCGCCTCCATCTACTTAGCTCACAATCCCACATTTCATGAAAGAACCAAACATGTCTTTATAAATTTCCATCTTATTAGAGAAAAGGTCCAGCTTGGACTACTGTATTCCCATAAAGCTATCATCAGACTTGGACATCTCAGGATTTTCAGATGAAGATTGGGCAACCAATAAAGAGGAGAGAAAATCGGTTGCAGGTTATGGTACATTTTTGGAACATAGTTTGATAACTTGTCCCTCTAGAAAACAAAAAGTTGTGTCAAGAACTAGCGCTGAATCAGAATACAAGGTATTAGCAAACCTTGCAGCACAAGTAGCTTGAATGAGGTCTACATTATAGGAAATAAAGTTGAAATACCTCAAACACGTGTACTGTGGTGTGACAATTTGGGTGTTAAACCTTTAGCTTCTAATTAAGTCTACCATGTCAGGTCCAAACACATGGAAGTGGAGATCAGTAGTTGAGTAATAATGTGACTATAGCCTATGGTCCAACCTCAAATAAAATAGCAGATTGTTTGACCAAAGCTCTAACAACAACGAAGTTTAGTCAGCTAAGGAACAAGCTAGGAGTAGTCAAACCATCCTCTAGCTTGAGAGGGGCAGATAAGGAATGATCATAGCCAGTTTGAAATTGTCTCCAACGGATAGCATCATATCTTAAATTTGTAGATTTTCTAAATCTCTTATCTTTCATCTGTAATTCGGTATTGTGTTATCTTATCCTAATGATTCTGTCTGTAACAATGATTTGTTATTCCTTGTTGTATTTATACCCTTAAAACAGAAGCAAATAGCATTTATATGATTAATCCAGCCTTCGGTTTTTTCTATCTTGTAGAATATATTACTCCTTTAGTTGCCCTTGAAATGGAAAGTCCGTTAGTGAGTGGACTTAGGAACCTCTTCATTGAGTATATTATCATTTTGGAATTGAAAGATCCCTTCTTATGAAACAACGTGCAATGGAGCAAGATAGTCCCGGAATCAACTTAGCCGAGTCACTACCACAGCAGGTTTCTATTTTGGCCAATGTGTCAATGTTAGTGCAGTTTCTTTCTACAATGTTCAAGGGCATCTTTTGCAGCTGCAAAGATTTGATGATTTCCTGTTATTTATCGAAGAAGGCTCCAATAAGTTGTGAAACGTGTTCTGCAAGCAATAAATTCTCCAAGTGTTATCTACTTGATGTTGCTATAAAATATTTTCACCTATTCACTTTAGGGATCAGATTGATGCTAACATCATCCACAATCCAATGCCCTCTGCAATGTTTCAGGACTTATTTTCATTGATAACACCCTGATTAAGATTTAAGACTATCGTTAACTTCGAAATAGTTGAACAAATTTTTTCTGCTATAGTCTTCTTTTAATTTCTTTGAAATGGTCACAGAAAATGCTACTGTAACCAACAATAAGCATCCCAATATGCTCACACAAGATTTTATATTTAGTGATTTAGTCTAACGTTTTTGTCTCTATCGTCTACAAGATTCTCTACAACCGGAACCTTTGATGCAAAGATAGTCCCATTGCTTGCCTCCCAAATCATCCACACAGTAACATGCTAGATAAAGAGTCAGACCTTTGACATGTTTCTTGTTCCTAGAAGATGAAGAGTTAGACCGTACATGCCAAATAAATTATTGGTTGAATTAGATAGTCAATAGCTAATTAGTGTAAACAACTATTGTTTTTACTGCTTCATGTATATAATTTTCAAAACATAAAATAAAAACAATGGAACATTTTGTTATAAAAACTGAAAACAAGTAATTAAAATTAATTTTTTTCTATAATAGAATTTTCATTTAATTGTAAGTTTCTATTTTTTTTTTTGAAGAAATCAAAATGGGATATATTAACAAAGGCGATGAAATCTCATCAGTACAAGACGTACCTCCGAGAACACCCCTACCAGACAAGAGTTATACAATATATATACAAGACTATGGTCAGTCGAGGCCCAAACACCGAATAGGGTCCGACCACCAACTCTGAGAGCCATACACAAACGTAGTGTTTTTCGCTTTTAGCCACCACAAAGAATGAAATTTAACTTTATCTAAAAGCTGAATAATAGGCGTTTCTACATTGTTAAAGATCCTGTTGTTACGTTCTCCCCATATCAGCCACACACACAGAAGCCAAAGCAGTTGAAGAAACGAGCGGCGTGACTTTGATGAACCTGTATAATGTATGAATTGTAAGAAATGATCAACTAAGTTGAGGGGGTCCACACCAGACACACCAATCCACGCCCTGACATGCTGCCATAACGACCCGAATACATCACAATGGAGGAACAAATGGGGCGCTGACTCCACATTGTAAGTTTCTACTTAATTTTGTGTTTTAAAAAATTTACTATAGACATGAAACCACAAAAGCAACTTTTCTTTCATTATTATATTCTAGTTTTTTGGACTAAACTATACAAAAATAGTTGAAAACAAAAAGTAAAGTGAAAATAATGTGATACATTTTTGTAATAATAAATTTCTAAAAGAGAGAACATTTTCAGCTTTTAATAGTTAATGATATTTTTTTTTCCTTATGGTTTAGAAATCATAAAAGAGAGACTGTAATACACAGGAATTGAATTTTTGGACTTTGGAGTGCAGTGAAATAAAGCAGCAGTACGTGAATTATCTGAAGTGAAGAGTAACATTTATTTATAGAATTTATACATAATGAAGTAATAATTGAACAACGGGGTGGTGGCGCAGTTGGCTAGCGCGTAGGTCTCATAGCTTCTGAGTAATCCTGAGGTCGAGAGTTCGAGCCTCTCTCACCCCAATAATATTTTCTTTTGTAAATTTTAATTGATAATTAATCTCTCGTCGTAGTTCCAAGAAAGGGACAGTTGATATTTTTTTTTTTGTTGATGAAAAATGGAATCATCGTACCAAAAAGCAACTCATCACATCGTTTAGGAAGCTAATAACTTTTTTTTTTTGAAGGAAGGAAGCTAATAACTTTTTTTATTTTTATGTTTTGTTCGTTTTTTATTTTATAAATTACTTTTCATATATTTTTAAATTATAAGAATAATCCGTAAAATAAAATCTAATTATACGTGGATATGCATCAAAAAACTAATCCCATTGCATCTAAGTTCAGAATGACAAGAATGAAAAATAAGAACAACAACGTAAAAGAAGCATCATGTTTAGCAAGTCAATTTCCACATGTGTTTCCTTAATGAAAAGTGTGGTTGAAGTTGAGATTTCCATCATAAAACAAGTATTTCTTGATACGGGGTACCGATGGCGCATGTGAATCAAGGGGTGGCCGTCTTCCAAAACAAACAACATTGACAGTGAGTCAGACTCACATATAACATTCATGTTTGTAGTGCGATCACAATAACCAAAGCATCCAATAAGTCAATCGCCACTAGAATTACGAATAATTCTACCATAGCCAGACATTCATGGATTGCCAAAGAAACTACCATTCATATTTAATTTGTAGACATTTGAAGGAGATGATTTCCAACAAACATAACGAGGAGGATTCGAATAAAAAAATGTTTGGAAACACAAATATAAAAAATTTAAAAGAGAAAATGATTAAATGACATGACATTTTTTTTTTTGTTTATGTGCTCAAATAATTTTTATTTAAGATTGTGCCCGTATAAAACTTACTACATCTTGAAGTGGTTTACTAATTGTCAGACTCCTAAAATAGAACTTTCAGTTTCTCGATTTGCATTGCCTCTGTCAATGTTCCAATGAGTAGTTACTCACTTTTGATAGTTATATGATTCGATGACCTAGAGTTGGGCCAGTTAGGTTTATTAGAAATAAAAACAAAAGTCCATAGGGCTATTAACTTAACCCAGTAGATTAAAAAAGACAAGAAAAATAAAATGAAAATTGAAAAAGATCATCACAAGGATGTCACTTCTATATTCTTGAATATATTTTCTTTATCACCACATCACTCAAAGAGCTAACGATATGCATATTTATGTTGCTCTCAAATCCTCTATCACCTTTTGGACTCACATTTATTTAAGATTTATCACTTCATCCACTACATGATAATGTTTTTCCTGATATGCATATTAAATATTTTTATAGAAGAGGAATCAGAGCAACACAATGATGAGAAAGTTAATACCATAATTCTCCCTCATAAAAAAAAAATCAGATTCAATTTTTGCGGTCGCCCAAATGAGAGATCCAACCCTAAAAATAATAAGATGTCTTATTTTCTATTCAAGAATTATTCTTAAAAGATTTTTTGTATACTATATACAATTCAGATTTTAGAATCAAAACGATATAATACCCTATAAAACTATCAAAAACATGTTAAACATTTCAAGTTACAAAATTTAAACAGGGTGCACGAGAAAGTTATAGAAATAATCTAGTTTTTATATCAGATTTAGAAAAAGTTGAGTGTGTTTAGTGGTTAGTGTAGGGTACAAGTTATAAACACCCGCGGAAGACAAGACAGCTTTCATCATCAGTTCGGTTCGGACCCGTTTTCCTTGTAATAATCGTCAACAATATAAAAACGAAGAAAAGAAGAGAGGAAAAAATAGCAATTTCCAGAGTGTAAAGCACTCATCAAAGTTTATAACGGTCGTTTCCACTTTTTTCAAATAATTAATTAACAATATTATTCGTCTTCTTCTTCTTCCTATTCAAACCCTTTCAATGTCACTCACCAACTCATTCTTCATCTGAGACGCGCGCTCCTTCACTCCTTCAATTCATGGGTTGTTTTCTTGGTTGCTTTGGTTCCTCCAAACACAAAAAACACAACCGCCACCAAGTGCTTCAAGTAAGACTCTTCATACCCCCCCTTTTACTTTCTTCACTCCAACTTGCCAAAATTTCTATTTTCTTGCTTTAATTTCTTATCTCAGATCAAAATTTGATCTTTTTCCATGACCCTTTTCTTTGTTTACTTCCAATGCTTTCTCAGCAGCAAAATAGAGCTTAATTTTTTAGGTTTTAGGTTTTAACCCTCTATCTTAATTTCTGTTGCAGAGAGATGCTAATAGTAGCAAGCCACAGCAATACAATGTCCCTTTGGTTCAGGATCACTCCAAAACCCTACTTAGTCCTTCACTAGAATCACCACAACCCCAGTAAGCAATAATTTTCAACTCTTCACTCACCACTTTCTATTTTTGGAAGCTTCTAATTTACATGAATTTGTTATAAAAAAAAAATATTCACTTTGTTTTTTGTTGTTCTGTAGGGGTAAAACTGAGGAGGTACTCTTGTTCAATAAAAAAACTGAGGAGGAACGTGGTTGCTGTAGGGATAAAATTGAGGAGGAACTAAGTGTTACTGTTAGAAAGAAAGTAACTTTTGACTCCAAAGTGAAAACTTATGAGTCTGTTTTGCCTGAAGAAGGTGGAAAAGAGGAGGCTTTGGTTGAACCAAATCATTCAAAGTCGTCTTCTTTTGAAGATAGTTATAGTTCCGTGACTTCGACTTCAACTGGGTCTTACCCTCCTAATCATAGGTATCAGAATTGTAGGGATAGTGATGATGAAGAAGATGAAGTACTTGATGATTGGGCTAGTGATCTTAGTGATGATGATGAGGAGGAGGATGGAATTAGAGAAGAAGGTGATGAATTGGGTGTGGAGTTTGAAGAAGATGAAATGGGATACTCGAAGTTGAAGAGGGATGATATTATTGATCATGTATTTACTGAGGAAGTGGAGAATCCTATTCCTACGTGTGAAAGGGACGTAAAGTCAATTGGGGTCAATTCAAATGCTAGGGACAGAAGTGTTTATGTTCATCCTGTGCTGAATCCGGTTGAAAATATGGCTCAGTGGAAAGTTGTTAAGGCTAAAAGAACACCACGATCAAGGCCTCCTCAGAAAGAGAATTTTGTTAGTTCCAACCATGAATCAGAGGTTTCATTTGGTGTCAAGGAAATTTCGGAGGCCGGCACACCAAAGAAGTTGAACCAGGAAATCCCAGTTGATGCTAGCCTATCGAATTGGTTGGGTTCATCCGGGATGACTACACCTGTTAACAAGGCTTGTTTGTATGCTGCTGGTGGTATCGGTACTCCTGATAGGAGCATCTCGCAACAAGGTTCAAATTCAGTGATAAGCCTTGAAGATAGGCCTATTTTAGGTGCTTTAACAGTGGAAGAGATTAAGCAATTTTCCGCTACGTCGTCCCCAAGGAAGTCGCCTTGTAAGAGTCCAGATGAGATGCCGATTATAGGAACAGTTGGGTCCTATTGGAATTCTAATGAGGGTTCTGGCTCACCTTCATCCTTTAAAGGAATTCCAAACACAACTAGCAAGTACAGAGAGGTAAAGACGAAGTGAAATTTTGTAGGTTAAATTTTCACTCATTAGTTTGATGGTGAATTCTTATTTGGATATTTAACTGGCTGTGCAGGATAAGAAGGTGAATTGGCATGCTACACCATTTGAGACAAGGCTAGAGAAAGCATTGAATAGAGATGCTGCAGAAGCTGGTTCTACTTGTGTTCCTAATGCATTTTAGAAAAGTTTGCAATACTGTGCAGGATAAGTTTTTTTTGTTGATAGCCAAAGTTATGTTAGTTTTTAAGGTTTGAAGCCTTGATCTCATTTGGTGTCCCTGCTCGCCAACCGAGCTACTTGCTTAGGACACCACCCTATTTGAGAAAAGGCTATAGAAAACATTGAATAGAGGTGCTGCTACAGCTACAGAAGTTGCTTCTACTTGTTCTCCTGTATTTCGGAAAAGTTTGCAATGGTGTGTTTATTTGTGGGAAGTTGTGTTGAGAATGCATTGTTTGATTTTGATTTTTTATGAATGAGATAATGTAATGTGTAATTTTCTCTTGTAATTATACTTGGCTTTAAAGTTTAATCTATGATGTGTCCCTTGAATAACTTTTTTTCTCCGAGTCCAGCGTATGCCACATATGTTTACTTTTTGTTGCCGATTTTCATCTTTATATATTCCAAGGCTCAGTAAGTTTTAAATAACTCAAGTTTTGCCTCCTGTTTTCACAATGGTTATTATGGTACCATCCTGCTCACAGCTAATTCCTCCACCTAGTAGTTACTCTGAAAGTTTCTTGTAGCTTAACACTTCCTTTGTTATCAAGTTGCATTGCAAGATAGCTAGTGTAGGCTTTGATATCATAAAAAGATAGCTTGATACAAGGTATCAATCAAAGGAGGATATGCTTCAGTCATTGAGACAAGAAATTATCTACATGAATCTGGAGGTGTACATATTTCATGCTGCACTAATAACAATTAACAAGCAATCATATATCATATCATATATGTTACAAAGCAATCTTTAGTTTTAAATTTTTAATTAACCGGTGAATCTTGCACCATAATTCATATCATGCTTCAATGATAACAATAAATCATATCATATGTTACAAAGCAATCTTGCACCATAAATGATATTCATGCTTCTAGGATGTAAAGAAAAATCGTATCTGATGGTTACGAAACAATATTTACTTTTCAGTTAACTAACGAAACTTGCATCATAAATCTTGACTGTTACTGTCTCATAAGGGTAAATACTCCAGGGAAACAACAAAGATCATCAGATGAAATGGGAAGATCGCCACCCTCACTTATCTACAATCTCAGCATTCTACCCCACATTGTGCGAGTACAGGGCCTGTTTTCTTGGGTAAGAAAATATCAATTCGCACCCAAATCATCGAGAAAATCAACGCTAAAAGCGTTGCCCAGAGAACTACTATGATAGGAGTTCTGTTTTGCCTTCCCAGTAGACCTTTGAGGAAAGGATACAAGTGCACAATGACCCACAGAGAGAAAAAAACCTTCCCAAATAAAAGTCCCCATGAGTTATAGCCACTGTTAATGGCTTCAGAGACTCCTGCCACAATTCCCACCATATTCAAGATTACAATACTTGTTGGTGGAATGAGAAGAGTGGTCCACTTGAAGAGATGGAGCTGTCCGAATGCAGCGTCATCTGCTGATTTTGTTCTCACAGCGAAACTAGTGTCGCGTCCTGCAACTTTAAGGAGGCCTTGAAACACTGCAAAAAGGTGTGCAGAAACACCTCCAATGACCCAGAATTGCTCGTTGCGCCACCAGTCTTGAATGTTAACCTTACTCCAACGAAGCTCGAGCACACAAGTTAAAATGATGGAGATAAATAGAGTCATTAACCAAATGCTTGCAAGGCTTGTCAGCTGCACAAAAGAGAACTTTTGTTATAAGACATGAATTTGATATACCTATAGCTGTTCTCCTGTCATAAATTTAATATCAGTATAGCTGTTTTTTCTTCTTTTAAGAGTAATTAGGATCATGTTGTGAATGTGGGTGGCCAAAGCCATGTTGTATTCATGTTAAGACCATGATTGGATAAACAACTTAATAAAACACTTAACATACACGCTTATCGTAGAAGTGCTTATGCACAAGCTATTTCTATAACAAAATATAAAATAAAGTCAAACTGCTTTGATATAAGCTATAAGCTGTTTGCATAAGCTATCATGGAGAGCTTATGGAAATAAGTTGAAAACAATTTATTGACATGTCGTAAGTTGTTTCTATAAGCTCTTTCAAACAGCCTTAAATGTGTTTATGTCAGTAGGTAAACTCAAATAAGTCAATCCAAACTTGTCCTAACTCCTAAGGGTCTATTTGGATTAAGATGCACCTATTAATCAAATGTAATAAATTTATTATGTACTTACAGTGGGGAGGATGAACTTTCCAGTCAGAAGACAGATAGCTGGAATTATGCAGTACACTAAAAGAGGGATAGAAGAGAACGGATAAACGATTGCATTCGTGTAAGCCAATCTTTGAAGCCATTTGAGTTTTCCACTGTAGCCATACCATAATGGACAATAGCCACTAAAGAAAATCTGAGTAGCACCCAAAGCCCATTTCAGAACTTGGTGTAATCTGTCTGATAGGTTTATAGGTGCAGATCCTTTAAAAGCCGCTCTTTTTGGCATACAGTACACTGATTTCCATCCTCTACAATGCATGTTAAACCCTGTCAAGATGTCTTCTGTGACAGAACCATAAAGCCACCCTATCTGCATAGAAAGAAAAGTCAATAAATGACACTTTGGTCGACAATCAAGAAATGTATACATTCTTGTATTGACTGGATGAATTACCTCTTTGCCCCATTCAGTTTTCTCTTCATAGCCAACACTTATAACATGAATGGCTTCCTTCATTAGTATTCGAGTATTAGTTCCTTTCGGAAGTCCACCATCTTCCATCAATGCAGAAGCAATGAAAACTGGTGACTCTCCGAACTTTTTCTCAAAAACTTTGACAGACATGATCGGTGATTCTTCTTTCTCGTCATAGTCTTCAAGTCCATCATCAATCTCTTCAATGTCAAATGCTGACCGAGAGTCACCAGAACAGCAGCAGCAACATGAGAAGTTTGTCTTTCGCCTTTTGTCAGATGGTGGCTTATAGCCATATAATGCCTGCCTGTTGAACACACATCCAGTACCAACATACACCGGACCTTGAATTCCATCAAGGCATTTCATGTTGATCTACAAACAAAGAAAAGTCCAAGGCCGGAGTTAAAGATTTGTTAATGAAATTGCAGTGTTTAATTTAGTTCAGAACAGTGTCTCTTACATCAAAGAATACGGTGTTGTGGTTAGCATATCTATCATTATCGTCAATGCCATCAAACCTTCGTGGAAATTGGACATAAGCGGTCTTCTTTCCAAGTAGAGGGTCCATTAGGAAGCACATAGCCTCCCTAAGAGCCTTGCTATTGTTGATGTATTGATCACAATCCAGATTCAACACAAAAGGTGCATTGCTAAGCACAGCAGAAACTCGAAGCTTTTGAGGAAATGAAGCATTTCAAGAGTTATTAAACGGTTTTTATAATATCATGTTTTTATAACATGATGGAATAAAACTATACTACAAGTATAAAGTATAAACTAGTTACCAGAGAATTCATGGCTCCAGCTTTGTTATGGTGTTGATAGCCGGAACATTTCTCGCGTGAAACATACACAAGCCGTGGAAGATTATTCCCTTCATTGTCCAGAGCACCAGCACTTCCCAGACACACCTACAAAAGCAAGTCCTTGTATGTTTTAGTTCTTCATCTATTTTCATGAACCAAAGTTTTGAACAATGATAGGCTTGATTTTTCCTCTAGTTTCCTAACAATCAACATGAGAACACAGATGACAAGTTTGGATTAAGTTATTTGAGTTTATCTACTGACACAAACATTTGTGAGACTATTTAGTAGAGCTTATAAAAATATTTTATGACATGTTCATAAGCCCGTTTTCAGCTTATTTCTATAAGCCCTCCAGGATAGTTTATGAAAACAACTTAAAGCTTATATGGAAACAGTTTGACTTTATTTTATCTTTTTTGTAAATGAAATTGGCAAACCTGAATCATTCCTGGATGATCTTCGCTGTTGTTCCCAGGCCATGGAGTACCATCTTGTAGAACCCACCCCTCTTCTGGTTTTTTCTGAGACTTTGCAACCAGTACATTAATTCTCACCTTGAATTCTTCATACTCTCTCTGCAGAATTGCAAAGAAAAATGATGTAAGCCTCATATAGAAAAATAGAACAAAATCAATATTAGAAAAGAAGAATATAAATAAGAAATGTCATATTTGATTGCTTAATTTGCTGTAGTATTTACCTTCATAGCCCTGCGATCCTTTACAAATGTCGGATGTACCTTGTCTTTCAAGTAATCAACTTTCTGAGAAAAATAAGACTCAGGTGCCCTTGGCTCAATGCTATACTTTTTACAAAATGGAATCCATATTCTTGCAAACTGAGAAGTTTGTGACAAGGTATCAAAGAGAAGCATAGATGCACTGTCATCTGATACATAGCAGCTTACTTTGTCAACAGGATAATCAACAGATAAGATTGATAGAACTGTGTTTGCTGTTATAATAGGTGGTTCCTTCAAAGGGTCTGCAGTGGTAACAAAGACATCAACTGCGGCTAAAAGGTTCGGTTCCCCTTCACGCTCAAACCTCATGGATAAGCGCTCCAAGTAAGTTTCACGAGTCATAGGGAACCACTTGGGGAACTGGTCTACTAACCAAGACAAAGAGAGCCATATTTCGCAGACCACAGAGATTATCCATAAGGCAAATGCGTCGTGCACCGGAGTTGTGATGCGAAAGTGGAAGAAGAATACCAGGACAACGAGACGCATGACAATGACTATGCGATATGGATTGATTAGGCTCGAAGCTATTGGTATTTTGCGCCATAATGGTTGCCTTGACTCAGCCAAACTACAATATCATAATAACAGAAGAGAAACATCTTAAGTAAGAGGTGAAAAGAAGAAAATGCATATTCTGATTCACTAAATTCTGTAGCTTTGAATCGTTGATAGAGTGAGTATTTGAGACAAGAAAATTTACAGGTAGTCATCTTCTTCTATGTCATTGCTCATAAGACTTCTTTTTTCTTGCTTTACTTTCCCTTTCTCTTCATTATAGTTGAATGTTTTCTGCTCTTCAAAATCCTTACTTGCTACTACAGAACAGTTCAGAAAAGTGTGCATAAAATTATTAGTTTTTTTTTTCTTTCTTTCATTCCAAAATTAATTTACCACAAAAAGATGCTCACCACTTCCAGCCAAAGAGAAAGCATAATCGTCGTGTTTCCGTTGCTGTTGAATATTGCAGTCTCCATTTTCCTGTAAAACACACAATAAAACAACAAAGCCTTAATCTCATAATCCTTTTGATTACTTACATATTCCAACACACTTTCATTCATTCTAATGTTATTAATGTTTTAGTTATAAAAGTTTTATGTAACAGAAACAATTAACGTCGAACCGGCAAAGTAAAGTGTAAGAAGAAGCACGCTGAATACCTCATCCGAGTCATCAAAGACTGAGAAACGGTGTCCATTTCGGGAGTGAGTACCAGTGGTTAAGGCTATTGAGGCCATAGAAGAAAGAGAAGGTTGTGGAGTTGAGGATTGCAGAGAGAAGAAAAGGAGGGTATTTATAATAAGAAGGAGAGAATCTAATGCATGAATGCAGTAATATCAGAGTAACCATCAAAATATTTTGGCACACTATGAGAGTTGAGAGGTCATGGATTTGAGTTGAAATGTATTGCATGATTGCTTTGCTTTTGTTTCTGCATATGCATAGATGTATTTATATTATAGATATAGACATAGCTAACCTAAACTCTTTCCAAAACATAGTTTCTGTTTTGATGTAAGAAGTTAGATACCATGTTTCATTGTTCTTTACTGTTAAATGTTATATCTAATTAGCTATAAGATTAAAAACTAATTAAAGTAGATGAAAACCACATATATAATTGAGCTAATGCACAAGGTAGGAAAATTAATATTTTCAAATGTAGATCACTTATAGCTCCATAAGATAGAAAACGAATTAAAAATACATTGAAGATGAATTTTGCACCCCGTTGTAATAGGATTTGGATTGTGTGCATCTAGATTGTCCGATCAAAATCAGACAGTCCATATTTCAATTCAGATTTTGATTTCTTTTAAATTTAAAATAGCAAGCTTAAAATTTAAACCGTTTGATCTTGATCAAACAGTTCAGAAGTGACCGATCGCATGAAGTTATAGGATTATGACTACACACTACCCCTATCTTTTGCTACAACAAAAATTTCATTTTACATTGATTGGATTATCTGTGAAGTAGAAAGCTGATGTATATATATGTCTATACATTATTTGCTAATGTTGTATTGGATTAAATCTTGATGGAAATTAAAATCACTCTCATTCGTCTTATGCAAAAGATATGTAATATAAAAGATAATCATGCTTTTGTTAACAATCCTATGCACTTGCACCTCTTGGGTGATTGTTGGATATTAATGTCAATTTTAAGTTGGCACGTCATAATTCTGGCATCTTTTATTGTTAACTTCCTTTTCTATGGGTTGTTAAGATAACAAAAGGAAAGTGAGCAAATCTATTTACGTCTTTTTCATTTTCTTTTTAACACTTTCCTAAAAATCCATTCATGTAGTAATTTTTCTTTCAACTTGCATTAATAATAATTAAGGAGTCTTTTTTAGACTAAAGTATCTCATGCTCTACCACGGAGATTAATATCTTATAAAAGTTGTGATTTATTTAAGAGATTGACATATTTTAATATATGTTTTTCCATGCACACACCAACCAAAAATCCCTTAATCATATAGTTAAGAGATACAAACATCTACCATTTATGTGATAAAATGTTGGTGTAACTTTTTTTTGGGGCATTGTGTAACTTAAAGAGTTTTTTATTTATTTATTGACAAAAGCTCGTGTATTCTTGTTAGTGCCAATAAATAAAAGCTTCCATTGTACACAGAAAAAAAACCTTTTAAATATTTGTATATTGTAATTTTTTTGGAGCTATATTATTATAAAATATTTATCGAATGCAAAAGTACTTTATTTATTCTAATTTTAAATAGTGTTTTAAATCTATCTCTTTAAAAATGAATAAATTATCATTTTAGTCTGTGAATTATCACTCTTCAATTTAATCTTTAAACTGCATAAATATAATAAATAGTCTTTGAAGTGTTCCAAGATATTTCAATGTTCAACAATTTCTTTTTAAGAAAAAACTTTTTTTGGTTTAGATAACATTAAAATTTATCTTTCAAACAAAAATGATGTTTATGTGATTTCTTTGGATAATAAAATATTAGATGACTCAAAAATAAATTTTGGTGAACTTGTGAGAGATATTTCTAAAATATATTTGGAAAGTTGCAATGTTTAAATAGAGACCTTTTAGAGAAAAGATGTAATACTTAACAATTGAAGCAGTGTAATCATTTCTGAACAAACTCGTCCAAATGATTGCTTCTCTTCACCAAAGGACATAAGTTTCTCTATAAATAGACACTTTTGAGGTAGAAAATAAGTCAGAAAAAGATACAGAAAATCACATTCTTGTGAGTCAAAATTTTGTCGAAAATTATACTAAATCATTCATTATTTTCTCTGAGAGTACTTGAGGGAACTTTATTTTGTAAACTATCATTTATCGATACGTTTGTAGTTAATATGCAAGTCACGTCAAGGATTTCATTCAGTTGACATAATTGTTGGGGTGAATCGAACCTAAAGGTTAGTGTGTCTCACACACACACACACTAGAATTTATGTGCATACTTCATCATGTTCATCTTCATCATCTTTTCGATCAAGTTATAGCAGAAGACCACAAAGTACGAGGTCTAACGGAACATGTGGTTCATTCCAATTGATTCTACAATTTTTGGAGAGTTGATCGGATGTAAGGTTGACACATTGTTTAACATGAAAAATCTATTGTACATCGGGAATATTCTTATTTTCAGTCTTATAGTTATGAATTGTATTTCTTAGTTATATTCTCAAAACCTTAACGATAAACGGTGGTGGATCTACTTGAGGACCCGTGGGAGCCATGGCACCCCCAAGTTTACTATATATATAGTATTATGCATATCAAGACAACAAATTTTCAATTGTTGTAGTGGAAAGAGGGTGCTTTTATATTCCAAAAATTATGTGTTCGACCATTCGTTAGTCTCTTTTTATTTATTTTTTATGTATTTTTAATATTTTATCCTAAAAAAACATTACCATGGGGACTCAAACCCGCACCATGGCCACACTTGTTTTAAGCAAATCAAACCACTAGAGCACTTAACATTTTTTGCTATTATTACTTGAATCATTTTAATATATATTGCATAATAGTTCGGCACCCCTAAGAAGATAAGTCAAGATCCGCCACTGTCGATAAAACATCAAAATTGTCTACGGATAATCTTATTCTAGTAGACAATATAACCATACAATGATTTGTGCATAAAACTCTTTAGATACGTTGAACATGGCAATTTTTTTGTTAACCAAAAAATATATTCATTCATTTAAATTGAGAAAAAACATTGAAAACAATATAAATTAAAAGTTTAAAGTTATTTCTTTTTTCTAATTCTATATCATTCCGCACAATATATGCCCTCTAATTGAATGATAGAATTACAAATTCTAAAGTATTTTCCTAAAAATGAGAATCGTGGCCCCTTCATTGGTGAAGCTAGAAGTGTTGTTCTTGTACTCCAAAGCATTGTGAGTAGTAGAAACAGTTGAACCAAATAGTCTTGTGGGAATAAGGAACATGACTCTCATTATAGTTTGTAATAGTAATAGTATAGTTGGAAGTACCATTCAATGTGGATAGTGATGATGATCACCACCATAACTAGTAGTGGTATTGTTTGTGTTTCCACAATGATGAAGAGGGCGATGATTTATCAGCTCAAGAACTAATTGATCAGTGGTTCAAGATCCTCTTGAAGTACCGCTATTATTGAATCTACCAACAGAAGAAGAATTATTTGCAGAATTAATAACCAACATGAATTTTACAGCTCTCCGCATAAAGGACTGGGTTATTGTCTTCATTCTTCCAGTTTCTCAAATGGTATTAATTAATGACTCATTCTTGCTTCTTACATGCTTGCATGCCATAACAACAACTATATATCAACACAGACAGTTGAACGTAGCATACTAGCACATACGCTGACATGTAAACACTAATAATAATATGATAAAATGAAAGCAGTTGAATGTAGATGATTGTCATGTGGATGAAGTGTAAACATATATAGTTAAAATATGAGTAATGCATTATAATGACTCTATTATTTTGCTAGAAAAAAAATCATACGAGCTAGTGTGTGTTGAGATAAACATATCAGCCTCGATTCTTTTGGGCCATCTTTTCAATCTCATTTATTTGGGCCAACATATCAGCAAGTTGTAGCTTCAACTTCTTCATATTGGGAACATTCCTCACCTGGAGAATGTTACACAAGTGGTTACATATACATGAACTCTATCGGCATAACAAGTGGAGACATATACACAAATTTTAATGGCATAATAAGTGGTTACATATACACAATTTTTTGTTGAAAAAAAATATAGACACAAGGATTGCATTACAATCAATATCCTTTGAGAATAAAATTGATAACAATTACTTCTCCTTATTTTATTTTCAAAGATTTGAAATGCTGATTTTCACAGCCTCTCGGCTAAAAAGCTACTTTTGTTTTTGGTACCCAGTAGTAGTGGTCAAACCCCTTAACTTGTTTGGGCATAGGCTAATGTTGTTTGTTTGTTTCTTTGTGACACTGCTACGCTTTGTATTTTTTAGTAGTCTTTAAGGCACACCTTGTGCTTTTGTGACTGCTATATTTGTGGTTATAAAATTCCATTTTAGCTTGTTAAAAAAAAAGTTCTGCAGCCTCTTAATGTTTAAACTTAACTTGACTTCATTAAAAAAATGAGTTGAAAAACTTACCTTGACTTCTTAAAAAAATGAGTTGAAAAACCTAATAAAAAATATTGCAGTACATATTAACTAGGTAAAATATATAAAACATTACTAATCACTCACTAAAACATATCAACAAGATTACTTCAAGCTAATTCAAATAAAAAATGTACTACTCCTAAAAAATCAAGTAATACAAAATAAACTACATAAGATTAATGAGATTATGTATTGATTTTTGTCATAAAAATAAGATTATATATAAATTTCAAAATCATTTAAATTTGAGACAAAATTGTGTTTTCTTTCCTACATACCATCCCCATATTTAATCAAAGAAATCACACTCGTTGGATATTTGTTATGGACATTGCAATGAACAATAATAAGGTGTAGATGTATAAGACAACATCAATGATTTCCATTGAATCAAGCCGAAAATGATAGACCATGAATCAGGTTTTGGTGCCTCGCTATAGATCTGTTAGAGAAGAAACAAGACAAAATTAATAAGGAGAAAATAACCCAATCACAAAAAATATATTCAATCAATGGAAGAACAAGATAAATGAACTTTGATTGAAGATTTATGTATATACATGGATTTGACCAAAATTAAATCACAAAGAATGTGTTCCTCTTACAAATCATAATCAATTCAACCATACAAGTAGATTTATGTGAAAAAAATTTGAACATGAACGAGTGATTGAAAAATCAACTTAATGAAAGATAATAGGGCAAAAAGAGAGAGACAAATAGATAAGCGTGCAAGAGGCGCCGCACGTATTGTTAAAGTGAATTTCATTAACTATACATTTTTATAAGGATTTCACAGGAGGTGTTAGGTTAGGTTAGGTTTTTTATTTATATTAGTGGAAAGACAGACGCTATTATGCCCGTATGTCCGCTTTTTTTATTACGTTCACGTGTGTGTATTATATTTTGTTTGTTTGTATAATTTTGATTACAATTTTTAAATTTTTAGATATTAATGGAAAGTAATCGTACATTAATTTGTCTACAAATTATTGTCAAAGTATATAATGAAATTATTTATCAACTCAACGTATTGTGGTTTGCCTATATATAAAATAAAAAATAAAATAACGATAATTTATTGTTTATTCTAATAATAATTAGTAAAATGATAACAAAAATGTATAAATGACTTGTTATTGTTATGTAAAGAAAAAATCATATGATTGCGATAAAATAATATTTTTAAAAACTACATTTTTTGTAAAGTCTCCATCTTCTTCTTGTATTTCTTTGATGAGAACTTTTGTTGAATTTTGAGAAACTCTTCTTGATAAAGCTACATATAATTATTGACGATCGCTGAAAACGTGTCGTGTAAGATAGATTCCAACATTGAGAATAGTCTACTCTTGTGACTTATTTATGGTAATAGCAAAACTTAGTATAGCAGAAAACTGTTATCTACTAAGCACAAAAGAAAGTCATGAACTCGCATTTATTTTTATTTTAAGTATGGGAGAAAATGCTCTTTTTCCATCGGTTTTTCCTGCTAGGATTTACACCGGAAATATTTAAGGTCTATGTTTCACAACAACATTAAAATTTATGCATTCTTCAGTTAAAAAAATTAAATCATATGGGTTTTTAAAAATTGTTTACCTTTAATTTTTTTTAACCAAAGAATGCATGAATTTTATTTTTTTTATTATCAAACTTTCGAAAAAATGGACAAATCTCAATGACCCAAATAGTATGGACCAGAGATTTTATATATATTTTTTGTGAAATAAACTAAATAAAAAAAACATTAATGATTCCAAAATAAAATAATTTTTTGTTTTTTTGGAATTTTATGATTACAATGATCGAGAAAACATGTATCATCGAAAAGAGAAACAAAAATTTGTTTTGGCAACTTGATTTCATTATCAATGATCCAAGAATAAATATTTTATCTCTCATATGTTAAGAGGACTTACTTTTGAGAGGTTGGATATGATAAGAGTCGCTATTTTATTCTCTAATTGCTCCTTTGAAACTATTTTATCTCAATGTATCGATGATAATTTTTGTTTTTCTTATTGATTATATTTATAGTGACATATACTTATTTAGTTTGTAACACTTTTTTTAAGGATAAAGTAAAAAAACGGACATATACTCATATTGTGTTTGTCACACAATATATTTTGTATGGTAACCAAAAAATAAATTGTGTTTATTACACTTTTTTTAATATTTGAATTCACTCTCACTATTTTTAAATGGTAAGGAAAAAACCGGACATATTAATTTGTTACATGTTGTTTTAATATTTAAATTTAATTTTATCTATTTGTTATATATGTTATGTTTATTGAAAGTTGAGGGTAATTTTGAAAAAAGAAAAACTCAGCCCAAAAGAGTTAAAAGAGACTATTTTCTTTTATGCAATAAATATAATTTTTTTATGCAGTAAATATAATTTTTTGGATAACCAAATCATAAGAAAAAGGAGAATGTTAACCAGTGCCCTAAGGGCAATGGTTAAATATCTAAAACAAATAAGTTTTTATGAAAAAGTTGTGTATTAATTACTTGATCAAAAGTAACATTTCATATTTTTAAGACAAAATTTCTATTTGTAGATTCCTTAATCATTACCCTGAGGGCACCGGTTAGCAAGACTCTAAGAAAACTTATGTTTTCTTTATTTCTCTAGAGTATATTTTATGTTTTTTTTACGAATTTTAAATTTCATATTATGAAGATATAAAAAAGATTTATACACATTTATTAAAGATTTAATGGTGATGTAGTACCCCAATGTTATCCAATCAATTTAGTTTTTAATATAAAACTAGTAAAAGATCCGTGATTTCACACGTGTCATGTAATATTACGATAATTATATAAAATATAATTAGATAGTTAATATTGTAGATTTTTTGTAGATATTAAATGAAAATTATGAGTATTAATGTAATGTTTCTATTAAATATTTTTCTCTCATATATACAAAAATTTGTTAAATAGTTGAGTCACACCAGTTGTGGATTTTATTTGTTTATATATGTGAAAACAAACTATGTAAATATATGAGAAAATTGATATGATAAAATTTTGAAAACTAATAGCTATTTTCAAAAGAGTTGTGTTATTTGAACATCCATATACATGACAATTTTTGTGACAACCAAAATTTTACAAAGGAAATGAGGTATTAGCACAAAAACCAAAACAATAGAGAGAGAAAATAAAAAGGTAATGTGAGTATGAAAAAGAAAGTTGTCACAAAAATTGTCAAAAATGGTTGTTCAAATATCATTTCTCTTTTCAAAATCAAAATTAATGTAGTGTTCTATTACATAACTTTTTATTTTATATGTAAAAAATTGATCAATGTTTGCACCGCACCCGTTGCAGAATGTACTTATATCTACGTAAACAATTTTTTATATACATATATGAGAAAGTCGATGTGATAAAATTTTGAAAAATCATGACTATTTTCAAAATCAAAATTATTGGAGGGTTTCTATTAAATAACTTTTATTTTATATGCAAAAGATTATTCAATGTTTGCACTACATCTATTGCAGATTTTATGTACTAATATTTGCATAAACAAATTTTTATATACATATATGAGAAAGTCGATATAATAAAATTTTGGAAAGTCATGACTATTTTCAAAATATCAATATTAATGTAGTGTGTCTAAATAAACTAGATCTTTGTGATCAGTGCATGCCATTTGATAAAAACACCGGTATAATATAATTATCATGGATGTTGTGAGGCTATTGCAAAAGAGAGTTCGTTGATGGTATTCCTACTCATATAAAGCTTCTCAACTATTGCAAATTGCCATTGACATTCTGAAGCTAGAGATATAGTGGAGGCTTTTGTTATTTGGCTTGTGAGAGGAACAAAAAACTTAAAGAATAGTCTCACATCGAATAGCAAAACCACCTTGTTGGTAGCATCGGAAGTGGGTAAGCAATAGAGATAATGCTTTGCCTATAAATGAGAGAGTCATGTATGGCATTGATCATAGTAACAGTTTGGACAACATGGTAACAGTTGGGGCCCTATTCACAATTGTGAATTAATGTGTTGTCCCAATTCCAATTTGTTTAAATTGAATTGGTTTAAGTTTTTTTTTTTCTTTTTCGAACGGGATTGGTTTAGGTTTTGGGGCATTGTTTTGCTCAAAATCCTGGTCTTGGCCAAACAAAATAAAAACTATTAGGCCCTCAAGTAAAATTTTAATTTTTTTTCCTAAAAAATTAGAGGTTACATGGTTGAATTGGGTTATATTGGATTATTCAATTGAACCTAACCAGCTGAGCCGAATTGCTCGTTAATTTTAAACGAGCCGAATACAAGCTAAAAAAAGGTTTGTTTCAACTCAAGTTGAACCAATTCTTAACGAATCGAGTCCAACTTAGATGAGTTCGATTCGACTTGACTCATTTCCAGCCCAAACTGCATGCACCTCAATCACAACACTTTCAAACTTCCGCAACTAAGCTAGTGTTTCGGCTTGATGTTGAAAATAACTTGTGTTAATGTGAGGTTGACTTTCATCGGATTGGCAGAGCTATATACCTAAGTGATGTAATCTGATGTAACAAAGCAGCATCACCATATACCTAAGTGATGTAAATCTTGATGCCTCGCAGATAATGGGATATCATCTCTAGTCTCTAACCTCTATTGTCCCGCTCAGTTAGCTAACAGTGGTATCAGAGCCTTGTTTCGACTTGATGGGGGAACTGTAAAGATTTCTGGTGATGGATCAAGAACGCGAAGAGTCTCACACTTTTGTGTTGTGTCAAATGGGAGTTAAAGTCTAATATTTGATGGAAGAGCTGAGGTTGAGCAACATATAAGTGAGATGACTCATAAACTCAGAGATTTTGGATAAAGATATGGTGTTCAACTCACTTATATAGTTGTTTGAGTAAATTACACTCCCCTCCCCTCAAAGATGCTTGAATTATACTCCCCTCCCCTCTTATGTTAAAATATACACTCCCCTCCCTTTGAAAAGTAAAATTTATACTTCCCTCCCTTATAAGATGCTTGAATTACAACCCCCTCCCTTA
>Ga0315915_1001465_pt1 | contig 28613 bp, 23 predicted proteins | sample MpolbnodulesMG_FD_207738 | JGI IMG/M metagenome (GOLD analysis project Ga0315915, IMG submission 207738) | Medicago polymorpha root nodule microbial communities from Los Angeles, California, United States - branched nodules | ecosystem: Host-associated > Plants > Roots > Nodule | place: USA... | reverse complement strand
GGTAATGAACAACTTTGAATCAAAAGCACCAGAGTTACAGATTCTAAAAAGATCAGAACCCAATAAATAGGTTCTGAAGAAAACAGAGTCTGAAATTCAGAAGCCTAGATTTCAGAGGAAGAAAGCTGTGAATGCTAAGTCAAAATCTAAGACTAAAGGTTCTGAGCCTAGAGTTTGGAAGAAGACAAAGCAGGACAACTTCAGACAAAGAACACAAAGAAAGTTCAACACTCCTTGGACTAACCCAAGAGGACCCACAAAGATATGGGTACCTAAAACAGACATTGTTGATGTTGCAGGTGTGTCTAAAAGGAAGCAAAAAGCAGAAGTCCTGGTACATGGACAGTGACTGCTCGCGACACATGACGGGAGACAGGTCTTTGTTCCTAACCCTGACCATGAAAGAGGGAGGAACTGTGGGATTTGGAAGAAACCAAACTGGCAAGATCATTGGTTCTGGTACGATAGGTAATTCCTCAGTCTCAATAAATAATGTGTGGTTAGTAGATGGACTCAAACATAACCTACTGAGCATTAGTCAATTTTGTGGCAATGGTTATAATGTTTTGTTTGTTAAGAACAACTGCACAGTAATCAGGATTAGTGATCAATCCATAGTCTTCAAAGGGAAAAGAAGAAACAATGTATATAAGATAAATTTTTCAGAACTGACTGATCAGAAGGTACTTTGCCTTCTATCAATGAGTGATAAGAAGTGGCTTGTGAAACATCCTTTGTTCCAACAGATTCACCACCTTAACTTTTTTTTTTTTTTTTTAAAATTAAATTTGATTTCACATTTTTTATTTTATTTTTCTCCTCTTAACAAAACAAATTCAAATAGCTATTCGTAAAAGAAGTGTTATGGACATGGGCACTCTCTTTATAATACTCTTTAAAACTTACCTTCATAATATATAATGTCAAAGTTAAACTCATTATTTCAAGTTTCATAAAACTCGTGATTAAGGTAGGACTATAAATAACTTACATCACTTTATTGTAAATTTTTGTATTTGGTCCAACTAATTTTTATAAAACAAAAAACTCATTTTTAGAAAATAAAACAACTGATTCTTAAATAAAAATTTGATATTATTTTTACATTCTGAATGGGTATGTTTATATATGGTTATTACTTTTTAAGTTTCTGCGGTTAACAACAATGAACACCATAGTATTGTATTGCTCACTTCGATACTCTTTGGGCAATATTAAAGCTGGAGCCTACAATCATATGCGACTTGTATAAGGAAGAAGAACATATCATTTTTGAATCTCGTAACATATGTGTTTCGTGTTGTCCAAAAAAAATAAAATAATAATAATTGAATCTATGGAAAAAATGGTTTCGTCGAATGAAAAGTGAGAAGAAAACCAAACATACAAGACCAACAAGCCTAAATACCCCGCCACCATTAATATTGATGGCAATCCAATTTTGCATGATGATTGTAAGTTAGTGGTGGCATGGAGCACACTTAGAATATGAGAAATGCTAACTACATTCTCTTTTGAATATTCTTTCTAATACTCACTTTTTTTATTGGTTTAAATTAGTGTAGGATTTTGGTTCAAAAAAAAAAATAGTGTAGGACCAACATATTTGAAATGAAACCCAAATAAAGTGATGGGATTGCCTAATAAAATAGTGAATGGTAGAGATATTGCTCAAAAGAGAGTGTTGCAGACATTCCTCGTTAAAATAATTAGAATGATGGTTGAGAACCCTATACATATTGAGAGGGACACTATTTTTTTTATAATAATATATGTTACTAGTTACGGAATAACAATTTTCGGTACTTGAGTGTTTTTAAAACGTCTTCTATTTTGAATGCATGCAAAAAGAAGAAAAAAGGAAAATAATGAAATACAAAAGAATAGATGATGACAAATGAAGGTTTAAATAAATAATTAACCTTATTGATATCCATTGTCTAATTTTGAAGGGCAACTGATATAAATATAATCTATAATTTCTCAATAGAATAATAGAATGTTACAAATTTCTATATGATTATTTAAAAAATTAGTTATTTGATAGACAATAGATACATAATATATAATATAATATGAGTTAAAATTTACAATTACATTGGATTTTAAACATATATAATATTCATTTTCACATGATATGCATGATTCAAATTCAACGAGTCATATTTAATAGATAAGGAATGAGAGAAACATTTATTATTTGCAAGATATACTGCATGAATTGGTGTTGTTGTCTATGATTGAAATGCATGATTTCAAGAGTCATGTTAATTCATGATAATAAGAGAAAATCAATTACGTGTGGTTTATCTAATGCTAAAAAAAACCTTAAAAAAAATCTAATGCTAAAAATTGTTTTTAATTTAAAATTAATGACATATTAATTGTATTTTTTATCGTTTCTTTAATTAATAAAATGTGCATTCATCAACGACTAGTAGATTTTTAAAATATATCTCCTTGTTAATTGATTCAAGTGCTTAGTAGGATTTAAGCTGCTTACTTTTTTGGTCATTCTATATCAACAAAAGGAATAAATTTATTTGTTTATTGGGGTTGTGTTAAGGAGAGTTTTGAAAAAAATAGTTTGTGAAATTATCTTGTGTTTTTGTTATGATGTTTCTTAGATTTATTTGTCTGTCAGTGGAATGTTTTCTAACCGGTTGTACATGTGACTCTATTAGTTCTATTAACACCAAGCTAAATAGGCACATCTACCAACATAGTGTGTCACAAATAGTAGATACTTGAGTCATTTAACCATTTGATTTAGGGTCTCGATTTTTGACTAATGCGTACGACAACATACTTATTGGGAGAAGCTAATATTTTAAATGAATCTCAATCACACCTTATGCTAGGAAAGCCTTTTTGTTGTGGTAATATAATTCATTTTAGCATCTTAAAAAAAAATGAATCTCAATCACCTCGTAAGACATTAGTCTATATTTGCTTGCAGATGATAGATTTGATTTACCAAAAAATAAGTGGCACCTATCGTGAAATGACTTTATCTTGCAACCTTGATAGAAATAACTGATACGTAAGAATACATCAAATAAGTACATGACAACTTTATCTTGCAAGTTACTTTTTTCTTTAAAATTAAATGTCAACTTTAATTTCATATATTTTAATCTTCTCCTCTTTATAGTTCAAATTCAAATAATTACTCATAACACTGTCGAGTTAAAACTCATTATTTCAAAGTTTCATAACAAAATTCTCTATTTCTATTTATTGACACAAATGTAGAAACTAATTCTTCAAACTGGATAGGACAATAAATAACGACAAAACTATTTATTAAATTTTTATATTTGATATAACTTATTTTTAAAAAATTGACCCTTAAAGTGATGTCTGTCGCTTTATATAAACTCATTTCAAACTTTAATTTTATTCTAAATGATATTTAAATCTTTCTCAATACACCCTCTATTACGCAAACTTATGATCTTGATATATGAATATAAATGATGGGATCAAATCAATAAATTTTGGTACCAGTACTAATGGACTCGATCATCTGTCATCAAAAAATTATTTCATCTTCATCTTTAAAAAGAATCATTTCATCTTCATCATATATACCTAAACCTTTAACTAGTGTAGAGGTATATATTTCTTAAAGTATGAACATATTACTCATTCGGTCTTTTTTATAGGACTTTTAAAAAAAATTATGAATATTAAAGAAAAATTGTTGAAGTATATGATTATATGTGCTACTTTTTGACAAAAAATAAAAGAAAAATACGTGCTACTTTATTTTGTTGCTAAAAATAATATCCGTGTTACTTTTAAATACTTGATGTTAGTTAATGGTACCATTCCATATTTGAGTGCTCCCTAAAATTTGATTTTTAGAAGGTGATAATGACTTGGTTGATTTTCTTTCATTATAAGTTCTTTTAAATTTTACAGCATATAATCGAATCGAAAAATTCATCAAAAATATTTTAAAATATAAGAAAATACTATAACTTCATAAATACAATAGATAATACTTTCTCCAATCCTTATTATATAAAAAATTTATTTTTAAAATTCATTGAATATAACTAATGCATTCGATAAAAAATTAGTACCACATTAGGGTGACAAAAGTCAACTCAAAATGAGTCAACATGGTCTAAAACATTCTCAGTGACAAATGTTCTTTTCATTGCACCAAAAGAGAAATGTCTTTGTGTTGCAGAATTTTACTCAAATTCAACAACTTCCACTGAATTTCCTTGAGCAAGCAGCAACAGTGATACCAATGTGAGTTCCTTTCCTTAGATAAAATCATTCTTTTTATTCCATTTTTTCAATTTGATGACTAAGTGATATATTGTCTTCAAACAGTGACTGTCTTGGCATTTTCTTCAGTGGGAGCAGTTGCTGCTGGTGCAATTTACGGCAAGAAAAAGAGAGATGCAGTTAAATTTCAACAATTATCTCAAATGCAGACTCAAGGAGTACTTCTTGATGACGACGAAGAGGACAATGAAAATCACGGCATGGTATCCGAAAGGGTTCGTGCTGATATCTCACATATTTAGTGGGCATTGTGCAACAACATTTTTTGGACAAGTTTTCACAGGGTCTCATTAGCACTAGAATGTTTTTTTTTATTTTTATTTTGGTCAAGTATTCTTGTGGCTAGAATTCTCCTTTTTCAAGGAGAATAGGTGGGGTGTCCGAGGTTCGAACCCCAACCCCTGAATATAATAATGCATGTCCCTGCCAACTGAGCTATGCTCACAGGGACAGTGTACAATATATTTTGTAACACTGAGTACTAATTTTTATATGGTTCTGCTTAATAAAAATGGTGGCATGCAATCACATAGAAAAAATGCAGGGTTTAAGTTGCAAATTTTTACTTGAGTTTTTTTAACCGGCCATATCTATTTATGCAAATTCTAGTTCAGCTCAACCTATCCCCAATTGTCACTCCCTAAACATAACTCAACCTAACTTCCCATTGCATGATTTGTTGGGTTTGTCACAATTTGAAAGTCACAAATATTTGTACTTACAATTTTAATAATAATTTTTATATAAAATACTGCTCATAATTTACACGTGTTAACGCAATAAAAAGATCGTGAGTGTCCATCTTTCCGCTAGTTTTATCTTAAAATCGATTATAAATTTGTTTACGGATATATAACCGTTTATTTTACAAAATCAATTTATAAACATATATGGTTTAGTTGATCAAAATATACGAATATTTTAAAATATGGATTGAAAATTGGTTATTTATCAATTTAAACACCGGTTATTTCTCTTTCACACCCAATTTTTAAACCAAATTTTGCAAAAGAATCAAATTTATTTAATAAAAAAGGAAATACAAACAATTTAGTAAAAAAAGGAATACAACCAATTTTTTTAGTTGAGAGAGATTGATATGGATGTACTACAACGACAAGGCTACAACTTGGATTGAGTGATTCACATTTTCTGTCTACATGGAAATGGTAAATTGTTTGCATTGTGAATGCAAGAGATAGTTTCCAATCTGTTAACAATTTGTATCCTTGAAATTGCACAAGTTAATGTTAATGGTTGCTTGAAAAATCTAGAAAACCAGAGTGCTCAAGTAATTCAAGAGTGTACGTTGACAAAAATCCCTTTATCTGACCTAACAATTTCCAAACCTAAAAAATATTTTAGTTTACCAGATCTTTAATTTGATCTAATTGTTTCTTAACCACCTAAATTTCAAGTTAACAGTTGCCAGCAGCTAGAACTATGTCATCGACATACACTAGTAAGGCTGTAAAGTGATACATTTAACGTAAAGAGAGTGATATGATTGGGATTGCAGATAACCAAGAGAAAGAAGAGATGATGAAAGTTTCGCATACCATTATCGATTAGCTTGTTTCAATCCATAGATGATATATTTAAAAATATATATTATTTATATTGTTGACTAGCTTGTTAAGAAATATTTGTTATATTATTGGTATCATTGAAAAATATAAATATAATTTGTTACAATATGAAAGTCTAAAATATCTATTATTTATACATATCATTTTAATCAAAATTAAAATATAACAAAAACTACTATTAATAATTTATACGTATTAGCGCAATAAGAAGATTGGACAACCGAACACTCATTAAAATCAAAATAATTTTAATCAAAATTTCATAAAAACAACTATTCGTAATTTATACTCATTAGCGCAATAAGAAGATTGGACAACAATAGTGTATATAAAGAAAATAAGATGTTTTGGGCTAACTTTTTCTCCTTTCTACTATACCCTTAAACAAATTTGACTATAAGAATGCTAAATTCAAAGAATAAGAATTTATATTATATTTGTTATATTTTGTTTGAAAGATATTACATTTGTTATATTATTGATATCATTATTAAAGATAAATATAGTTTGTTACAATATGAAAGTGCAAAATATCTATTATCTATACCTATAATTTTAATCAAAATCAAAATAAATTTGATCAAAATTTCATAAAAATTACGAATACTATTCGCAATTTATACGCATTAGCGCAATGCCTGTCTAAACACTGGTATATATAATATACATAAATATTAAAAGGTAAAATAAATTTTTATAATAGTGCCGAGTTTGGTTGCACAAACTTGTAACCTAAGTAGAAGAATTAAGGTGTTGAAAGGTCATTTAATGTGTGCAGAAATTTTTATTATAGTATATGCCAGTAGTTATAGCATAACAATTTTTTGTATGTATGCGTTTGGGAAAATGTCATCTATTTAATGTATGTGTGGAAAAAGTAGAAAAAAGAATAAGAAAAAACTACAAAATAATAAATTAAGATAAATAAGAGGCCAAATAAATAATTAACGTTGTTGATGTCTTTTGTCTAATTTTAAAGTAGTAACCGATGTAATTTATAATTTTTCTATAAAATAATAGAATGTTACAAATTTATATCTGATTATTTTGATTTTTTTTTTACTTGATAGATAATAGATACATAGTATATAAATGTAATCGTGTTTAAAATTTCCAATCATGTTGCCTTTTAAACATATATAATATTCATTCTCATTTGATATGAATGATTCAATAGTAAAATTTAATACATGAAGAATGAGAGAAATACTATTATTTGCAAGATACATCGATTGCTCTTGCATGTATTGGTGTTGTTGTTTGTGATTGAAATGCATGATTTTAAGAGTCATGTTTAATTCATGAAAATGAGAGAAAATCAATGTTGTGCGATTTATCTAACACTCCCTCCGTCCTTGTATGTAAACTCCCTTTGCTTTTTTTTTTTTTTCACATTTCTTAAGAAAAGTTGTCAGTGTAATTAATGTGTCTATTTTGTGTGTTAATATTACCAAATTGTCTTTTGTTTGCATGTATATTAAATTTGACTTTTCATATTTCAAAACAAGTTAGTAGTATTAATTAAGGATATGTTTAGGAAAAAATAATAAACACATCTAGTAATTTGAAAAGGAGTTTACATTTAGGGACAAAAATAAAGTCAAATGAGTGCTTACATATAAGGACATAGGGAGTACTCTTTTTTGATTAGTCTAGAACAAAATGACATCAAAAAGAATATTGCCCAACTAAGTTGGTACTCTACTATAATCTTTTGCCAATTGCTCATAAATGTTATTGAAAAAGGGAAAAACTACTTAAAAACTGGGGGACATAAAACCTAACCTAGTCAATCCATGTGAATCAACCCTAATGGGTAATACATCAAAAAAGCACACCACAATGGATCCAACCCTAAACAATTCCATACGAGTGGATAATTTGGCGAATGAATCGATCGTCAACACAAAATCGGATCATGAACCACCAAATCCCTGCAACAACGACAACAAGCATTAACGACTCTTTCGAGTCTACACAGTCCCATGCCAATCAAACAGATGACTAGGACACGAAACCACGAACAAATTCTTGAGAGTGTGGAGTGGATTCGACTGCCAGCATGGTAACTAATAAATCCACACGCACCAACCATTTCCTGCGACAAACCACAACAAATTAACAACGATTTATGGCCCAACCTTCCTAAATCAATTATTACCGACCGAATCGGAATTGAGGATGATAGGAGGCACCAAAACCACCACGTTGTGTGAAGATGAACCAAACCTAAAGAGAATTGCAGATCTCAATAGATCTGGACGAATTAGAAATCAAGAGGTGATACATCAACACAACATTGGCGAGTTCACGGTGGTATAACACACCACTTCACAATTCAAATCAAAGCCCAATCAAGGTGGACCTTCAACGTATCTAACCCGAATAAACCAAGCAACACATAAACTCAAATCACAGTAATAGAGCTACTATTTTCGACTCCTTCGCACACCCATAATAACCAAACGCCGACAACACTTATGTTGAAGGATTTACGTGCTAGAGCACAAGACGAAAATGGCGATGAAGCACTGTTGTTATCAACAGGCGACACGAAACAACCCCAGTTGGGGTTTGGTGGTGACACAGATGGATTGATCGCACCACGTAGGAGCCAAGGCTACATCTCTAACACAAAGAGTTCATATGCGGCAGTGAAGAAAAGTAGGTGGAAAGGAGTTGGTATGCGGTAGTGAAGAAATGTAGGTGGAAAGGAGTTAGTATACGGCGGTGAAGAAAAGTAGGGTTCTGGTTAGGGCTGAGCAAGAATTTACCATCTGACCGAAATCCGACGTAACCATAACAAAGACTTGTTCAAAAGTCGGATATGTATGGTCTTCGGGTGAAAGAAGTGAGACAAATCAGTTTCACATGGTTTGGAACAACGAAAGCGGTTTCGTCAAAATGGTATGAGCGGTGTCCGAACCCGCCCACTTATTACTGTTGTTTATGTTTCTGTAGAAGCCACACGCGCATGAAGTGTGAGGCTATCTTTAGTCTTGAAAATTGCACAACCTACACACTGTCCAATGTATGTGTGCCATCAAAAAGGGCGTGTCTTGACTTTTCAATTGTCATGTTTACCTTTTTTCACTTTTCATATCTCATGACTCCATTAAAATAAACTTCTTTCTCTCACCTTAATTAATTTATTACAAGAAATCAAGAATATGATATTGAGCCCACCACTACCAAAGAGAAGAAACAAGAACAGGGAAAGAACATGAAGCACATGAGATGAGATATATACATAGAGGAGAAGAACAATTTGGCAGATGAAAGCTAGAGATACAACCGAGCCAAACCACCCGACCCACCCGTTATTCCGTTAGACCCGTCACCCGTCGAAACCAACGTTGAAGGTCGGGAATGGTTCACGTTTTCTGATCTACGAGTGTTCTCCGGTGAGCAGTTGTTGGGCCGTATCCACCCGTAACCGATCGGTGCTCACCCCTAGTGCTGGTAGAGGACACCCATTTATCTAACTCACATTCTCGTCACTATTATAAGCAAAACTTTACATTTTAGATTCATTCATTAAATGATGTATGTGATTTATGATAAAGACTATATACATCATTAATTGAATGAATTTAAAATGTAAAGTTTTTTCTTATAACAGTGACCAGAAGGTGTACTCAAAATTGTTCTTTTGATTTAAAAAATTAAGGGTCTTTCTAACCATTGCCCTCAGGGCAATGGTTAAGGAAGCCAAAAGTAGCGTGTTTGCATTGATTTCAACAACATTTTGACTTTTAAAAAGTTAAATTTATCATTTTTCACCATTTTTCAATACTATATTTCTATTTTTATCCCCTTATCCAATGCCCCAAAGTCAATGTTTAGCATTCTCAAAAAGTTAATGATATATTTAATAATCAATGATCAAGTTTTTGAGAAATGAAATGGTACAATTTCCAATACATATAATTTCTATTTATTGTATAAAATGTTTCCCTTTTTTCATTTAAAATAACATATCCATTTTTTTTTTACTACTTTTGTCCCTAATTACAAGGCCCTTTTAAGACTTTTTTTGTTCATTTTTATAAGATCCTTTTGCTATTTCCAATTACATTAATTACTTTTTTATTACCTACATTCCCCTATTTATTATACATCTTTTTCTACAATCAACAATAAATAACATTTTGAAAATATAAACTAATCAAATATAACTTGTGCTCTTAAGGCACAAATTAATGCATCAAATATAAAAATAGTTTATTGGATTGTGTGCACTACATTTAATCTTTAACTTTTTAATGAATTGAATGCACAAAATTTTATGAAATATTAATTCTTTTGGGTTTCTTAACGTGCGTCTTAAGGGCACAAGTTAACATTACCAATAAATTTAATACAAATATCAACTTTTTTAATTCTCTTGATTTTACTAAAATGTTCTTATATTTAGGGACAGAGTAGTATCATTTCTGTCATTAATAAAACGTGCTTTTCTCAATGTTTAATAGATTTCCAAAAAAAATCTTTTTATTAATTACTTCAAGCGAGTTGTGAAGCAATTGACATCAACATCAAGTGTTGTAATGACTAATTTCTTAACAAGATTTAAGCTGTTAACTTTTTTGATCATTCCATATCAGCAAAAAGAATAAATTTGATTTTTTATTGGGGTTGTGGCTTGCTCACTTACGAGAAAAATGGTTTGTAGAATTATCTTGTGTGTTTGTTTTGATATTTCTTAAATTTATTTGTCTACTATACAATGAAGTGTTTTTTTTAACTGTTTGTACATGTAACCCTATTAGTTCTATTAGAGCATCAACTGGTTAAAAACTAACATATGACCAATTTTTTTTATTTTTAAAAAACCTAACACATAAAACTATGAATGTCAATGCTAAGGGATTATGGACACTTGTTATTAGATTGATGCCTTGCTTGACTTTGAAGAAATTAAATGGAGGTTGGTTTGTGGGAGTTTGGTTGTATTTTTCTATTCTGCTATATGATCATAACATAACGACAATTAACTTCCACTAGATAATTAGCGATTGACATTTAACCGTCGTTGAGAGTAAAAGAGTAAACCAACTACAAAACATCTCACTAACATCAGAAATTCACAACTGATCCAAAAGATCATAGACTCGTAAATCACGAAAATATGACCCACGCTAGACATGTGAATTGTGAGCAAACTAGAGTACACTATGGTCAAATTTTCTGTTTCCATAATGCTCAATGCTTTGGAAAGGAAGTGTTGATTGTTCTCTTCCAACCACTTCAAGAGATTATCTCTCTTACTTCTTCCTCTCACTGGTGAGTTAGAGCTTATAGGCTTACAAATTTAGATTTGGCGTTGTAGATTTTGCATTGTTCTGCAAGAAAAAGAGAGATGCAGTTAAGTTCCAGCAATGATCACAAATGCAGATTCAAGGAGTACTTTTTGATGACGAAGAAGGGGACAATGAGTATCATATCATGGTATCTGAAAGGGTTCATGGTATAGGGTAACAACATTTTAGGACAATTTAGCACTTGAATTTATTTCGTAATACTATACTAATATTGTGTACTAATTTTCATATGGTTACACTACCTTTTATAAGTTGTTTATTTATTTTTTATGAAATTCAAATTGATTAGTTAATGTTTTATTATTTTATCAAATCATCATTACTATAAATATGCCATGAAAATTAAAATTTTCTGTTATATGAATGCAAAATGACATTCAAAATGTATTCTTCCTTCAAATAGTTACATGTCTAAAACATGAAAAATTACTTCTATAAAAAAAAAGATGAAAAATTACATTATTTATTCAAAAAGACACACAAAAGAGAAAAAGGTATAATGAAACCATTTCTGTTACTTTATTATAAATAAAGAAATATATGTGCTACTTTATATTTTTGCTAAAAATAATAATATCCGTGTTACTTTTAAATACTTGAGGTTGGTGTGTTACTTTAAAATACTTGATGTTGATAATGGTACCATTCCATTTTTGAGTGCACCCTAATTTCATTTTCGGAAGGTGATAATGACTTTGTTGATTTTCTTTCATTACAAGTAATTTTAAAATTGGATCTTGCTGATTAGTGCTTAAGGTATTGGTTAAAAAATCCTTTAATATAAATTTTGTTTCGGAAATGTAAGTTTTTACTATTGTCTTAGTAATAATTACAAGGGTTAATAGGTTTTTACCCCTCTGTAATATAGGTCATTTCCGGTTTTCCTCCTGTAATTTTTTTATTTATTTACCTCGCTGTAAAAAAATTTTATTTTGATTTACCCCCTAATAGGCCAAACAAAAACCAAAATTTCTTGAAAACAAAAATAAAATTGGTTTTTGTTTGGCCTATTAGGGGGTAAATCAAAACAAAAAAAAATTTACAGGGTGAAAACCGAAAATGACCTATATTACAAGGGGTAAAAACCTATTAACCCTAATTACAACATTTTTTCATGCAAACTTACTGATCTTAACACTTTAACCAATACATCAATGACACTTTTTAACATTCTCCTTTAAAATTTACATCATATAATGAAATCCAAAAATTCAACAAAAATATTTTAAATATAAGAAAGTACTATAATTTCATACATAAAAATAGATAATAATTCCCCGATCCTTATTATAAAAAAAGAATTATTTTTAAAGTTAATTAAATAAATTGTGTGATTTGAACATCTTTAACTAGACGAAAGTCAACACAACATGAGTCAACAAGGTCTAAAACATTCTCAATGACAAATGTTCTTTTCATCGCAACAAAAGAAAAATGTTTTTTCTTTTTTCATTGTTTAATTAATGAAGTAATACCCATCTGCGTCAATCTCTTGAAATGATCTGAGAAGAACTGTGTGAGTAAAAAATATGAGTTTTTTCAATTTGATTCTCACTCTTGTTGCGCTTCTTCTCTCTGCAAATGGTGAATCCAGTAGTAAAGGTGAAACCTTTATTGTTTCCAGCTTCAGCTACCCTTATACTAGACTCAGACCCTTTGATTTGCGCTATATAAGAGGTTTGTTTCCTAGTTTACAGTGACCCTTTTCTTTTTTACTCATTTATTGTTGTTATTGTTTTTGAAGAAGGATGATCTTAGTGTTTGTTTTGTTGAGTTGGAATTGGATTTGATCTTACTTGCTTCATCTGCAAAGTCTAGGAGGATTGCATAATTGGTCTGTTTTTATGTTTAGGGGAAATCTAAGAGATTGATTACAGTATAATATTTGGTTATGATGGTTATTAGAATTATGAATCTTGTGGTTAATGTTAATTATGCTTTTTAAAGGAGTTTCTGAGATGGATAAGTAGGTTATGTTGTAATAGTTTATCACTCTAGTCTTTTAAGCATTGCACTCGAAGAACCATATATTGTTATATTTTTTTTTTGTTCTTCTTGGAAACTTGGTAAGGACCGACTTATTGGGGGATCAATCCCACTGTCCCCTAGCGAGGGGCCCATTGAAATCAGAGCCAAATTCTGTTTGGACTGACCCAACACAAGAATTGTTGACGCCCCGAAACCTAGAGGAAGCGCACTTTTAGGTCCCAAGCCTTCATGAGGAAGTCAACTCATCGGGGCTAATCATATATTGACTTGAAACATAGTATGCAATCTTATTTGGGTGTTGTTTGTTATTTAGGCTCTGTTTGGCAAAGGCAATTTTCAAGCTTATAGAGGATAACTTACTCCGTATAAGCTTATAGTGTATAGCTTTTCATTTTTTTATCTCAATTTTACCCTTGTTATCTTAGTTGAAGTAAATTGAATATTAAGAATATATTTTTATGTCATTTCATGTTTATCTGTTAGTTTAATTGCTAATTTTACCAATGACTGTAAACTCAATTTGCTAGCTTATTTTCTAAATCAACTATAAGCTAATCTGCTGTTAGCTAGCTTATCAGATATCCGCTACTTTTTACCAAGCAGAGTCTTATTCTTGAATCTGTGATGTGATAATTTGTTACATTTAACTAATATGATCAGAATCATTATACAAGCAAGAAAGGGATAATAATCAGCTTTGTGTAAAAAAATTCAGATGGAAACAAGTGTAAGATGGTATCATAGAATAAGCTAATTTTATTTCTCTTTCTGCTTTGGTGATTTGATTGCGATTACGAGTTGTTATTTTGAAATACTGTTACAGATATGTTTTCACAAAAACTCACTGTCAGATGTATTTGTACTTTTGGAGTTGTGGATTACCTTACTTTTTTGTTTATGTTTTCCATTGCTTCAGTTGACTTGCCGCCATGGTTTTCTGCAATGTCTATAACACTGAACTCAGACGTAGACCTTGTAAGTATCTTCAATTCTTCTATTTTGGTATCTCGTGTTTTAAAATGCCTCATATTGCAAATGATTCAGTTCTCTATTTCTCTGGGAATAAATATCTGTTTATACACCCTTTTAAAATATTCTTCCTTAATGTAAGTATGCAACTATTTGTCTTTACCGATTATACTACATAAAAATTCCATGGAGTTCCAATCATGATCTTATCTTTAGTTATTTATCTGCCTTCTTTTGTTCATACTTCATGCGTATGCTGTTTTCAGGATGTGTCTAAAATTGAAAAGGTTCCAATGAGCACACTGCCAATAATATGCTTTAGAGATGGAGGTCCTCCACTGCCAGATCCCTTAAACATAACTTTGAATGATTCAGCTGTCTCAGGTAGGAGACCAAGGAAGCACATGCACTATCCAATAGTAGCCATGTTGTTTATTTCTGTGTTAGACATGTATTTATGTTGGATACTACGCGAACAATTGTTTTTTAAAAGAGTATCCACTCACTCTTTTAATTTAATATTTGTATTTTTAATATTTATACAAATTTTGTTTTTAATGTCTGCAGTCTAAGATTCTTATCCCTCATTCGCTTATTCTCCTTCTCATTATCTATCTTTCTTCTTGACAAGAATGAAGAGACAGGATTTCCTTTTTGACTGTTTATTTTCAGTTTCCTATTATGATTACTCTTTGTTCCCCATTTTCTTCAGGGATAAATGGTTTAGATGTGGAGCAGTGCTTTCCTATGCAGAAAAACATCACTGTGAAACTAACAAACGATCAGGTATTGTTTTAGGTCTTTTTTCTGCTCGAAGCATTATCTCTTACCCAGTGTTGTCAAATAGCGGTTATAACACCTCTATAACGCTAAAGCATGGAAGAATTTAGACAAATCACTATTGTTCCGCGATACACTGTTTCTCACAACGTGTTGTCAAATAGTGGCTATAGCGACGCTGTAGTACTTTAGCATGGTGGAATTTGAACAAACTGCTATGTTCTGCGATCCGTAATAGACAACATTGTTTTTCTTTGTTTGTATTGGCATTGCTTGATCTAGCTCAATGTCTCCTGATGGTTATCCTGATGGTTATAATGACATAGAAATACTTGCTTAAAGTTTAAATTCCTATAGTCAAGAGTCAGTTCAATTAAAAGTTTATTAGATGAAGATGCAACATGAGTTTTTATATCTTTAAGCATAGTAGACTTGAAGCATAAACAAAGCATAAGTCTGCTCTGCCTTGTGCTGAAGTTCAACTTTAGTTATAAAGAAAGGGGACATAACGATTCAAACTGTTAACCACTTGGTCATAGGGGCTTTGATATGCGATGTCTAGGACCAATCCTTTTAAAAGCATAAGCTGTTAGGTCACGTAGTTGGTTTTATATATCTAACATCTATGTTGCTCGGGGAACGGTTAGTTGCAGGTGGTTTTCTTTTGTTTGTTTTTAATTTCTTAGATGGCAAACATAACAAATTATTGTTCAGATATCTCCAGGTGTTTGGTTCATTGGTCTTTTCAATGGCATTGGACCTACAAGGACACAGTCGAAGATGGTAAGGTCTATTATGCAAATATTATATTTAATTAATTCTGAACTGAATATTCCATGTATGCTCCATCCATCACTTATTAGAACAATTTTTATCATGTGTTATTTCTTTTAGTGCATTTCTATTTCATGTCACTGTGCATACAAAAGATAGTTGTTGTTTCTTTAGAATCCGGATTTTGTTGGTAGATTTTATCATAACCTTTCCCCTTTATCCAAGGAGTTTTCCAAAATAATACTATTCTTATTAAATACACAATTTGATACACAACTAATTGAAGTTTTCCTGCAAATAATACTATTCCAAATTAAATTAAATGTTGAACCATTATTGGCAGGTGTATAGTCATTATTATTTGGTTATCGTAATACTAAGGTTTTTAGCTGATGATTTCTAATCTACAAGTCAATGCTCTTTAGGAGTTTTCTCTGTCCTATATGCCGAGGGCTTGACATTTGAACTAAATTCGTTGTGCAATTCAGATAAGAAATTGTTCAGTATATCTAGTTTAACACATCATTTCTATATACTTACTAACTTCATGTAAAGCTAGTATAAATAATTGAGCTTTGTAAACTTACAAAGTGGATTAATTGGCAAAAGTGTAGACTGCTATTTCTAGAAATGTTAGCTTATAACTAATAATATTTCCACCTCTGCAGATTGTCCGAGGTCGAGCGTACTCCTTTGGTGCCAATATAACCGTGGAAGCATGCACAAATTCAATGATGACAGGAAATTTCTGTAACAGTCCAGTTTATCCGTTCTCATGCACAACATCTGATGTCAATAATGCTTTGAAGGCTACAGAAAACAACACAATGTTGGAAAATTTGATGACCTGCAAAAGTAATTTGAAAACTTTCTGTGCTCACGAAGGTGTACCAAACATCTTCTCCTTGGATATAATAAATGTGGCAGAAGAATTTACAGTTATGGCAAGTGATGTCAAATTCAGTGGTACAACTTCAAACAAAACAACTGGTGCAAATGATGTTGGTTTAATGTGTTTTGTTCGCCATGGTGCAATGCCTTCAGTGACTGTGTATGATTACTCCAGTGATTTAAATAAAGCACCGCTGGTTATTCATTCACCATTAATTGGTCGTTGGTACATTACTATCGTACCGATCAATCTTGTAAACACCCAGGATACTAATGTTACGGCTTGCTATTCGGTGGAATCCCACATGCTTCAATGCTCGCTTGGGAAGGCTGGACCAAATTGTACAATGGATACCTACACGCTTCAGGTAGTATTCTTTGCAAGATTTATTCTGCCAATTATTGAAGGCAAATACACTGATATAAATTATTAACAAGACGAGAATGGTTTTGTGTAGACATTTGTACGGAGAGGACCAACTCCCTTTGAATCATATTATTTACCGGTTGGTTCTGGAGCATCGTACACTTCTGCCAATTTCCCCATTGAAACGCTTTTGAGTAACTCATCATACAATGGAGAACCTGGTAACATTTGGACTTACTTACTTTTGGACATTCCTCGTGGTGCAGCTGGAGGAAATATTCATGTGCAACTATCCTCAGATGTGAAGATCAATTATGAAGTTTATGCTAGATTTGGTGGATTGCCGTCTCTTATTAGCTGGGACTATTATTATGCTAACAAGACAAGGAGAAGCGATACATCTATGTTTTTCATGCTATATGATTCAAGTGATGGCAAGATCAATTTCTATATTATGTATGCTAGAGAAGGAACTTGGGGTTTTGGTCTTAGACATCTTAATACCAGCAGAAGTGATCCTTCTAAAGGGACAACTGTCATGGCTCTTTCACTTGAACGATGCCCAAAACATTGCTCCTCTCACGGGGACTGTAAATTTTCTTTTGATGCAAGTGGCTTAACATCATACAGGTTTATTTTAAACCCTTTGCTTGTTCCGTTTACATTCCATCCGTTTCCTTTCTTTTAAATTGCTAGACAAGAGCCATAATGTAACATTTGATAGACAGGAACATAACACAGAATGAGTTTTGTTCTATACTTGGTACATATTAAAAGTAAAGCAGAACAGGAGGACATAAAGTAGTAAATAGTATATATTTTTCTACTAAATGGGGTGGAGCCATGTCTAATATAACAGAACAGACTGTCTCATTCTGTTCTATCTGTGTGCCAAACGTTACCTAGAAGTCCTTTGTAGTGATTGAGATTTTGTGGGGAATACAATTCAGATGGAATGTTATAGAGTTTCCGAAGTGTATTAATTTTTTGTTGAGATTAGGTTATGCTGTTTTCCATTTACTCCCTGATGTATTAAGGAATTCATCATTTTAAATGTTAACTTTGTTGTCCTCAGCTTTTGCTCTTGTGATCGAAACCATGGAGGCATTGACTGTAGCGTTGAAATTGTAACACATCAAGGTGCTTGTTCATTTTTGAGATTGATGAAGTTCGTGATTTTATTGCCTTGTTGTAGTATTTTTTATTTACTTATATAAAACATGACTTTTATTATTCTTGTTGAGTAACTTATTTATTAGGAAAAATTGTCTTTTGGCCTTTTATCCTAATTTACTTTTTAACTCGGATTCTTTATTTTTTTGTCTAGTTAGTCCTTTGTACTACTTGTAAACGTTTACATTATTAGACATAACCTTACTTCTAATTTTTTTTTTAAAAATTCCAACACAAAAATCTCCAAGTTTCCCCAATGAAATTTTGTAATTATTAAGGGGTTTTGATCGCAATGATTATATGAATAGAAACTCTCATTCAGTTTATAGAAGATGGTTCTCATCTAGAGATGATTTGAGTGAGAGACATTTCAGGGTGCTTGAAATTCAACACAAAACTCTCTTCAGTTCATGAAATCGCATGAAAACTCAGATAATTCTTAATATATAGAGTAAAAAAGTCCATGAGTTTGAAAAATTATTGAAAAAAATAATGTGCCAAAAGTGTTAAAATAAGTTAAGATCAAGGATCAAAAGTACAATTTTGCCTATTTATTATTTATGGACGTGGGTATTAGTACTTTTGATTCTTTTTCAACTATGATACATTTTGTAGTAATTTCTGTTACAAACGTATCTGTTTGTGTTTATTAGTTATTTATTAATTACTTATTAATGGCGCACTTATAAGTTAAATTCAATCCTTCAAGAGTGTTCGACAATTTCATTCTAAATATATATAGTTAAAATCCAAAGATTATGTACTCCTCTTTTTTTATTCATTTGTCAAATGTATGCATTCTCTGTTGAATATGTATTCACAACATGGCATGCAAGACAAATTACATAATATTTTATTCTCAAATCTAGTTATTGAAAATTGGTGCAGGGCATGTACGACAATCATTTTTTCTCATTGTATCCAATGTTGCGGCCATACTTCCTGCCTATTGGGCCCTTCGGCAGAAGGTCGTTCTTTCTCTTTACTTTTGTTACTCTTTCTAACTCGTATTATTTTATTATATAGATTTTTGTATGCAACCCATAGTTTACCATTTTTTGGTTTAGAAACTCTGTAATATCTTTTATTATGCAGGCATTAGCAGAATGGGTTTTGTTCACATCCAGTGGAATTGCGAGTGGACTATATCATGCTTGTGACGTAGGTGCCTGGTGTGCATTGAACTATAATGTCTTACAGTTCATGGACTTCTGGCTCTCTTTCATGGCTATAATTAGCACTTTTCTTTATCTAGCTACTATTGATGAAGTATTGAAGAGGGCAATCCACACAGCTGTTGCTATCCTTACTGCCCTAATGGCTGTAACAAACGCAACCAGGTAAATGAACAAATAGACTGAATATTCACACACGCATGCGTGTGTGCATGGACACATACACATATATACTCACCATAAAAAATGTTCGTCTTTTTCATATTTATTGATGGTGAATCATGCAGGTCTTCCAATGTTGTTCTTGTGATAGTGATTGGTGCGCTTGGTCTCCTTATTGGATGGGTTATAGAGATGTCAACAAAGTATAGGTCCCTTTCCTTTTCAGTTAGATTCTCACTTGATTTCTCTCACTGGTAAGTTTTCTGTACATTAATAGTAAATTTGTTGAGTGCAATATTGTATTGGTTTACATGCAACATAGTAGCAATCGATGGCACTACACTTTATTTTCATATTTTGTATTTGTATTCATGCATTCATTGCCTATTCATGTTTATCCATTGTTGTCAATCAACCCTCGTTCTTTCCAACCCCCAAAAGTTTCATGGTCAATCACCGTATCATCTCATCTAACTGCCTATGCATCACCGACACTTCACATCAAAGGCGTGTCCGGTGTCAGACCCTTGTTGGTTTCCGACACGACACCGACACATGTAATTATATTTAAATATTTAATTATCTCAAATTATTATTGGTATCGACGTGTCAGTGTAGTGTCGTATCAGGTGTCCGTGTCTGTGTGAGTGCTTCATAGCTAACCACTAATGAGGTTGTTCCTCAATATAACTTATCAGCGGTGAATTTTACCTGCAGTTTACAAGTGATAAAGCGATGGCTCTGTAATCTTGTTGGGTCACTTCTAAGACGGTACCACTGGCCTTTTGCCTTAGCTGGTTTTTCTGCACTGTCAATGGCAATAGTAAGCTGGACACTTGAAACCAGTGAAACTTACTGGTTTTGGCATAGGTATTAAATATTACTACTATCCTTTCCCTCTCTCAATTTTTACCTTCTCTATCTCTCATGTTTGATTTCTTTTGAAATGTTTTTACAGCTTTTGGCATATTTCAATATACACATCTTCTTTCTTCTTCCTTTGCTCGAAAGTAAATATTGTGGATGGTGAGAATCAGCTACCTGCAAATGGAAACTATGAACTGACCCATCAGGATTCAGCTCCAAGAAGTGGTTAGATATAGAATAATATAAATGGAATAGGTTGGTATAAAAAGGGGTTACAGAGGTGAATCATTTTGGATTTCTCTATTTTTGTGTTTAAGGCGAGTTCATGTGATGTGAAGGTGGCACAAAGATGTGTGACTAACGGTATTGGATGTGAATTGGTATATATTCGGTTTATAGTTGAGAATCCGCTAAGGTACATTTAATCTCAAAGCATCTATGGAGTTCCTGAGACAAAATGTACGGTCACAATGGAAATCGAAGCATACTGGCTGTTGAATTGCATAAGAAGTCATCCTAGGGAGTCAATTTTGAGGCCAAAAATAGTGAAGTGACAAAGCAAAGCAGTCTCTTCTAAATTATTTTCAGCACAAAGTTTGTTTATGCCATTCTTTATAGGATAATTTACCCTCAAAAGAATCAATCTAGGAATAATTTTTGGTGATGGGATAAAGAAGCTTGTCTTTTGTAATTATAGTTTAGAATATTTGCCTGCCTTTGAACTGTATCATATTTAGAGATATTGTGATAAAAGCTGCTCTTCAATCTTCACAATGGATCTTATGTACTTCAGTAGCTTCTTTATAACTTACTAGATGGCTATTTTTTTTTTCTCTAATAGATTTTCTCTGTTGGAGGTAATCTTATTCGAGACATGTTAGACACTAAATGTTGATATCTCTCTCAGTCGAAAATCAAACCTTAGTTCTCACTTGTGGGAATCTAGCAGCCTCACTCGTCCCCAATTGGTACTAAGATGGGTATTTTATAACAAAATAAACTATGAATGAATTTGCATTACACAAACATAATTTATAAGGTTGACATGAAATTGGAAACATTAAAAAAGGTGTCTACTAAGCAAGAGTGATGTCACTTTATGGTTCTATAATTAACCAAGTAGTGATCAAGTTTTGTATTGTGTTGAATATAGTTTAATAAAATAATCATTGATGTGAAGGAATTATACCTACTTTTGGTTTTATTCCATTTTATGGTATTTTGGAGAGTTGTTTAGAGTGAGTTCTTGTGCTTATCATGCAATATAAATACTTACACAAATATCCAAAACAAAATGATTTATTTATTTTTGAATAAAAAACAAAACAAAATGATTTATGAAATGTTCTTAAACTAATTTTTTTTTTGTGGAGCTTATGAATGTTTGTTTTAGGGGAAAAGAGCTTATGAGTGTTTTTTTTAGGGGAAAAGAGCTTATGAATGTTATTGTGTGTGTATATAAAATGTAATATTTTTTTTGCGGAAATAGAATGTTAATATATAATGTGCGAGTTGTGTGTCATCTTTCTAACAATTGTCTTATTTGCTTTATTTAAATATTATCATCGTTGTGATTGTGATGATAAGGTTATATACCCAATTTTGGCATTGCACCTTAACACAAGTCAACAAGTAGCTGAGAAATTATTTGAATTAACTTATATGAAAAAACTCTTTCACGCTTCCAATAGTTGGAAAAAAATGCTCTCATAAAAATATAGAAATATATGATTAAATATAGAGAAGTGTAAAATAAATGCAAATAATATTAGCTCTGGAAAAACCAACTTTCTTTTGCAAAAAGAAAAATCAATATTTACAATACTATATATATCATGAATACCAATGTTAAAGTGCAAAAGATATTTTGTACTTTTTTTATAGTAGACGATGTCATTTAGATGTGGTTGGTGCTAAACATATTTTGATCCCTTTTTAAATATCTTATCATGTTTTATAAAAAACATGATTTAATTTAATTTCCATTTTTCTACATAAACATTAAATTTGGGAGACCCTACATACTTCAAACTATTGCAAAGAACGTTAGACACAGACCAACCAAAATCCATGGGAGTTGAGCTACTTTTTCTTCTCAACCACAAAACCAAACCAAATATGATATAAACGAAAACTAAACTATTATTTTGTCATAAAACAAAACTATTATTTTACTTTTTCGTACGAAACTGTAATTAAATTAGGTGACTTGTGAGTGCGAGTTCATAAAAGAGTAGTGTTAGTTAAAGCTCTTTTTTCAACACTCTCCTGAACAGTGACTTTTTTATTGGTTTAAATCAAGGTGAGTCTGACACTTTAGCGGGACATACATTAATTTCCTCCAATAAAAGAGTGAGTGTTAAAGAGAGTGTTGAAAGGAAAGTGTCTCTAGCATTTCTCGTTCATAAAATATTAGGTTACTTGCGAGTTGGAACATAATACGAACTATGCATGTACATATTTTCGCTCTATTACCATTCATTATTCTATTTTGTTTCATCCAAACAGTGAAAAAAAACTTTTTTTTTTGAAGAAACAAAAATGAATTATATTAACACTGATACCGTAATTGTCACAACACAAGGTGTGCCGAAACAGTCACGGGAAGAATACAGCCAAGTCAATCATACACAACATTCAGTCGATGCGCATACATAAGAGCGGACTCGACCACCAACTATGAATATCGAAGCTAAAAACAACATTATTAGCTTTCAGCCACCACAATGAATAGGATTTAACTTTATCCAACAATTGTGGTAGAGAGCTTTGTTTGTTCCTAAATAACCTGTCATTCCGGTCATTCCAAATAATCCAAACACAAAGGAGCCAAATAAGGTGAAAAAATGATCTCCGCGATTTCAAACCACCAGCATAATGGATAAATTGCGAGAAATGGTCTGATATAACCTGAGATTCAACCCCTTCAACTCCGAGCCAAGCCTGCACTAGCGACCAAAGCGCACCATGATACAGACAAATCAGAAACAGATGCTTCAAGTCCCCAGCATGCTCACACCCGGCACAACACATCCGCGAGTCCACTGAAATGATCCCGCGATTTGCCAAATTCTCTTTAGTAGGTAGACGATCCTTCATCAGGCGCCATGCAAAAATAGATACTTTAAGAGGTACCTGTTTATGCCAAATTAACTCTGAATTTTGATGTAAATCAGGCTGTGCTTGCGCTGTCAGTAAGTCATGCACACCACAGACTGAGTACTGACCAATCTGGTCCGGTAACCAAAGCCACCTGTCAGAAGAAGAGTCCTGCAAAGTAACCGTAAGTAAAAGCTCCCTACACTCCTCTACCAATTCTTCCTCCCACGCCCACAAACGACGATGCCACTGTCACGCCTCCCCACCAGCCTCCACACCTAACACGAACATGTTCTTCACCGTGACTGGCTTGATGACAGCCAAGTCATCTAGTCGTCTAAAACGCACACACAACGGAACATTACCATACCATCTATCGCGCCAAAAATCAGTATTGGCTCCATCCCCCACCCTCCTACTAACACACGACGCAAACCATCCCTCCCCACCCTCGTCTATCCCATCTCTAATCCTCACAATCTCCCGCCACCAAGAAGAACAACTCCGGCCCCCATCCTCCAAACCTCCATCCTCCACACCATACCTAGCCACTTACACCTTACGCCACAACCCTTCATCCTCTACTAACAACCTCCAACACCATTTCCCCAACAAAGCGACATTAAACTCCCTCAACCTCCTAACTCCCAACCCTCCATACTCCTTCCTCAGACATAGAGAATTCCGTGAAAAAAAAACTTTTATCTTAAAGATATAGATCAAACACATGCAAAAGTCTTAACATAATTTCCTATATAAAAATTATTACTTTCAAATAGAAGCATTTGAATTTATTGTAGTTTGAATTCCACATTCACTTCTTTATCTTTGACCTCTTTTAGCAGCCCTGGCCCAAAAGCTTAAGCTAGAAGCAGCTTCAAATTGACTTTCTAATTTTGTGGTAATTTCTCAAGTTACATGGAAGAAAAAGGGGTAAAAAAAAAAAAACTAAGCCAGCAAAAAGAGCACACACCATTACTACATTACCAATTCAGCTTAGTGGAGAACCTAAATTAAACTAATGGGAGAATATTTTTCCCAAAGCATATATGAGGTAAGCAAGTCTTAATAATAAGATTAAAGTGTTACGTAATGGAGAACAAAATTGAAAGACGAGTCATAAAAATTCCTAAAAGCTTTACACTACACGTCTAACCAAATGATATTTTTATAAGTTAAATATAAACTAATTTGATTTAGAAAAAGCTTAACCACCTATGTCATTTTCATGCATTATTATTTTGATATCCACGTTGGAAGAAGACAAGAGAAATAGAACTATAACATAACCCTACATCATCCAGTTATGAAGCAGAACATTTTTAAAACATTATTGAGTCGGTATATTGAAAATTAATGCATTCTTATCATCTTCTATAATTCAACACCTATCTAATAATAAATAAATAAAATGAATATAAGTTCCCAAAAAAAATGATTGTAATAAACATTATCAAACAAAAATTACTTTTAGTAAAATTATTTTTATAGAAAGTTATTTGACTTGTTTCTCAATGAAACTATTTCTTAAGTATACATTTACTATTTTCAAAAACAAAATAATATAATTCTTCCCATAAAAAATATAATTTAATTCTTATCTACATAGTTATAAATAAAATATATTAAATGCTTCTTAATAACACTTAGTACGGTTGGAAGAGATATTACATAATATATGCAGGGCTGATGTTCGAACCACGAACATAGTTTTACACCGACGTCTAATAAGAACTGAAAATTCAACAATTATTTTTTCTTAAAATTATTACAATATATGTTTACATGTCAATATAATGCATTTTTATTGGATGATTGTGTAAAACTATTTTACACTATCATTATGTTTTTTTGTGTGTTTATGGAACTAATGAAAAGTTTATATTATAGTATAATATTTTTAGTTTTAATTTTTAATATAAAGAAAGAAAGATACATAGTCATAGCCATAACCATAGCCACCTTCAAGCAACCAATTTCCACAACAAACCAACAATTTCCCACCTTCCTCTTCATCTCTTCTTTTGCTTCCATAAAGGTAAGATTTTTATGTTCTTCACTCTTAGTTTTATCAGTTTTTATGGATTGTAACTGTTCACCAACTTGTGTTTTTTGGCCACCCTTTTGGTCTTTGCATAGGGTTTTGTGTTCTGAATTTGATTATGTTGGTTTTGATTTCCTCACCCAATTCTTGTTCTCTCAAAAGGGTTGTTGTTTTTTTGTTGTTGGGGTGTTTTGGTTCAAGATGTTTCCTCTGTTTTGTTTTGTCCTGTAGTGGTCAGTTAGGGTGGTTTTTGTTGTTTGATTGTTTCCATGTTCTTCTTGTTCTTTCTCTTGTATGATGTTGTTTGTTTTGTGGATTGGTTTATGTTTGTGAAGTTTCATTTTTTGTTGAAATTGATATGCTAATTCTTGTAACATGTAACTAGGATGTTAGTGATTTTTGTTCTTGAAACAGTCATAAATTCAGTAATAGATATGAAAGCTGAAAATTATGTTTAAGGTGTTTTTTTGTGTCTACTGCAACTGCTATAATCTATAAGTTATCTGTCTTTGGTATGTTCTTGTTAATAACTTGATTGAAGTATATGAAACACAAACACAAACACAAATTGTTGACACAAAAAATAGAATAGTTGAATATAACCACATGTATGTATTGGTGTCGGACACTGACGTGTGTTGGACACCCAACACACCTTTAATCTGAAGTGTCGGTGCTTCATGTATTGAAATCTTCTGATTGGCTAATTTGCTAATGATTTTGAAGAAAAATAACATTGTTGTGATGAGTGATATAGGAAGCCTGTTAAAATAATTGAGTCAAGATGAACTTCAAAGAAGTGAACAGTGAAGTTTCTCAAACCCAAATTTACTAAGGATTAGAAATGAATAAAACATTTTTCTCCCTCTATTATAGAAACATGTAGATATTTAAGTTTTACACCAAACCAATTTATTTCATTTTTCAAGATTTAGGACTTTTCTGCTAGTGACCCTCTAATTGTATACTTTTTATTTGATTGCATACTTTAAAGTTTCCTTTCATGTCATTGTAACTTTTTTGAAATATTTGATTTTGTTTCTAATTTGAAATTGTGAATTAACCATCAATGTTATTTTTAGGCTTGTGATAACAGAATGGACAAAAAAGAATGAAACTGTCGATGATATTTTTGATTGAGTAACAAAAAGAACTAGTAAAAAATGGGAGGTTGCTGTTGTTCCGCCAGAAAACATCATTTGCAAGGAACACCAGTTTATTACTATGTTAGTAGTTTTCTATCTTCTCTTTTAACAATATATCAAGTAATCTCGCTCCATTATTTTCATCTCCAACATTCGTCACCTTTTTATTATTTTAATCATTAGCATTAGCAATGATTGTGTGAGGAACCATTTGATGAATGAAAATTCCAACTACTTCATATTAGCAATGTTTGCTATCAGAGTGACATGGATTGTTTTCGCTGTTCTCTTCAAATTTAAGTACTTCTGAAAGAATAATCTGGTCTGGCTACAAGTTTATTGTTTTAGATTATAGTTTAAGGATTATTGTTTGGTAGAACTTTTGGAAACAGCTATTGACACATCTAGAAGATGTTTTCGGCTTATTTCTATTAGCTCTCCAAGACAACTTATGAAAATCTTTTATAGCTTATATGAAAACAATTTTGACTTTATTTTATCCTTTGTTATAGAAATAGCTTATACATAAGTATTTATGTCATAAGTGTTTCTGCTATAAGCCTATAAGTGCTTAACTAAACTGTTTATTTTATTTTGTTATGTGTTTATGATTTAAAACATGAAAACTCCGGTTTCAGTGCCCGCCAACTTTTGAAGAGCGTGAGTCTTTAACCTCCAATGACGCTACCACTGCTTCGATCTCTGCTGGATTTCTGGTTGGCTTGAATCTGGAAGCATCCATACCTGATACATTCCGGTCTCCTCCTGTGCCTCTGCCTTATGACATTGTTTTCGGAGGTTCTGCATCACCTGATTCCAAGTCTTGCAAAGAAACTGTCAGTTTTAGTAGCTTCGAAACCTCAATAACACACGATGATATTGAAGAATCGGATTGTAAAACTATAGAAAAATCTGCATCTCTATCTCCAAGGAAGGTAGAACTATCAAAATCAAATGTTCAAGCATTGGCAACAGAAGAAGAGGATGGCTGCCCTATTTGTCTCGAAGGTACAGTTGCTTGTGTAACTAAATGACAGATATTAAGTGTTAGATTTTTTATGTTTCAGCCTATTACACAAGGAGGAGTAAGCTCTTTTTTTTTTTTTTTCATAGTATGTTGAAAGCAATCATTTGAGATTTTTTCATTTTTGATGCAGAATATGACGACGATAATCCGAAAAATCTGACAAAATGTGAACATCATTTTCACCTATCTTGCATTCTTGAGTGGATGGAAAGAAGTGATTCTTGTCCTATATGTGACCAGGTATGGCTATTGCATTAATTCCATATTCACTATAATAACTGAAAAAGTAGAGCCTTAAACTTGTTTGAAGGTGTCATCGGTGTCTGACATCAATCCGACACATGTGGTTACATTCAATCATGTTGTTTTCTAAAACTATTACCAAGGTCGACGTGTTAGTGTCGTGTCGGCGTTTGTGTTAGTGCTTTATAGTTTTCTTTTTATAAATTTATTATGCTGAGCTTTAGTGAAATGCTTATTTTTTTTCCATTTGATATTGCAGGAGATGATATTTTGACCAGACAATGAATTAGTTTGATTGTTTTAAAATCAAAGTTTGCTAGATAGATGAAGAAGTTTAATGTATGGTAACTGGTTAGATGATGGTAGCTGCAGATTCATATTCGACTCGTGATACATCGACGCATCATTATTTAAGGCTCAATCATCGGTTTATCTCTGAGATGATGAATGAGATTCTGACAGAATGCTACAGCTATACCATACAGCTTGTTCCGTAGATGCCACAATTCATGCTTAGAGATGGCTTTTTGCCCTTTTCCTTGTTTTGATTTTCCGTTTTACATTTTGTTTTTCAAAAATTTATCAATAAATTTTTTCTCTCTTTTTATTTGAGGGGTGGAAGTGGGGGTGGGGGGAGCATATTGCACTTGTAAATAATGTCTGATTTATGTTTTCTTTGTATATATCTTA
>Ga0315915_1001462_pt1 | contig 28618 bp, 22 predicted proteins | sample MpolbnodulesMG_FD_207738 | JGI IMG/M metagenome (GOLD analysis project Ga0315915, IMG submission 207738) | Medicago polymorpha root nodule microbial communities from Los Angeles, California, United States - branched nodules | ecosystem: Host-associated > Plants > Roots > Nodule | place: USA... | reverse complement strand
TTTTACTATTCTACAGGCATAAGCAAGTGATGTAGGCTGCCAATGATTGCCAACGTGATGAAGCCTCAAGAATATCTCCTGAGTACAACAAAAGTCATTGTTACTTTTATTTATTGTTTAATTAAGTTGATGTATGAATCAATGTTTTTTTAAGAGGTGTATGTGTATGGATTGATGTTACTCTTGAATGAATTATATGAATGAGACAAGATTTAATTATGTATAGTTGTATATTTTGCATATTAGTTTTGTGGCAATTCTCTCGCAAATAAGCCCATAATCTTGTTTGAAAAGTGTTAAGCATAGAAATTTTAAAGTCATCATTGAATATAAGGATTTTCTTAATTCCGTTTGAAAACTGTTGGAATATTTAATTTAATTCCGTCTGAAATCCGTAGGAAATTTTAACTTAATTCCGTCCGAAATCCGTAGGAAATTTTAACTTAATTCCGTCTGAAATTCGTAGGAATTTAAATTTAATTCCGTCCGAAATCCGTCTGAATTTTAGTCCAATATCCCACAAACTTTAATTTTAGAGTTTGTGTGAAAACCGTGCGAAATCCGTCTGAAATATATTTGGGGCGGAATTTGGGACGGAACTATTATTTGCGACGCGGTCTTTTCGGACAACGCCCTATCTGTCCGAATTCCGTGGGAATTGTCCGTCAATTCCGTCCCAAAACTGTCCGAAATTTCGTCCGAAAAAGACCTTTTTTTAGTAGTGTTGGAATTTTAAGGAAATGGATGTTTGTCTTGGTACTGGTTGTGTGAAAATAAGAGCCAATTAAGTTATGGTGTTTCTGACATTCTTGGTTGGCGATATGATATTTCACAAAACAATACATTTTGTGACTCTAATAATTGTTCTTTATGTAGTTTAATTATTTAAGTTCCATTCCAACATATTACGCTTTCGTGGGTATCAAAATATTTCAGCTCATAAGACACGTGCGGCGCACAGGTCGGCGATCTAGTTATTTTTTAAAGGTATAATGCTCTGGATTTTGAATTTGACTTCGAGAAAGACACATCAAATATCGTTTACTATGAACCACTATCATGTATATGCAACTCCTGATCTCTATGTATTAAAAACCTTATATTCTAATTTAAATCTATTGTTTATTGGTTCTGCTTCAGTATTTGGCTGCAGGTGTTGTGCCAGTAAAGCTTCCTACACCTTATATTGGTCTAAGTTATCTTTCCTTAACCATAAACTTTGGTAACATGAAGGAAATTTCAGCAGCTCTTTGTTTGCTCAAAAGCTCACCTAATCTTCGAAAAGTAGAAATATCTGTGAGTACTCATTTATTTTTGCTTGGCTTTGCTTTGCTTGCTAATTTGTGCTTCCACTTGCATATCATGTGTTTAGCTTCGAAAGTAGTTTCTAAGACTTGTAGATGTGAGTTGCAATTTTGCTAACAGAAGTTAAGAATCAATACAAATTTAGGTAGAGTTAGTTATATTGTCAGTGCAGTAGATTCATAAGAGACCATTGTATCTCATTTTCCATCTTCTATGACTCAATACAATGTTACCTTCAGAGATTTAACATGCTCTATATCTCTCTTATGCATGCTATATTTCTCTCTTTGATCCATGGATTTGTAACAATTGCATTTAGGCACTGCGGACTGATGTGTATACTGCTGTCCCTTTGACACCTGCCACCTATTGTTGGGAAGATATCTTTTCGAGGTCGGCCGTGCCATTCCAGGTACAACATGTGACGATAGATGACATCTTTGGTACCGAGTCCGAATTAAATTTTATCAGATATCTTCTTCTATATTCTCCGGTGCTAAAAAAAATGATTGTGAAGCCCGTTGCAAATGTTGTACCGGAGTTGATCAGAGCACTTACTCGGTTCAAAAGAGCCTCGGGAGAAGTCAATATTATTTTGGAAGACCCTTCATAATAATTTTTACTCTTGGAAGGGTAAATTTAAATCAAGTTTTTATTTTTAGTAAATTAATGATTTATTGATTTGATATAATTTAGCTCCTCTTAATATTTGGTACAAGCTCTGCCACTGACAGTGTATGATGTACTTGTCGATGATATACCTGGTATATTCAACACTTATTTTTAAGTTTGGTCCTATTATATTGTATCGTAGAGTTTTATTGCAACATTTATGATAATTTTTATTAGGAGACAAACAAAGAATATTGCTTCCTCTCAAAAACAAAAAAAAACTATCACTCGTTTATGAATAAGGGTGCCCATGTTACATGTTAATCACCAATATGTATATGTATTAATCAATCACTCTCTCTATCTCGAATTATATGTCATTCTAGCAAATACACGTTACTAAGAAATCTAATTAAAGTGTCAAGTTTATTTTTTACATTCCAAAAGTACCTCATTGGTATATTCATTGGTTTAACAAAATGAATAAAATGTCGCATGCATTGTCCAATGTATTAATGAGTTATGAGTAGTTTTCAAAGTGGTTATCATTGATTTAACAAATTGAATAAATATCCATTATAAGTACACAGTATGTGAGCAAATAAACTGAATGAATGAAATAATTGCTTAATAACATCGGTAAAACAAAGGAATATATAGGAATAATTAAAAGGACAAAATTGGTAAAATAGTGTAAAATTTTATTGATATCATAAAATGACATATAATTTGAATCAATTGTTTTTTGTTAAAATGACATTACTAACTATCAATGAAATGGGTTTGTTCCATGAAAAAAAAAAACCAAACATTTATTCATATGAAATGTACATATAATTAAAAATAAAATCAAAATTGAATGGGTTAAAATAACATTGTTTAGCACCCGAACAGTCGTGAGTTCAACTCGCATTATCAATGTGAAGAACTCTTTTGTGGATGATCTATAAGTAACACATTACTCTTTAAACATTTATGTAACAAAAAATCATCCCCGTTATGGTAGTGTAGCCATATTGTCCAATATGTTGGTGCAATAAATGTTACTTGAGTGGCAAAAATGATAATAAATAGGATAAATAAAATAGTAAATATCTAAAGTGGTCCTTAACATTGTAAGGTTGTATCAACTTAGTCCATTGATCTATGAAATTGAAAATTTTAATTACAGTAAAGACTTATTTTAGTTCCTTTCAATTTTCTCGTGGACCAATTCGGTTCTTGACAAAAAAAAATCAAATTAATCCCTCGATTTAACTGATAGATATACCAATTGGCTTGCAAGAAAATTTTGAGGGAAAAAATAAATCTCTGATCTTTTAATTAAGTATGTCACTCCTTTTAAATTTGTTTTTTTAATAGCATATATGTATAATGAAAAAGATACCGAAACTGGAAAAAGAAAGAGGACAAGGAGGAAGAGATGTTGAATTAGGCCCCGAAACCAAAACAAACACATATAACCTCGTGATGATGAACCAAGCATACACTACACGGGACAAGAGACAAAAAAATTGGAACCCCAAAGAAAGTCCTATTCAAAGATGCCCAATACCAACCTAACCAATTCACAATCGTATATCAGACCTTAGAGATCACCCCACAAGTAACAAACATATGATCTACCGTCTTCGTACACACCCGATAAAATAGATAAAGGTAACTATCCTAGTAGTAGTTAAAAGAAATGATATTTGTCACAAAAATTGCGTGGTACTGATATCATTACCGACTAATAATTAAACACAATCTATAACATGACATGAGGGAGTAAATACTAAATTGATACCGTTACAGGATGTCACTGCATATACTGTACAGTGACGGCATGTAAACCCTAAACTAACCCTTCTCTCTCTCTGTGCAATCTTCTTCCACTTATTTGTTTGTTGGAACGACACAATTAATCGCTAGCAGCTTGACATGGTAATTTCTGAAACCCTTCTTCTTCTATGTAATATTAATACGCATTTCATTCCAACCATACTTGTATAGTAATCACACCACTTTATAATTTGAATTTCAAGGTTCTCTATGTGGACCGAACTATAATTCTAGTATGCATACTTAGATACATAAATACACTAACCTTGATTTGGTTTGGTTTGAATATGAATATATCTATCTAAAGGAAAGGAAACGAACAAAGTCTACTCTTGATGCGGAACCGGATAGAATTAGTTGGTTACCAGGTCATGTAACAGATCAGATTCTGTCTTACTTGCCGTTTAGGGATGCAGTGAGAACAAGTGTTTTGTCGAGCAATTGGAGGAAAAAATGGTATACACTTTCAAATCTTGTGTTAGATAGACAATGCGTTTCTGCTGAAGCTTCCCAAGGCCCTTTAGTTATTGAGCGCAAGTTTTCGAAAATTGTTGATCATGTACTTTTACTTCATTCTGGGCCAATCAACATGTTCGAGTTCTGTAACTATGATCTCCCTGGTGAGGGGAGTCTTGTGAGTGACATTGATCGGTGGATTCTTTATCTAATTGGAAGGTCTATTAAAGAGCTTGTGCTGGAATTTTGGATAGAGGAAGAATACTACAAGATACCTTGGTGTTTATTCTCATGTCAAAGTTTACACAGTTTAAAATTAAGATGGTGTTGGCTTAAACCTCCGATGGTGTTTGAAGGCTTCAGGAACTTGAAAAGTCTTGATCTAAATCTGGTTACAGTAGATCAAGATGCTTTTGAAAACATGATATCCAGATGCCCCTTGCTTGAAAAGTTGAAATTGACAGAAGTTGATTGTTTAACCCAAATTAATATCCATGCATCAAATCTCAAGTTTTTTGAAATCGAAGGTCTATTCGAGGGTATTACCCTTTGACAACACTTTTCAGTTAGCTACTATAGTCATTGATTCATGGTTTGATTTGACCTCAAAAAGCAATCCAAGTAGATCGCCTGGATGTTCTAGCAATTTGCTCAATTTTTTTGATCATCGACCTCACATACAGAGCCTAGAGATTGGTAGTTATTTTTTAAAGGTATAATGCTTGAGCATCTGAATTTTGAATTTGACTTTAGGAGCGACTCACCTATTGTTGTCTAATATGAACCACGATATGTGTATGCAACTCCTTATCCGTATGTATTAAAAACATTATATTCTAATTTAAATCCTTTTTTTTTTTGTTCTTCTTCAGTATTTGGCTGCAGGTGTTTTGCCAGTAAAGCTTCCTACACCTTGTATTGATCTAAGTTTTCTTTCTTTAAGCGTAAACTTCGATAACATGGTGGAAATTTTGACTGCTCTTTGTTTGCTCCGAAGCTCACCCAATCTTCTGAAATTAGAAATATATGTGAGTACTCAATGAGTTTAGCTTTTCTTCCTGATTTGTGGTACATCATGTTTTTGTTTTTATGTAGTTATTAAGCTCTGCAATTTGCAAACCTTTTTTGCTTTAAGTTTAGCTTTGGAAGTTAGTTTCTAAGACTTGTAGATGTGAGTTGAGATATTGCTACCATAAGTTATGAATCAGTAACAAATTAGACAGAGTTAGTTACATTGTCAGTGCAGTAGATTCCTATAAAATAAGAGGCCAGTGTACCTCATTTTCCATCTTTTATGACTCAATACAGTGTGTTACATTCAGAGTTTGACTATGCTTTATCTCTCTCTTATGCATACTATCTTCCCCCCTATGATCCATGGATTCGTAACAATTGCATGTAGGCACGGCGGACTGATACGCATACTGACCCTTTGACACCTGACACCTATAATTGGGAAGATGTCTTTTCGGGGCCGGTCATGTCATGCCCAGTGCGACATGTGTTGATAGATGGCAATGGCATATATGGTACCAAGTCGGAATTAAATTTTATCAGATTTCTACTTTTATATTCTCCTCTGCTAGAAAAGATGATTGTGAAGCCTTGTGTAAATTTTATACCGGAGTTGATGATAGCACTAATTCGGTTCCAAAGAGCGTCGGGAAAAGCTGAAGTTATTTGGGAAGTGGAAGACCCTTAATGTTGGAGGAATAATTGATGACAATTATTAACTTCCCATTATCAACTTAATCTCATTGAACTTTCTTGCGGAACAGGACACACTGTTCCGTTTCTTAAATTTAGTTGATGAAGGGAATGGTTTTGGGGTGGACGATGACATGCGCATAGGACTATAGGTATTGTGGCCATTGTTGTTGGGATTCAAGTTCCACTTACTCTGTTTGATTCTGGTTCTTCTGTTTTTATGAACGCATGGTTTTTGTAGGCTATAAAATGATTATTGAGTTATTTGCGAGTCTTTGGATAAATGATGAAACAAATCCGTTTCATCTGTTTATTTATACTGGCGGACTGTCTATCCCCATTTTTTTTATTGTATTTTGTTGTATTATAATCTTATGCTAAGATACTAACTTTAATCTATTTTCTGTTTCTAAGTTTAAATTCGAAAAAATAAATAAATTTTTAAGGAAAATTTATTGCCAAAAAAATGTTCAAGTAAGAGATAATTGGTTTTTAATTTTTCTAAGAGATAATTGGTTTTTAATTTTTCTACAATTTTGGCGTAGTTAAATTTTTTGTTTAAATTTAAAGAATTGAGTTGAAAAGGATAATTTTATATAAAAAAAATTCGACCAAAAAGTACTTTTTTTGTGTCTTTATCTTTTCAAATGAAATAAATGAAGAGACTAATAAATGGAGATAATTTTGATTTAATCTAATGGTAAGTAAAGTATATTAACGAGTAGTTTTGTCTTCTTAACATCAAAGTTTGAATCGTTTTCAATTTAAGGCGGCAGATAAGGACGGAAAATTCGATTCGATGACGACTGTTGTGCGACTAAGATTTTGATTTGTGCAGAAGGGATGCTGACCCCTTTTTTTCCTCATTCTTTTGTTATGCTTGTTACTGCCATGTTTTTAGTTGAGGGTTAAGGATAAATGAAAAATACGATAAACTAGACTCGCACAGGTTTTTTAATTCATATGCATTTGAAATTCAGTAACATATTTAACTATGATAACTATTATTGTGAACAATTTTACATGCATAGAAAGAAACAATAAAAGAAAAAGAGAAAAAAAAAAGAAGAAGATCAATTTAGAAAAAGAATCTAAAAATCATGACGAATCATCAAATCACTTCAAATTCTGTATTTCAATACAAGTCATTCAACTCGTGCAACCAAAGTTATAACAACAATTAATACACCAAAATAACTATTTAATTTCAATTCATCAAAATAATTGTTTGAACAAATATTTAAGAACCAAAAACGATATGCGTAACTGAAGGGAAAGAAAATGACAGTTTATGAGAAGTGGAAAAGGTGGGATAAGAAATGGGGGGTTGCAACCATAGTTCTAACAACAATTAACACAATAACTATTTGAGAACAAAAAATGATGCGTGTGATCGAAGAGATAGAAAATAATAATAGTTTATGGGAAGTGGAAAAGGTGGAATAAAAAAGTGGGAGGCAGTTTTAAAATTTGAAAGCGAAATTAATTCAACAAAAGCCTGACTTAATGGCAAAAACTATAAAGGAATCCATTATGGTATCCTTCTTTGCATATCTTTCAATTTGAAATGGACTACAGATGGGTTCTTTGTGTTTAAAAGATTGAAAGGACCCGTGGAGTTTGTAAAGAGCCTTGTAGATTTTTGTGTGTGAATAGTGCAGGGAAATTCCAAGAGAAAAAGTGGTTTCTCAACCTCTGCAACCGGTTAATAGGCAAAGAAATAAAATAAATGGATGATGTGGCTAATTATAACTGGAGTGAGAGTGTGACAATAACCTATCTCAAACTTATGTAACTTCTATGGATTATATAACTAAGGAGAATGCTAACCATTACCCTTGGGGCATTGGATAAAGGGATAAAAATAGAAATATAGTATTAGAAAATGATGAAAACTGATAGTTGACACATTTAGTGGTAGCATCAAATTGACATTATCCATTTATTTTTAATAAATGAAGAGGATCTTGACTCTATTGGATTGAATAAATAAATATCATTTCTTTTTTGACAAATAAATAAATATCATTTAATTTTGTAAAAAAGAAAAAGGAAAAAAAAACTAGTTAATGAATTGATAATAGATAAACGAGAAATGATATTTGAACAACTACATTTTTTAAGGCAGACAACCAAAATATACAAAGAAATATGTTTACCCAAAATCAAAACAAAATAGAGATAGAAAGTTTGTGTAATTAGTGCATTGGAAATTGAAAACTTTTATATTTTAAAAAAGGCAAAATACTTCCATGAGTCCTTTAAGTTTCAAATTTGTTTTAGATAGATCCTTTAAGTTTCTAAGGTTTTAGATAGGTCTTTAAGTTTCGAGTTTGTTTCGGATCGGTCTTTTAAGTTTATAAGGTTTCAGATAGGTCCTTTAAGTTTCGAGTTTGTTTCAGATAGGTCCTTTCTATCAACCTTCGTTAAGCCAAAGTTAAAGGACCTATCTGAAAAAACTCGAAACTTAAAGAACCTATCTAAAACCTTATAAACTTAAAGGACCTATCTGAAACAAACTCAAAACTTAAAAATCTATCTAAAATCTTAGAAACTTAAATAAGATATATAAAAGAAACGTAAAACTTAAAGGATTCATCTATTTCACCTTTAAAAAATAGATAGTACTTAATTAAGCATGCATCGTTAACATGAGATAGAAAGTTTTCAAGAAAGTGGTCACAACGAAATGATTGTCCTAAACTCTTGTAGACTTTACGGTTAGGGCATGTAAACCCTAAACCCCTTTTCATCTCAAATTGGAACAAACCCTTCGATTCCATCTACTTCTTGTTCATTTGATTTTCTCGTCAAAATGCAATGCATCCTTTCTTTATTTTGTTTGTGGTAGCAATTGTAATCAAAATATTCTTTGTACACTTTTCTTGAAACTACTTGATCAATCGGTAGCAGCTTGATATGGTAATTTCTGAAAACCTTCTTCTTCTCTGTAATATTAATACGCATTTCATTCCATCAATTTCAATTTCATGAATTATATTTGTGCTCATGCTAAATTATGACACTACATTAAATCATCCTTGAATAGTAACCACACCACTTTATAATTTGAATTTCAAGGTTTTCTTTGTGGACCTAGCGATGATTCTAGTGTGCACAGTTGGATACACTAACATACTTTGTTTTCTGATTCATGTATGTACCTTGTTTTCGTTTGAATTTGAATCTATTGATGATCTAAAGGGAAGGAAACGAACAAACACTACCCCCGGCAAAGTGATTGATGCGGAAACGGATATAATTAGTTGTTTACCAGGTCATGTAACAGACCAGATTCTGTCTTACTTGCCGATTAGGGATGCAGTGAGAACAAGTGTTTTGTCTAGCGAATGGAGGAAAAAATGGTATACAATACCAAATCTTGTGTTTGATAAACAATGTGTGTCTGCTGAAGCTTCCCAAGAACCTTTAGTTATTGAGAGCAAGTTTTTGAAAATCGTTGATCATGTGCTTTTAATTCATTCTGGGCCAATCAACATGTTCAAGTTCTCTGATTGTGATCTCAGTGGGAGTCTTGTGAGAGACATTGATCGGTGGATACTTCATCTAATTGGAAGGTCTATTAAAGAGCTTGTGCTGAAAGTTTGGATAGACGAAGAACGCTACAAGATACCTTGGTGTTTATTCTCATGTCAAAGCTTACATCGTTTAAAATTACATGGGTGTTGGCTTAAACCTCCAACGATGTTTGAAGGCTTCAGGAACTTGAAAAGTCTTGATCTATATCTAGTTGAAGTGGCTCAAGATGCTTTAGAAAACCTGATATCAGGATGTCCCTTGCTTGAAAAGTTGAGATTGCAAGAAATTTATACTTTAAACCAAATTAATATTCATGCACCAAACCTCAAAGTTTTTGAAATCTATGGTGAATTTAAGGGTATTAGCTTTGACAACACATTCCAATTAACTACGATAATAGTTAATTCATGGTTGGATTTGACATCTGAAAGCAATCAAAGTAGATTGCCTGGATGCTCTAGCAATTTACTCAAATTTTTTGATCATCGACATCACATACAGAGCCTAGAGATTGGTGGTTACTTTTTAAAGGTATAATTCTCGAGCATCTGAATTTTGAATTTGGCTTTAGGAGCAACTCACCTAATAGTGTTGTTTAATATGAACCATAATCATGTGTATGCAACTCCTGATCAGTATGTATTAAAAACATTATATTCTAATTTAGAGCCTTTTTTTGCCCTGCTTCAGTATTTGGCTGCAGGTGTTTTGCCATTAAAGCTTCCTACACCTTGTGTTGATGTACGTTTTCTTTCCTTAAGCATACACTTCGATAACTTGGAGGAAATTTCAGCTGCTCTTTGTTTGCTGAAAAGCTCACCTAATCTTCGAAAATTAGAAATAGATGTGAGTACTCATGTAGTTTAGTTTGCTGATTTGTGGTTGCACTTGCACATCACGTTATTGTTTTTATGCAGTTATTAGCTCTGCAATTTTCAAACCTTTCTTGCTTTAAGTTTTGCTTTGGAAGTTATTTTCTAAGACTTGTAGATGTGAGTTTTGATTTTGCCAACATAAGTTATGAATCAATAGCAATTTAGACAGAGTTACTTACATTGTCAATGCAGTAGTTTTAACATAATGTTACATTCAGAGTTTTAATATGCTCCATAGCTCTCTTATGCATACTATCTTTCCCCCTTTGATCCATGGATTTGTAACAATTGCATGTAGGCACAGCGGATGGATGAGCATACTGTCACTTTGACACCTGCCGCCTATTGTTGGGAAAATATATTTTCAGGACCGGCCATGCCATTCCGAGTGCGACATGTGATGATAGATGGCATCTCTGGTACCCAGTCGGAATTAAATTTTATAAGATTTCTACTTCTGTATTCTCCTGTGCTAGAAAAGATGATTGTGAAGCCTGATGCAAACTTTGTACCAGAGTTGATGATAGCACTGATTCAGTTCCAAAGAGCGTCGGGAAAAGCTGAAGTTATTTGGAAAGGCCCTTTTGATATTTATGGCAGGGTTAATTGATGCCAATATTCTTGGTCTTTCAGATGAGAGGAATGATTCAAATTACAGGCTTGAAAGTTGTGTTTTAAAATGGATTTGTTGTTTCTAAAGGATCATTCTTTTATTAATACGATGATAAGAATATGAGGACGATCATGATTGACATTTAAGGACTATTATTTTTCCCTTATAAATGACAATGTAAAGGTGGTGATAGACCACATCAATTTGAGACTTTCCATCATCAACTTTATCTCATTGAACTTTCTTTTTACTTGTTCATGTTTGACAGCCAAAAGAGGTAAAGCTGAATGTCCACACACAGACACAGGCACACAGCTGATGAGTCAATGCCAAGTTGCAGCAAGAAAAATGAAATAACTACGAATTTTTTTCCAGGGATTTTCAGTTTCATGATCTCTTCACTGCATTATTTAAATTTCTAAAATTGGTTAATTAATTGTGGTCAATTAACAAAGCTAACTCTTATGTAATGAACAATTCCAAAGGTGTTTAAATAAGCATCCTTAAAAACTGTGATGTTGCAATTTAATATTTCATTTCATTTCATTGCATTGCTTCTGCAATTTAATTTTGTCGGTTATTTTCACATTCATCGAATGATATGTTGTCACATTAAATAATGAATATGACAACTACTATATTTTCAAGAAATGATATTTGTTAAAAAAATTGTGTTGTACTCCCTTCGTCTTAAAATAACATTCGTTTAAGGTTTGTGCGCGATTTGTAAGGAAATGATTAATTGTGTTGATTTCGATTAGGGGTTTTCAAAAAATGATCAAAATCACTTTTTGCCTCACGTTTTTAATTTAGTCTATGTTATTTCATGAAAATGAAATTGTAATGTTGGAAACAAAAAATTGTATTGTCTCGGGGAAAAAAACGCACCAATTAATTCAACCCAAACCACATTGGCTTGATTTTGGTTCAAATTTTATTTTAAAACTCAACTGGATGACTTTTAGCCTCAAAATAAAATAAAATCAAACCGCATCGCCGAACACTCTTAATTTCAATGGTAAAATTGGTATCATTTACAAAAGGGTTAAATAAGTTTTTCGTCCTTATAAATATATCGAATTTTGATTTTAATCCCTAAAAAATTAAACTGAATGTTTTCATCCTCACAAAATTTTTTATTTTGTTTTTCGTCCTTAATGACCATTTTATGTTCATATAAATGGCAAAATTATAAAAATTTTATGTTCAAATTGCATCCATGTTATGTCCGTTTATTATATTCGACATTTATATATTCATATTATGTTCAAAAAATGTCAAAAACACGTTAAAATTATATCCATTAAGGACCAAAAACAAAATAAATTTTTTTGTGAGGATGAAAACATTTAGTTTAATTTTATAGGGACTAAAATCAAAATTCGTTATATTTATAGGGACGAAAAACTTATTTAACCCTTTACAAAAATATCTTTATTGATTGTAGTAAATGGAGTAGTTAAATTAGATGAAATTTAATAAATAAATGTATAATAATAAGAAAAAATAATAAATAATATTAATATTTTAAAGTGGTAATTATTTTAACACATGGTAAAAATGTTAAAAGACAACGGCATGAAAACCCTAAATCCCTTTTCATCTCAAATTGGAAGAAACCCTTCTCTCCCTCGCTAGCAGCTTGAAATGGTAATTTCTGAAACCCTTCTTCTTCTCTGTAACATTAATCCGCATTTCATGATAAACTATGACACTATATTTGAATTTCAAGGTTCTCTTTGTGGAACTAGCTATGATTCTTGCATGCATGCTTAGATACATATATACACTAACTTAGTTTGTTTTCTTGATTTGGTTTGAATTTGAATCTATCTATCTATCTATCTAAAGGGAAGAAAACGAAAAAAGTGACTGATGAAATTAGTTGGTTACCAGGTCATGTAACAGATCAGATTCTGTCTTATTTGCCGTTTAGAGATGCAGTGAGAACAAGTGTTTTATCCAGCAATTGGAGGAAAAAATGGTATACACTTCCAAATCTTGTGTTTGATAGACAATGTGTGTCTGCTGAAGATCCCCAAGATTCTTTTGTTATTAATAGCATGTTTTTGAAAATCATTGATCATGTGCTTTTATTTCATTCTGAGCCAATCAACATGTTCAAGTTCTCTAACTCTGATTACATGGGCGAGGATAGTCTTGCGACTGACATTGATCGGTGAATTCTTCAGCTAATTGGAAGGTCGATTAAAGAGCTTGTGCTGGAAGTTTGGAGATACAAGATACCTTGGTGTTTATTCTCATGTCAAAGTTTACATCGTTTAAAATTACATGGGTGTTGGCTTAAACCTCCAACGACGTTTGAAGGTTTCAGGAACTTGAAAAGTCTTGATCTATATCTGGTTTAAATGGATCAAGATGCTTTTGAAAATTTGATATCCGGATGCCCCTTGCTTGAAAAGTTGAGATTGACAGAAGTTGATGGTTTAACCCAAATTAATATCAATGCATCAAATCTCAAGATTTTTAAAATTAGAGGTGTATTTAAGGGTATTAGCTTTGACAACACATTTCAGTTAGCTACTATAGACATTGATTCATGGTTTGATTTGACCTCAGAAAGCAGCCCAAGTAGATTGCCTGGATGTTCTAGCAATTTGCTCAAATTTTTCGATCATCAGCCTCACATACAGAGCCTAGTGATTGATGGTTATTTTTTAAAGGTATAATGCTTAAGCATCTGAATTTTGAATTTGACTTTAGGAGCTACCTTATGTGTATGCAACTCCTTATCTGTATATATTAAAAACATTATATTCTAATTTAAATCCTTTTTTTTGTTCTGCTTCAGTATTTGGCTGCAGGTGTTTTGCCAGTAAAGCTTCCTAAACCTTGTATTGATCTAAGTTTTCTTTCCTTAACCATAAACTTCGATGACATGGAGGAAATTTCGGCTGCTCTTTCTTTGCTCAGAAGCTCACCTAATCTTCAAAAATTAGAAATACTTGCAAGTACTCATTGAGATTAGCTTTGCTTTGCTTTGCTTCCTGATTTGTGGTTGTACCTGCACATCATGTTTTTGTTTTTACGTAGTTTTTAAGCTCTGCAATTTGCAAACCTTTTTTGCTTTAAGTTTAGCTTTGGAAGTTAGTTTCTAAGCCTTGGGGGGCGTTTGTTTCACCTCCAAAAATTTAATTCCCAGGAATCTGAGATGGGAATGATTTATTCCCATGTTTGGTAGACATGCACACAAAAATATTCCGAGGGATTAATTATTCCAAGGAGCTTTTTTTCAACTGCATTGCCCCATTTTCATTCCCATCAAAAAGGGATGGGAACAAGTAATTCCCAGCGGTTAACTCTCTCTTTCTTTTAAAAGGCCATTTATAGCCTCTAAGTAACCGCTGTCTACTACACCTATTAACCAATATGTGTGCCACGTTTGTCTTGCATAATAAGGGTGTTTTGATAATTCTATCATTTCTTTAAATAAGTATTCCCAGGAAAATAAATTATCAACCAAACACAATTGTTCAACATTCCTTGGAATAAAATTGACGTGTGATATTCCAAGGAAAATCAATCCTGAGTATATTTTTTGTAACCATTAAACAAACGCCCCCTTGTAGATGTGAGTTGTGATATTGCTACCATATGTTATGAATCTGTAGCAAATTAGACAGAGTTAGTTGCATTGTCAATGCAGTAGATTCCTATAAAATAAGAGGCTAGTCGACTTATCTCATTTTCCATCTTTTATGACTATATAAAATGGTACATTCAGAGTTTTAATGTTCTTTATATCTCTCTTATGCATACTATCTTTCCCCCTTTGATCCATGGATTCGTGACAATCGCATGTAGGCAGTGCGGACTGATATGCATGCTGACCCTTTGACACCTTACACCTATAATTGGGAAGATATCTTTTCGGGGCCGGTCATGTCATTCCCAGTGCGACATGTGTTGATAGATGGCAATGGCATATCTGGTACCAAGTCGGAATTAAATTTTATCAGATTTCTACTTTTATATTCTCCTCTGCTAGAGAGGATGATTGTGAAGCCTCGAGCAAAAGTTATACCGGAGTTGATGATAGCACTAATTTGGTTCCAAAGAGCGTCGAGAAAAGCTGAAGTTATCTGGGAAAGATAATTGATGACAATTATTAAGTTTCCATTGTCAACTTTATCCCATTGAACTTTCTTTTTACTTGTTCATGTTTGACAGCCAAAAGAGAAAAAGCAGAATGTCAACACACAGACACAGTTGAGGAGTCAATGCTAAAAAAATGAAACAACTAAGAAATTTTTTCCATGGATTTTCAGTTCAGTTTCATGCTCTATTCACTGCATTATTTAAATTTCTGAAATTGGTTAATTGATTGCAACAATTAACAAAGCTAACTCGTATGTAATGAACAATTCCAAAGGTGTTTAAATAAACATCCTTATCAACTATGATGTTGCTTATCCTTATTTGTATCTTGTTGTGTCTCCTAAATAGTTACTTAGCCTACAACAAAGAGGTGAATGCCGTATGCAACAGCACCGGCAGCCCATCAAAACGGTACCAAGTACAAAGACCGGTACTTGTTATGGGTTGCTGTTCTTGCGGAACAGGACACACTGCTCCGTTTCTTGAATTTAGTCGATGAAGGGAATGATTTTGGGGTGGATGGCGACATGTGTATGGGTATTGTGGTCATTGTTGTTGGGGTTCAAGTTCTACCTACTTACTCTATTTCATTCTTTAGCTAGTTCTGTTCATGTCTGCATGGTTTTTTTAAGCTATAAAATGATTATTGAGTTATTTACGAGTCATTGGATATAAATGATGAAACAAATTCGTTTCATTTATTTATTTATACTACCATTTTTTTTATTGTATTTTGTTGTATTATATCTTATGCTAAGATACTAACTTTAATATATTGTGTTTCTAAATTTAAATTCGAAAAAATAAATAAATTTTTATGGCAATTGTATTGCAAAAAAAATATGTTCAACCAAGAGATAAAAAAAGTTCGGCCAAAAAGTAGTTAATAGATACCCCTCCGTCCCAATTATGTCTCTTTGGATTAAAAAATTGTCCTAAATTATTTGTCGCTTTACGATACCAATAAAATGTTAATATTGTTTTTCCTATTATATCCTTAACTATTTATTACTCATCTTTCAATTCTTTAATTTATCTTTCTCATACCATTTATTAAGGACAATTTTGTATAACAACTCATGATATTTATTTTTCACATAAAATTAATTATATTTCTTAATACGTGTGAAATGTGTATTTAATAGTCTTTTATATAATAAGTAAGTTCAATTAATCTGTAAATCATTGAACTATATGGGAGTTTACAAATAGACCACTAATTAAAAAATTGTAATCAAATCCCAAAACTATTTTTTTTCCTGTTAAATCCTTCCATAAAATGATCATTAGTGAATGCTGACATAGCATAATACACATCATACATAATTTCCACATCATTGTCATTTAATTTATTAAGTACCATATATTGCCAATTTTGCTTAAGAAAAATTAGGGACCAAAAATATGCAATTTAATCTTTCATTTCATTTCATTACATTTCTTCTGCAGTTCCCGAATAACATGATAGGTGGAAACAGCGACTATTTTGAAAGATAATGTAATTAATAATTTAAACGACACTGCTATTTTTGTTTATCGTGGAATATGTTGCAGATTTGGTATGGTATTCCGGTACCGACAGTCAAATTAGCTTTCAGGAGATATTGATCATAATAATTGACAAGTATACATGATAAAGAAAACTCAAGTTGAGTGACACAAATGTTGATACTTTTTTTTCTCTCTCATTTCTGTTTCTGTTCTTTTTCTTTTTACACTTAACCAGATAACATCAGAGATAGCATGTTTACAATTCCAAATATGACCTTTGCAGGCAAAGAATAATTTTGTAACTTTTTTTTTTTTCGTTTGTTTTCTTCTCTTTTTTCCCTACTCTAAATAAACCTCTGCTGCACTTATGCAGATATTGGGGAGGGACCATGTTCATTTATGAACCGGTTGTGTCCAGTCCCAACATGAATGAACCGAAACTTCAATATGACGTGATATAAAACATACCTTCAGCTGCTCTGGTTCTTTGAACCAAGGAACAACTTCTGGTATTATTACAATAGAGATATGTTATGGACAATATTTAATGTGTAGAGCCCGTTTTACGGGCAACCAATTGGCGAAGACGGTAAAGACGAGACATCAGCTGTGAGAAGGATGGCCGCAAGTGTGGCTCCCTGCATCAAAATCAACAGAATTAAAATCAATCCAATAGCACAATCTATTAAAAGAAAAATCAGGAAGTTTCCACAAATTTGTATTCATATCCTCATAGCCTTTTATTTGTCGAAATATTTTCACATATAGATTTCATTCCATTCTGTCATTGACAATTTTGCACTCATATGGGTTTTAGTTCTTATGGTTTCTAATAGTTAAGTTATTGATCCCTAGTTTACATGAAGAAAAAGTCCCTACGATTTCAACTTATTCAGGTTTTGTTCCCTATATGATCAATATCCGAAAGGAAAATATGAACCGAAGTCTACAAAGACCAAACCTTTATTTATCACACATAATTACAGTAACATAGCAAATAACAGTAACATAGCAAAACTGATAAATGAACTAGTGGAAATCTGCCTTCAATTTTTTCGACATCAAATGAGTGTCTAGAATATGGCTTCTTTAAAGTACCAGCTATTCAAGAACTGTCAATCTCTTGGCTCACATTCTAATGTAATGAAAGGATGACAAACATGGTTACTGCACTACATATATTTTAGAATTTCTTACATCGTTCATAGTTTTAGATGCTAAAGTAACAATCAGACAACGTAAATGGTGAATTAATACTTACGTTTGCCAGCAATCACGTATTATTTGAGCTACTCCGGGATCCATTTCTTCTGGAATCTCAAGACGTTTATTTTGAAATCCAACAGCTCCAACAACCTGCATTGGGTTCATGCCATGCCATGGGATTTTCGTGGTAGTTAACTCCCACAAGATCACACCAAAACTATATACATCACACCTGCATTATGAAAACTCTAGATATTACATCCTAAACTCTTATATCTACCTTCCAATGAAGCATACACATGCAGAATTAACTTACTTCTCATTGGCAGGCTCGTTGCGTAAAACTTCTGGCGCCATCCACTCAGGCTGTAAAAAATATATGTTTAGGCTGTGTTCATTAAAATATACCTTCGAAAGACACCAGGTATAACTGTAACTTATATCGATGATAAATGAATTAACGAGTCATCACAGAATTTTCAAAAATCTTATATGGAATGACGAATTACCGTTCCAGCACATGACTTCGATGACAAATATGTATGGTGCTTCATGCGTGACAGACCAAAATCACAGACCTGTTATAAAATAAACACGAGATAATAATAACAATAATCATAGTAGTAATAATAATAACATAATAATAAATATTTATCTACTTTATAATAGAATACGAAAGATAAGAAAAGGGTTTTATAAATGTCACAAAGCTGTGAAAGCATTATAACAATGCAATAGATGAGAAAAACATTATTTCTCATTAATCTTTAATTTGGAATAAGGTAAAGGTGATCGATGTAAAGAAGTTATATATATCACTTGCAGGAGTTAAAAGTGGAAATAAACTATTCACTGACAATTCTTTAAGATTTTGGTAAACCGACAGTTATTATTATTTTTGCAAACCAACAGCTTAAGAGAGTAATTATGTTGCAATGTAAAGGCATAATTAACAAACATAGTAACACACGGGCCATGTCAAACACATTTTAGCTGTCAGTATTAATATAATAGTCTCTAGTTTTGTACAGCAATGTAATGCCATAATCCATATTCCACACTAATTGAAAACATTTTAACAAGTGAACATGGCTAAGACAACCGTCCTATTCATAGTTGGAGAAAACTCAACTCAAAATGCAAAAAGATTAGTTAGTTACAAGTTAATAAAATATACATCTTGGTATGCGGGCATAAATTAGAGAATTTCACATGACTAACTCGACGTTCGTTGCTATAAATTATTCATATACATGCGATGAAATTGTTTAACATTTAATTACTATAGTTGTTACTGTTATAGAGCAAAATACTTTTCATAAGTTGGTTGCATGTGCAACCCTGTGCTCATGTATATATACATTATGTGTACAAGTAAAAATAAATAAGAATAATTTTATTAGATATCAAGAAATTCTTAACAAGGTGAATATTAAAATAGAGAATGCATAACAATGCATGGGTTTCGTGTAAAATTTGTTTTGTAAGTATCTACATACCCCACTTACATACACTTCGTCAATCATCTGTTCCCACAACTTCTAAGAAAAAGTTTTTAAAACATTTTCCAATAAAAAATTCAAATAACACAACGAGATCATCGGTAATATTCAATCACTGGTTTATTGGATCTATAAATAATTTATGTTTCTTCAATTTTTGTATTTGTCAGCAGCAGAAGAAAGTTTGTGAACAGCGGAGAGAAAACATATCCACTCCACTTTTCTTTTCTTTCATTTAACTCCTTCGAAGCAAAAACAAATGCAGATTTTCACACTTTTAATTTATTACTCTCTTCTAACACTCAATTGATTTGATGTTACTTTTATATTCAGCTCTTGTGAGGTAAAATCCAAAGACAAAGAAATTAAGTATGAATATTACCTTTACAACCCAATTTCTGTCAACAAGAAGGTTTGGAGTCTTTAAATCTCGATGGACAACGGGAGGATGGCTGGTGTGCAAGTAATTCATTCCCTTAGCCTGACAAGAGGGAAGTAAATTTACATCAAATAAAGGAAAGTGGGAAATAATATCTAAAATTAAAATGACAGTTTTAGGAGTTCTTGGTGAGGAAAGAGCAACCCCCAACCTTAGACTTTGACATGAATAAGGAGGCTATGATTTTGTGACAATATGTTGCTCATACAGTAATTTGGTTGGGGAGAAATGCTCGCATATTTTAGGAAGTCTTCTTAACTCCAAAACTTACTTTAAGATATAATTAAATTTAGGGCCTCTATTTGGTATTCATCTTATGGCCATATCAAGGGGGATGCTCACACTGAGAAGCAACTAACAGCCTTACTACTTTCTTGACTCTCAACATATATTTATTTGTCGCATGTAGATTTTTCTGTTCTGGAGGATACCTTACCCCCAGCCTATTTACAATTTTTCCCCGTCTTTCTAAATAATTCTTTTTATACCACCAAATGAAAGGAGGACAAGTATTTCCAATTCATACCACATCAAGAGCCATACGCAACCGCCTCTTCTCATCAAGTACAAGATTGGGACGATGCAATATCCTATATAAACTGCCTCTGTATCAAAGCAACCGATATATTTTAATGAGCAAAACAATAATATAGAGGAATTAATTAATCATATGATTTGGTTAAGGCCAAAGTTTCATGTTGAGAAAATGTTGGTGAACTCGTAAACAACATCAACAAAACATGATATATGGTCCAGAATCAATATACAAAAAGAAAAAAAAAACTTTACGTCAGCATAAACAATACGTTTATTCAAGAAAACTACAAAAAGGGATAGTCTGTATGTAACTCATTGCATCAAAAAATAGTTAAACTAACCTAGGAAGAAACTCTGTCAAGATAGAGAAATGAGGAGGACGAGTAATTGCTCCCATGAAGAGCACAACATTAGGATGCCGCAGCCTTAGCATAATCTCAATCTGTACAAGGCAATATAAGGGCATGAATCTTATATGTGCATATGAATGCATTAAACATTTATATAGTAATAGTTGCTCACTTCCGATTTGAACTGATCTAGTGCATCGCCTGAGACGTCTTGGTCTAAAAACTTCTTTACAGCAACTTCCTGTAATGCCATTGCCAATCCAACCATACAAACAAAAACACTATTAAGTACTTTCACAAATGAAGCAAGTCTTATACAATGAGACTATCCCATGGAGACAAGCAATAAAAGTTCCAACACCAAATTAAAACGAATACATAGCACAGAAGAGATAAAATGGCTTTAGCCTACATGAGTCCAATTGTAGAAGGGAAAAAATGTGTATATTCATCAATAAAAGGCATTTATAAAATATCTGAAGATAGCGTAACAGAATGAAGGAACAAATACATAGAGACCTTCACTAAGCCTTGGCCAAGTTATCTCAAATCAGATGAATGAGGTAGAGACTCTCTACACCCTCCTCCACACAAAAGTCAGAATTTTGATAAATCTTGATTTCAGCAATGGCTATCAGAAAAGGAGTATTTACCGGCTAATGAAACAAGCAATTTACACTTGTATTTTTAAACGTTTTAATCGCTTATATCATGAGACTAGGTCAGGCCTAATATAGCATAATTTGTGTTGTCACTTCAAAAGCATACCATTACAAATTTCAGCAGAAGTAAACATTTCATCGACAATCTGGATTCTTTCTTCATGAAATTACTCATGGAACAGAACAGACTCAATTATGAGTAGAAACTGAAAAAACCTGTTCGTAGATATGTGACTATGACCATACTATAATATGAAACAGAACGTGACAAATTGGGGAAAAATTAACAACAAATATTAATGTTAATCTCTATATAAAATCCTGGCATAAAGCAGAACAATGAAGTCGTCTAGCAGTTACCTAGAATTTTTCAGATTATGCAATTCTAACTTTTTAAATAGTAAGAAAATGACACACGGCAGGAAACTGTTGAAGTGCTCAAGACGAGTTAAGACAACATAACAGAGTATGAGCAGACTTACAGTGCCATTGCAATCAGCACGGTAAACTTCACCGTAAGAACCTACAAGGACAGTTCTGTGAAGTTAGATTTGCAGGATTACATCATAAACAGAGACATATTAGCACATTTTACTTAATTTCTATTAATGCAATGCAATCCACTATATCAAATAGCAACATCGAAAAAAATCCAAATTGCGTGAAGTGACAATGAGAAATACGACCTTGGGCCGGATACCGAGTTTAAAAAAAAAACAATGAGCTATGCGAAATTAATAAGTTCCAATTATCTTATTGAAAGATACTTATTCAAGACCCTAAGATTTTATATAGTTTTAAATCCAAAAAAATCATATTTAAAGCATGGGAATATACTCACCAATACCAATACGCTCGCCAACGACAAGATCCTCCCATTGAATTTCCCATTGTGTGTCTTCACCAAGTATTGGGTGAACTTTCTTGGTTTTATCGTCATCACATAGGACACAATCTCCAATGACCGTCTCGTTTATTTGAATGACTGAATCATTCCCAAGTTCAATGTTATTCGAAGAAGCTCCAGCCTCATTTCTAGGACCACTTTCATCATCATCACAAAAACATTCAACACCATTATGCCTTTTGCAAGAAAGGACTGTCTTGGGCAAGGAAGACTCGGGGCACTTTTCTTTACATGTCTTGTGTGTATTAAGACAAGCAAAGTCAACAATTAATGGATTAGACTGCTCAATATCGCTATCTTTACTGGAAACAGTTGCAAAAGCATTCCTTGTACAACTACTTTGCGAAGAATCATAAAATTCAATGGCATCAGTGTGTAATTCTTTTTGCCGTTCGGTTAACTGGTCTGCCGCTTGACATAACCTAGTATTACCAGCAGAGCCCACTCCTTGAGGGAGTAAGAGAGACTTGTCATAACTTAATAACAGCCTATTTTGGTCAGCTTCAACAGTATCTAAACCCCTATGTCGGGAATTCATATCTGAAAAAAGATCAGAAGGAGGTGATGCGCCACTTTCTAAAAGAATAGTGTGCAGTTTTGAGGCAAACTCTGGGTTCTTTGCGGCACTGAGAACATACTGTGACACATTTTTTACATGCATGTTTTCTGCATGTGATGACTCTGGATGTGATGAGGATCCATACGCATCTGTATGCTTAAATCTCCCTGCTTCATTTACCTTAGCATGATTTATTTCATCTGGTTTTGTTTGACTTCCAATTTTTATTAATTCTTTTGTCTGGACCCTCCCTACGGTACAATCAGACAATACCCCCAGCACATCAGTTTCATCACCAAGCATTGGATATAAGTTGTTATGTTGTCCTGCAATCTCTGCAAAATCCCTACCAGCAAAACCATAGTTTTGGATCTGACTGCTGGGCACCTCAGCAGGAATAAGAGTACCAGGAGCACCCATCATATCAATAATGTATTCACTGCATACAATTTAATAACAGAACTTAAAAATGTTCTAACATTAACACAAGATTGGCACAGTTAGTTTAATTAGAGGGTCGTTTGCCAAATATGACAGGAGCATAATGCTAAATGATATAAGATAAACTGTTGGTGGTCCGATTTCTATGAAAAAAGATCGTTCAAATTAATCAACCAAAAGTCATAAGAGGATCAAAGTAGAAATTGCAATTAATGAACTACAACAATCTATAAATTAAATGATTGTTCTCGTACATCCTAAATCATATTTACCTCAAAATCCTATACTTAATTTAAGTCAACAACTTTATATACTCATTAACTTTATATACTCATTGCCAATTCTCCATCTCAAATGACAGGAAGAGTTTTGAAAGGATTAGAAATACAAAATAGAATTGCGAAATAAAACTGCTTTTGGAATCTCTGCCTCAGGAGTCCAGACTATCATTACGAAGAAGTATACTAAAGAGTTTCCGACTCAAGAGAATACATGCCAATTGCCATCATTCATCAACTATGCAAGAGGCTAATTAAAAATGTTCATTGAATTAAACTCCCTTCAAAGCAATACTTAAAAAGGGAATCAACATTCTACCAAAAGATAAATACCTTCCATCGTCAGCTTTAATCAAATTCACAGCCCCATCATCAGTTCCTGTGTAATAGCTCCCTTTTACAAGCATGCAGGGAATATTAATCCTATCGGCAAGTACCTAAGCATCAGAAGAATGAAACTAGCTTCAGTTGAAATCAAATAAATTGGTTGAGAATGACCAAGTATGAAATCGAAATTCAAGGTAAGCTATAAGTAAATGTTCTCTGCTAGAGAGAAATAAAGGAACTTTACTTTAGTTGCATATATTGCTTTTTAATATAATGTGAATTCTGCTGTTGGACAAATGATAGGCATTACTAACTACAAAGATAGATAACCATATGCACACTCCACAATTGAATAGAAAAAATCAAATGAGTCGTAAAAATTAATAAAATGTATTCCACATACAACAGGATGATTGTCTCAACTCTCAAGTGTCCGAATTGTATATACAAATTATCTGCAATAATTGAGAAAATCTTACCTTAAAAAGTAGGGCTCGGTGACGTGAAAGTCCAACATCTAGACAGCCAAGAGGAAGGACGACAGTTCTTAACGAATCTCGCAATTCACGGCTCCTCATAGCCCACTTTGTCATGATATTATCAGCACTACCAACTGGTCCACCCATTCTATTAACAACAACATCAGCAAGTTTCTGGATTAAGCCACTCAAAAACAGTCCTAGTTCGGTAACAGAACACTCTTCAAACAAGGCACGGGCTTTTTCCTCAAGCTGACTTAGCTCGACATCAACAACACGGTTCACCGAGATTACTTCATAATCAACATTTCGTGAGGTGGGCACAGTTTTCAGATCCACCAACAATGGCATCTTTCCACGTTCAATTAAACTTGCGTCGATCCCATAGACGTCATAAAACCCATCCATCACTTTCTCATCATAAGCAATGACATTATAATTCTGCCAGAGATAAAAACACAGTCTGCTTCAAAAAAGACATCCTCAATATATAACTTCCAATTTTTCAATTTTGCCAAATAAGAAAACACATCATCATCAACATCATATATCAAGTTCAAATGTCCATAAACAGCAAGAAGTCAGACTTAATTGCACATCCAAAACAGATATAAACAAAATCTATTTTTTCAACTACATTCTTCATTGTATTGTATATCATTTATGACTTTAACAACTATACCCCAACAACGCAGCAAAATTTTATGGTGACATCTAATTACATTTTTCATCTTGATGTAGTCAAGTTTCAACAAGAAATATATTGATACGGCAAACACAATATGAAATGTAACCTTCAGAATATATCGTTCACGACTTTAATAACTAACTATACACTAACAATGCAAAAAGTTGTATACGAACGTTTAACTACGTTTCACCATCTTGCCACAGTCAGTTTTTTTAATCTGTAGACAAAGTGACAATCACCACCTAAAACTCACACACACAACTGTGAGGTCCCAAGTGCGAACCCAGGTGAAGGTGTACAACCTAGCAATATCGACATTTGCCAGTTGATCTAGGCCTTACAGACAGCCACAATCAGGTTTTAAAAAAATAAACATTATGACTTGGCAAGAAAGTGATAAATATTCTTGGATGTCCACCTAAAAGTAATGTTTTTTTGGGACACTTGTCTCAGGTTGTCCGACACGTGTCGTGTGAGTGTCATACGGGTGTCTGACACTGATTCAAGGAGTGTCTGAACAAAACATAAATAAATAAATAAATTATTTTAGGACATCTGTTTGAGATTTCCGACACTTGTCATACAAATGTAGGACACTGCGGCATGTCTAATGCTGCTAGAGTTGTCCTTCTTCAGAGCCTAAAAATACATATTCGCTCTACTGGATATAATCCTATTCAAGGCGTGTCACACACTAAATATGAACACCTCCACCAGCTGTCTAAAATTAATTCTACACTAAGCATATATTAACTTAAAGTAATTCCATAATTCAGAGTATCCAAATTCAAAAAGAGAAAAATTCCAAAACAAATTAATAATTTCAACATTAATGGAACTAACTAAGCATAAAAAGCTAAAATACCTAATTCAGAAACATTTCCCAAAACAAGAAACAAACACATAAAACATAATTCCACTACCCTAACTCCGATTAAAGGTCAAATTAACAACAATAATATTACCCAATAACGAAGCGATTGAAACTGAACAAGTGCAGGAGTATCCGTAAGAGAAGCAGAATAGCCAAGGCTGATCTGTTTAGCAGCATCGATCTGAGCAGATTCATCAACATCCTTCGGATCGGAATCAGAAGCACTAATCGCAAGAGCTAATTGAACCTGAAACTCTTCTTCCTGTAAGAGATTAAAGTCGTTGAGACCGGCGCCGTCGTTTCGGGGATTCTGAACCACCGTCGGAGAAGGAGAAGGAGATGGAGAAGGAGAAGGAGTTGTAGTGAGAGAATCGGAGTGAGAAAGTGGCAATGCTACGTTTGCGTTTGCGATTGGATTGTGATTATTGATTGGAGAAGCAGCAGCGCCACCACCGATGTGAAGCTTTCGAAGAAGTTGCTTCATTTTAGGCATGGTGACGGTTATTGGAATTGGAATAGGATCATCAACTTCTTCTACCAAACGTGGAATCTCGATTAAAACGCGATTCTCAGATTTTTTTTTCGCTTAATTTGTTTCGTGATTTCATTCCCTCCAATCTTCTACGAACTTTTTTCTCTATGCTTTTCTCGTTCTACTACTTGTTCTATTTCTTCTCTTTTCGGAATTATTATTAATTTTTTTATTCAATTTAATTAATTAATTGATTCACGCGTTGCAATTTCCGCTTCTTTTTTTTTTTTTCTCTCTATTCTTAATTTTATATCAGAATTTTTTGAGAAATTGACGTCTAGTGATAATTTATATTAGAATTTAACTTAGTTAGTAAGTTTCCCTAAAAGTAACTTATGCAATTAATACGGCCAAAAAATATTCTTAATTATGAAAAAGATTGATAGAAAAGCGAAGATATGATCGGATATTAATATGGCCTGTAAAATATTATTATTAAAAATATTGAATATTTTTAAAATGTAATACAATGAATATTTTTCAATAAATACTTCAATAATGCTCATTAGAATTATTAATAATATAAAAATAAAACAAGAACATTTAGATGATGGGTATCAGATCGTGTTTTTTTTAACTAAAGGTTCTATATTCGAACCCAACTTTAAATTGAATATTTTATAAACAATAAAATATGTATATGTTTTCTGTATAGATTATTTCTCTTAATTTTATTTTGATATAATATTTAAAGATTTGAAAGTAAAAATATAGCAAAATGTTTTATTTTTATTTTTATGTTGTTACACAAAAGACACCTCTTTAAGACAATGTCAAATACTAGTGGTGATCGCTATTTTTTTGAAACTGATTTACTATGTTGTTGAGATCTTACCTCATACTCCGTTATATTTAACTTCGTTGATGAAATAACTTAAATATGTTGACTCAAATATACATATATAAAGTACAATTTAAAAAGTTATAAAAATATTCTAAATAAGTAAGATTAAAATCGGTTTTTTTCTTCATCATGATTCTCTTCTTTATTTATTGATATTGAGAGAACGTTGGTGTTTGTTTTCACTAAAACTAATAACAAGGGGTCATTATTTTTATCTCATGCAAGATGGACTTAGCGCATGTCCTCCAATATTTTGTTTTTACTTTTTTCATAAGTGAATTTCTAGTTTATATATTAAAAAAAAGTTAACTTTAAAATCAGTTTCTTTCTCTGTAAGCAATAAAATAAAAGAAGTGTTTTTCCTCATTAGCATTCTCCTTTTTTGGTACTACAATGGTTTCCTCCTCAACTTCCTCTTCTATCATGTCAATCAACTAGAATATTTAATCATATTTACTCATTTATTTTCTCCACTAACCGGACCTTACTTGTCCTACATGAAAATATCTCTTGTCTCCTCTTATCAAACACTGCATTAAAGGTTAAATTTGGCAACATGAAATCTCCAACAATTCCCCATTGGTCCCATTTTGAGCTGAGGGAATTGTTATGAAATTTGTATACGCGTTGTTGCATTTTAGTGGGCTGCTATCAATATTGACCATGGGATTTATTGACCAATATTTCTGTCATCCCACGTCTGTTCATGCACAAATCCTAATAGTGTGGGTCTACCGCTTTCCAAAAGAAATGTTAAAAAATGTCCTTAAGATACTCGTTTAAGAGTGTGTAGTTTGTTTGTTTTCACGTTTCAATTTACATAAATGTAGAACCTACGTACGTTTGTGGCTTTCTACCGTAAAAACAAACACATGTTTGGTTTGATTTTTTTGTGTTGGAGACCGAACCTAACTAAAGTGATCGAATTTGACCTTTGTTGATTTGAATATAAATTTCACTTTGTTCAAAATATATCATTGAAACTTGAATCAAATCATTATATTTGTAGTTATTTTCTTAATTTCAACTATATTATTGGAGTTATCATGTTATCTAATGAAGTTTTCACGACTATTTAGCAGTGATTAATCTCGGCCGAAGAATTTAGGAGACACATAAGATGAGTTTTTCAATTCCAACTGATTTTGTTGGTACACCGTATTCATATGAACGATTGCTTAAATATGATACCATGCAATTTTGAATGAAACTTAGATTGTCACGTAAATATGCTACAATGGAAAACAAAATGTTATAAATCGGTTTCATAGTGTTTGAAACTCAATATTGAAGCACTTGTTTAAGATGCTCTTCATGTGTTTCAACCCAAAAGCATCTTCAATCATTCTTTTATGATACCTACTTTGGGTTTCATACACAACTAAAACACGGTCCCTCAATATCACGTCATATTTATAAAACTTATATCCATTTTGCTCAAATAGTAA
>Ga0315915_1001459_pt1 | contig 28628 bp, 14 predicted proteins | sample MpolbnodulesMG_FD_207738 | JGI IMG/M metagenome (GOLD analysis project Ga0315915, IMG submission 207738) | Medicago polymorpha root nodule microbial communities from Los Angeles, California, United States - branched nodules | ecosystem: Host-associated > Plants > Roots > Nodule | place: USA... | reverse complement strand
ATCCCTGCAACAAAAAAATAATACACAAAAATAAGTATTCGAGTTAAATATTAAATAAATCTAATACATTATAAAAGGTTCACAGAAATATTTAAATTAAATCCTAAATAAATGTAGTCGAACTTAGAAAAAAATAATCTAACATGATGATAAAAATTATAAAATAAATTCATAAATAAATGAAGATAAATATTAAATTATTACCATAAGAAGAGTCGTACAACCAACCATCGTTCTGTTATTCAAACGAACAGAATCATCCAGATAATCGTACAGGTAAGCTAAGGTCATCCCTCCCCATGACCACTTTCCAATCGCCTGCAAGTCCGCCATACAATCAAGATATATCAAGTCGATGTGTCTGTTCGTTTTGTTAGTGAACAGCACACAACCAACGAGATATAGAAGAAAACTCCTCACACACCACTGCCTCTCTCCTGCATCTCCTCCCTCGTCTGTGGGTTCTCTAGCCGTCTAGCCTCTGTCAGGTGGGCTTCATAAACCCACGTCAGTGTGGGATAACTGATATGACCAGCAAACTCAGTCCTAACCTCAGCCCTAGCAGTTGCATCTGACATGCCCAACAACCTGGTCATCAAATCAATCCCACGGTCCCGATCCATTACCTTGTCATGGTCCAGCATGCGGCCTTGAATAGGAATGTGGAGGAGATTATACACATCGTCCAAAGTTACCGTCATCTCCCCGACAGGTTGATGAAAACTACTGGTCTCCGTGTGCCACCTCACGCAGAGAGCACGTACCATGACATGGGTCACAGTAGAATACCCCGTGTATATCAAATGACGTAGGCCATACATCTCCACAGGATCCCAAAACCACCTCAAACCCTCCCCGGCTTACCAAGCTCTCTCAGCTTTCTCCCTGCATTTATACACTTGTACTCCCCATCATACCACATCTGAAAATCAAATTAATTAAGACATTGTCACTACAAATAATTTAAACACTTACGCTAAAGAATTTAAATAATTTGAACACTTACGCTAAAGAATTTATAGAATTTAAACACTCATTTAAATAATTTAAACACTACCGCTACTAATTTTAAGCACTTTAAAGCATTTAAAGAATTTTAGAGAATTTAAACACTTACATTATGATGGTTCACCCAAAGAGGGTTCGCCACGTGCCTTGCGTAGTCGGGCAACAATGTCGTGGTCTCATGACCTTCTGGAGAGGGAGGCCCTCCGACAGGGTATGGCGGTATCAACGGAACACGATGACCTCGTCGAGGCCGAGTCTGAGGCTTAGGCTCACCCTCAGGAACTACATTATCTGCCTCAAAATAATCCACCACAACATTCTCTGGCACCTCCTCATCATCTGCCACCTCCTCATCCTCTGCCTCGTCCTGCAGCTGATAAAACATTCTCTCCTCCTCCATCGATCATATCCAACAAAACCCTCATCTGCATACCCGACATAATCATGTGTTGGTGTCAGATCAACCACCTGGGAGGAGTAATCCATCTGTGACTGTGATCCCTCTCCAACTATCCTCGGGTCCATGCGCTTCCGAGTCTTTGGGACATACGGGTTTTGATCCACCCTCTCTCTCTCTGAGCGCTAGCGGTACTCGCCGCTTTACCTTTGCGCATCCTATCCTCTCTAATAAGTTGTTGCTGCTCATCCTCATCCCTAGCCATATCTGTACAAAACAAATTAAAAATAACATAAATACGTGGACAATGTATTTAGCCATTTCCTAAAAACTATATATTTTTAAGGCATTGAACATAGCATACCACATTATGTCATTCTTCAAACTTGCCAAAAAAAAGCAAAAATCCAAACTTATAATCATTATAACTTATATACATTGTAAATTTAACCAATTTGCAAAAAAAATAACACAAAAAAAGCAAGAATATCTCACTTAGGCATTTCATCAAACACCTTATGTGCATTATAAATTAGGAGCACAATTAGTGTTATTTGAAGATCTAAACAACTACATTATACCTACACTTACTCTAAACAACAATTCCAGCATAAACAATACATTAAAACATCTAAATCATGCTTAATTTTCAATTTTCTAACCTAACCTAAAACTACCTAAAAGTAACATTTTGCTCAAAATTATAAAAACTAACACCCTAAACAAACTACATTGCATGTAAATAGGAAGGAAAGAACTTACTTGTGAATTATTTGAAGAAATTGGGCTCAAATTCGATCATATGAAGTTTGGAGAAATTTGGAAGAGTGTTTTAGGTGTTTGTGTTTCTGGAAAATGGAAAAGTGATGATTCTGGTCTTGTTTATTCGCAGAACTCAACGGCAGTTAACTACCGCCGGAGACTGTAAAGTAATTTACTTGTATAAAAATGACGTTTTTAAGGTCATAAAAGCAATCTTCGACAAATTATCACCCACAACAAACTCCTTTTAAGGGCTATTAGAAGCTTTTTCCTGACGCACTACTATTAGTACCCTCCAGAATTAACATGGTGAACCAAATGACACATGCAGTGGTGTGTCATCACTATCACATTTCAAAAAAAATAAAATCGATTGCATTTTATTTTAGGGAAAATCGATTGTATTATAAAGTAGACAAAATGACCAATGCAGTCCGACTTATTGTCATGATACTTATTTTTCACATGTTTATGTTTACATATAATCATAGATGCAAAGGCAAACATCTAATTACAAAGCAAAACAATCTCTAATGTTAGGAAGCGAAAAGTGTCCAACCATAATTGGAACCTGGTAGTTTATTTTGCTTTTCAAAGAATTTGTCTGCAAAAATTACACTCACCAAATATTGCTAAGTGTGAAAATGTAGATTCAAACCAACACTCCAGTGTAATGCGATGTCACTGCAACTTTCTAATTTACACAAACATTTCTAAAACTAATCTCTAAATGATTCTTAATAAAAAATTTGGTCAGAAATGTAAACAGAAATTAACAAGGGTATGTAATTTGCATTAAAATTCATCTTCGTTCATTACTACTGATTAAAAGAAAAATTTGATATGCAAGAATCAATGATTTGCATTCCGCCCATTTGGGTCCCACCGGTTAAAACTCTCAAGGAGAATTTTCTGCTCATTTGAGTCCCACAAGGCTCGAGGTATTAGTCTCCACAGTTGCGCACACAATCGACAATAGCCTGGTGGCTAGAACTAGGGGTGGACATGGTTTAGTTCGGAATGAAAACTGAACCGAATCAAACTGAATTGTTTGTTAAATTTAAAATAACTGAACTGAACTATTTGCATTTCGAACTGAACTGAGATGAACCGAACTGTTATTATTGATACCTTTGAAAAAAATATTTAAAAAAAAAAACAAAAACGAATTTTAGTTACCGAACTAAACTGAATTGAACTGTTTCAGTTGAGTTTCAAAACTGTTAGCAATGGTTCAGTTTTTTTGTTCAGTTCGATTTTTTGGTTTTTTTGTCCACCCCTAATTAGAACTTCACATTTTTTAAGGTGAATAAATGAGGGGTCTGGGTTTGAACTTTGACTTAGTGTGTGTGTATATTGTTCGTAGCAAATGATTAAGCTCAAACTTATTCCCCAAGCCATTAAATAATATAACCTAAAGTGTGACCTCTACCTGTTCGTACCATGGAGAATTTTTTCCAAAATTTGAAGAGAAGAGTGAGGGAGAACATCTCGACCGGAGGAGGCGGAGTTGCCGACGTGAAGACGGAGAGCATCTCGACCGGAGGAGGAGGATTTGTCGACGTGGAGAGAAACCCTATCCTTCCCCAAGACTTTCTTGATACGGACATGTTTTGTTGTCGACCTAGAGAAGTGAAGTGGAGCCGATACCGTCCTGGCATTAATATATTCGCTCTTTTACTTGTTCATAACCACAATGAGAAACAGGTTCTTTTTCTTTTCTCTCTTTTCGCTCAGTATATTATTCTTGACGATTAGGGTTAACACCAAAATAAAATATGACATACTTGTAAACCTTAATGCAGAATGCAAATCTGAAGTTTGTGAATGTGGTAAATGCGGAGTTTCGTAATTGTGGTGCAATGGGCTATCGCATTACACTCAAGGCTAAGGATGGAGAGAACGTGAATGTCTATGAAACAGGTATTTTCGTCGAGGCTTGGATGGACTGGAAGGAGATGCTAAGTCTACAACAGTTGACGCTCAGCCACAACCAACTGCTAGATTGATCATTTTCAGTTATTAGTTTCCATTGAGCTGAACACGTATTCTATTTTTCTCTACTGTTTAGTCTTTTGGATTTTTTCTGAATGTTTTCATTTAAATTGATTTATTCATTGGCTCACCCCCAAACCAGAGATATGCTTTATTTAATCAATGTATGTTTCATGTTTCTTCACATTTAAATTGAGAAATTATTGATTATCAAGTTCAATAACTTGAGTTAGATATTCCTTTTGCATAAGTAGATGAGTGGTATAGAGATATAGAGACTGTTTGGAAGAACTTAATTATGAAAACAACTTATGACATTGTTTGTAAGCTGTTTTTAACTTATTTGCTTAAGTACTCTAAGATAGCTTATCAAACCAGCTTATAGATTATACGAAAATAATTTAACTTTATTTTATCTTTTGCTATAGAAATAGCTTATGCATAAGAGCTTATCATTTATGCTATAAGCTACAAATAAGTTGTTTATCCACATAGTGCCGCAGTATATTATACAATGCAAGTTGTTAAGAGAATTGTGTAGAAATCTGATATCTTGAAGTATGTTAAATCATTCAAATAAAGTCCTGAATGCTAATTGCATATTCCTATAGGGAAGAGTGATGTACTATATACAAAGAGAAGAATTCCACAACTACTAGCATAGAGTATCTTAGCCATTAACTATTCCATTGTTTTTCATGATCAATTTCAAAGGCCAACATAGCTATTGAATTTTTACGTGCAGGGAGGAAGTGATTTTATAGAAACTAAAGAAAGGAAATCCTTTGATTATAAAACATTAATTTATTCCTTCAATGCTAGATTTATCAAATTACATTTTAGAACAATGTCTTTCAATTAGGAACTCCCTGAGATATTTATGCAGCGCAAAGGATCAAAATAATAGTAGAAGTATATCCATTTATATTGTCTAGGAATTTATGAACAATAGAATGAACACTATTAAGAAGGTTTTGGCACCATTTTTTGATTCAGACTGTAATTTGGATTTCAATGCAATTTTAGCAAGAATTGATATTTGCTCAATTAGAAGGGAGGATGATGCTGACACAAAGTGCTTCGCAAAAGTGGTCAGAAAAGAGATCAGAAACGGTGAAAACACATTATTCTGGAAGGAGTTATGGCACAAGTAGATCAGCCAATCTGTCATAAATTCCAGACCCGTTCAGTTTAGCTTCTGACAATCAATTCATAGTAGCACAGAAATTGTCTGCGTCCAATGGTGTGCAGAACTGAAAATGGAGTTGGAGTCGAAATCTGAAGTCTGAACCATGAAGAAAATCTTCCTGCTGCTGAACTGGTCATTGCCCTGCCTGCAGTGCAGCTGCAGGAAGGCGTGACATATATGTTTAAATACGGAAGATTACATCGGTTTCTCAGTTAAAAATTGTTATAATATGCTCTGCGGTCTGCATAATTCTGCAGAATAAGGTGAGGATTTTATGGCAGCTGTGCATGCTTAGAGGGAAGCGTCGGTGCGGTCAAAAATTTGTATGTGTGGATGGAGATTATGGATGAGAGTGGTTATTCACCATGTGCAACAACAATGTTGTCTGTTTTGCTTTGAAGACATTGAATCTGCAAGTCATCTTTTTGCAAGTTGCAATATAAGACTAAAGAAATTTGGGATTTGATATTCACTTGGTTGGATTGGAAAGCAGTAGGTTAGGGAGCCGAATTAGTTGATAATTTGAACAGCAAGAAAGTGTCCCACTTAGTTTGGCTAACAATGGCTTGGTGTATTTGGTTGGAAAGGAATGACATTCTTTTTAACGTGAAAGTTGCCAATGTCACTGCATTTTAATGCAATAATAAAATAAAGGAATGTAAAGCTGTGAAGATATAGCTGTGATATTTTGCCAATGTGTGTAGGCTTATATGTTATTGGGATGTTTTACCTTGTGAAGGCTAATTGCCACTCTGTTGGTATTTAGAACCTGTATTAGGCTTTCCATGTCAAATAACATTTGAATTAGCTTGTTAGTTGTGTTGGTTTATGGGAACATTATCATTTTTGCCAACTACACATATCTTGTGTTAGTGTGCTATTAATAAAATCAGCTTATAAAAAAAAATGATGTTTTAAGGATTCAAACTATAAAGATCAAACATAGATCCAAGTGAATATGCATCTAAAGAAAATACGGTGAAAGACTCTAAAACTCAAGAAAAGGAAATTGCTATAAAATTTTCAAACTTTTTAATTTTGTAACTCAAAGGTTATGAAAAAGAATATTCTAAAAGTGATATTTTGTAACTTATTTTTTAAATTGTTTTAGATTGAGGGAGTCACACCCATGCAAGGTCAAGAAAGCTTCCCCAAATAACTTATCAATTGTGAAATTTTGAATTTATTGGAGTGAATTGAATGGAGATTTCAATATAGACTTTTTTATGATCATTACAAGAAAATTCGGGATTAGCTACGATAGAAATTGTAGCTACATATTTGTTTCAAATTAATTCTCATATGAATTGTAGCACGGATTGAGCGGCAAATCATGTAACAAAATGCTTACTAACTAATGTACAACTACTCTTCAAAGCATGTCACTGCTTTTAAAAGCTACCCCAAATTTTCTCTTTGCTTTGTGCTTTTTTCTTCTTCTTTCGTTTCACCATTAAAATGTCTTCAATGCATGCATTCGTCATTCTTCAACAAGAGTTGCAACATTTTGCTCTCAAAAGATGCACCGGATATTGCTTTGCTTTTTTGTGAAGAAAAAAAACCATTTTTATGGTATAAAAAATGAAAAATATAATTCAATATTAAATACTTTTTAGACAACAATATTACAATGCTCTACTTCTTAAGAATATTTAAGGCCTTCCCTAATATATATATATATATATATATATATATATATATATATATATATAAGCAGTGGCGGATCCAGGACCCTGAGTCAGGGAGTGCAAATTTTTAATTTTGTTAAAAATTATTATTTTCTTTATTTATAGTATAAATTTTTGTGTTAACCCTCTGGTTCTCAGGGAAATGGACCTTTGCTAATTTAGCGTTTTGAGATAAATATAGCTAGCCGAAAATTATTATTTGTATAAAGAAAAATATTAATATCAAAATTATAAATTTATATATATTGGTGTATCATTTTTTTTTAATATACCTGTAATTTAAGAAACTAGATTTACAACTTTTTTTTAACTTGAACCCAAAAGAAATTTGATATTTTATTTAAAAAATCTACTTTTTTTAAATGGCTGTATAAAATTTTATAACTTTCATTTTTTTTTTACAAATTATAAATTCTAGTATTTATTATTAGGAACTTGAAAGAGGAATATTATTAATATTAGACGTTAAATTCTCTATAGACAAGGAAAAAAATGAGAAAAAAATGGAAAAAGTAATAAGATAAGAATACATCATGGTTTTTATAATTTACTATATATAATAATTTACTATTCGCAAATTATATGTATTGTCGTTCATTTGATCTTAGCCGTTGTGTCATTTCTTACTGTCCTCAGCAAGTCAGCACATGTGCTCGTCTCTTGGGCATGTAATTTTTGCATTATTAGTAAGAAAAGGAAAAAGCTAGGAGATAAACAAAATAAACAACTCATAACAAACAAAATAGCTACATCTAGAAAGATAGAGTGCGTTAGATTATAACTAAGAACGCACTTCATATAAATCACAATCATTAAGGTGCACTGGAGGTGCAAATTTAAAATATCAGGGTGTGCAAAGTAAAATTAAGTACTATATTTGGTGCAAATTTAAAAAAACCAGTGTGCAGCTGCACGCCCTCACTAGGACCTAGCTCCGCCCTTGTATATAAGGCCCGTAACGTAATTTTTTTTTGACAAAAATAAAACAATATTCATTCATTCAAATCAATAGATTACATTATTCAACATCGCTAAAAACGTAAAAACGTAAAGGATGAATATGCGAACAAACTCACATCATTCAAGTTAATAGCATATAACGGCATAATGCCTACAAAAATATATGATAAAATTAAAGTGACCGGAATACCCATGTCTCCGGATCTGCAACGTTGACGCCCAATTCTTTGATTGAATAATCGATCTTTCAATATGAATCAAATGAACACCACAACAATACAGGAAATCAAACAATGTCGCACAAGACGACGAACAACACACCATCACACTCGGAAGAAAAAACCACGAAGAAAAAACCTAGTTCTATGTGAAAAATCACTTATTTAGATTGAATGAGAGAGAAAAAGATGAAGATGGGTGATTTCAAGTCAAAAATTGACCCAAAACCAGCCCTCAATAAAGAAAATGAAAGAGAAAACCTAGAGAGAAAAACTAAGATCGGCTTGTTTAAGAGAGAGAAACTATTGTCTAGTATAATTTAGTTTGCTGTAACGTAATTTTATTACACGTATATTAAATCACACCTTAACATACAAATATTAAACTAATATATTTGGACATCCACAATTCTTAAACACTTGTTCAATATTGTTTTTAAGAGTTCAAAACAAAATATATATTAAACAACAATCAAATCAAAACACAATAAGTGTTAACATCAAAAGATACAAAAATCATTAAAAAAAATTACACCTAAATATGACGGCATATCCTACCCAACCAAACAAAAATCAAATTCCAAAAGTAGTCACAGAACCTCCTGGATTTTAATCCAAAACATTACGTCTAGTTCATTCTTTTTAAAAAAATCTGACTATTTTTTTTTCTTCAAGTAGACAAGCATAATAAATTTCCAACTAGAACTTAACAAAAATAGTTAAATAATTTAATTACAACTCAGCAAAACCTAAATTCCTTCCCCGGGTGCGCGCTTCATGCAAAAACAAGACATACATCATATGTTCTTTGGTACCTAAAATGTTGTTGGTTGTAAGGTTAGTCTTCAACACCTATGAAATCTAAAATGTTGGTTGTAAGGGTTAGTCTTCAACACCCATGAAATAAAATCAATAATAAATCACAACATCAAATAAGAATATACAACTATCATCAATGAATTGTGAAAAAACATTTCTTTTTAGTTTAAAACATTCATCACTCTAAAATATACTGGTAAGAGCAAATATAAGACTCAAGACTCAATGTTGATGCAGATGCATAAAATGCAAATAGACCATGATCCGGATATCACCCCAATTGGCATAATAGTTTTGATCGCCCCATCTGCCACAGAATAATGAATCGCCCCATTTGGCATATAATAATAATTATCACCCCATTTGACACTTAAAAATCCATTGAAATAATAATAATCGCCTCATTTGACACTTAAGAATCCATTGAAATAATAATAATCGCCTCATATGGCACTTAAAAATCCATCAAATGCAATGACATGCATGCTATGCACTCTTTCTGTAAATTACAAACTTTTCCGACTCTTGAACTACATAATTTATGAATTTCACATCATCACTAAAACTTCATAATCAGTAAACTTTAACACAACCACATACACAATGAAAATCATTTTAACTCAACATTTCTCATTGCACAAATAAGAAAACATCAAGATTTACACATTAATCAAATCACATACTTTAACAAAACTTCAACCCACCAATTCTTATAATAATCAACTACAAGAAAATTAACAAAAACATAATAAAATTTTTCACTCATCCATCGAATTAAGAAGCATATCAAATTCAATATCATAACCTATAATTTTCAATTAAATCATGGTCAAGATTAGAGCCCCTACCTTAACCCTTTATTTTTTTCTTTCCATACTCTAGCAAGAAACTCTAAAGACTCACGCTGAAGGATGCAAGAAGATTTATATTTGAAGCTTCAATGAAAGAACAGTCAGAATTAGAATAAAAGGAAACATGTTCGATAGAAAAAAGAACTGTTTAAAATGTTATACCTTTAGAGCTTACACGGAGAGTATAGCTAGGCCAAATCATAAGAAATGATAGACATGGATGGTTTTGTAAAACTAGAATAGAGAGTAGCAAGTTACTGGTTGATTAACACAAAATAGGATTGGGAACCAAAGTATAGGGACAACGGATTTCAAACTAAGTTTTGTAGCTATGAAGATCAAGACATTAGGTAGGCACTTGATAATGAGAGCAAACATCAAATTAATCATAAAGGTGCATGAGAACATGTGATAGAAATTACTATGATGGTTGACGATTTAACCATGTGAGTGGTTTAACTTGAGAACATACAATTTTCAAATGAGAAAGACGTGTAAGGAGGTCTAATGTTCTGATGGTAGGAGACTGGCAAGGAGCACGATTTTGAGAAATAGAGAAACGATTAATGTGATTTTGCTATGTGAATTAGACTAAAATAACTAATTAAGAGAATACCCACTTAATCAATCCTAAACGTGGGTTGTGGAGAAAACTGTAAGTCCCACTAACTATTCCTAGATATTAGGAGCTGTCAACTAGTATAACATAACAAACTATAGCATCATACACGTTTATAATTTTCCTAAACTACAATTATATTATATTTTTAAATGAACAATTACATTATATATTTATTTATTATTAAATAAGTTATTTATATTTCTTACTATAAACAATTCTCTAAATTAATTAATATTAAAATAAATTACCAAGTCAAAAATACTTATAGTTTATCAAATTGATTAAGAAACATAGATAAATATACACATAGTTAAAATAAACAGCTAGAGGACCTATATAGTGTCACAATTTTCTTAAATTCTTTAAATATAATATAAGTTTTTGAATAAATCATAAATAAATAAATTATTATAAAAGAAACATATGATGTATATAAAACATAGGGATGTTACAAGTCACATATTCCATTTATAGAAATTGTAGGTGAAACTCTTTGCTTTAAATAAGTAATCAAGATTAAACCAAAAGTTTTACCAAATCAACAAGTGGACTTTCTATTGATTACAAAAAATTACTTGATCCAAATAATCCACAAGCAACTCATCCATATCAAATGAAGATAATCATTCACTTTTTTCCCATGAGAAATTTAATCTATAAAATAATTAGTAACATTAGTGGATTGTTGTTTGACAAATCACAACTTGGAGATACATGCCAATCAAAAACAAAATGTTTAAATGTTTCATTTATGATACATATTTCCACACATATAAAAAATATTGTACTACGAACACTCGTATAGATCAAATTATCAATAGTTGAAAGGTGATCATTAAACAATCTTCAAACAAATAGCGATCAACCATTTTGATCCTAGGATGTATCACCAGCTGAGGTCTCAATCTAGATGGCGACCAATCATTTGAAGCCTATACTATTATAAAATTAATTTATTTATCTTTTATACAATTATGTAATAATTAGTTTATTGGATGTTCGCATGATGTCACATATTAAAATAATAATATTTTTGTTTGGACTTAATGATCTCTTTTGTCATTTGTGTGTATCATCATGCGTGTTTTTTAGTTCATACGAGTTTCAGTTTGTCCAATTCAAACGTACAATAAGACACCGTCTCATTCTCGTTCATGCAAAAAAAATCATTATTAAATTTTATAAAAGAATAAGAGTCATAGATTTATTTAATTTTTTATTGGAAAAGTTATAGATTTTAGAGTTAAATAAGTTTCTCTCCTCTAAAAAATTACTAGTGAATTTAGTTTGTCATAATCATAAAAAAAATATATCATTTTTGTTTCCATAAACAAAATTTCAACATGGATCTTAGTCTGTGACAAATTTAAATTTGCTTAATTATTTTTAAACTTTTAAATTTTTTAATTAATTTTTTCAAACATGTTAGAACGTTATAAAAAAAATCCCCGCAAAAGATAGGCTCAAAATTTGATTTCTATATGTCTAGATTTTCATTACTTTTTTCTTGAACTTTTAGCATTTTAAAAAATTCATATTTAATTCATTGTATATAAAAAAAAAATTATAATAGAACTTTCTAATTTTTTATTTTTTTTGAGAGGGAACTTTCTAATTTTTAAACATACAAAAAAAAATCAAAAATATAAAAGTTTAAGGATGATTAAACAAACTTGTATTTAACATAGACTAAAGTTGCATGTTGGAAAATTTTACAGGAGCTCAAACACGCGATTTTTTTATGATGGCAAAAAAAAAGTTTGATAATTTTTTAAGGACATAAAATTTATTTAACCCTAGATTTTAAAAACCTAAAATACCTAATCCTAGATGAAAGTGATCGATCTTCTTGTTTTACCAAACCTTTGTTATAATTGAACAATCCTCAATCCATATCATAAACAACCTCAATACATCATTAACACTATACGAGAGGAAAAAAATCATTTCCTTGTCTAAGTCATATCACACTCTAAGAACTTAATCGGAAACAGTTTTTAGTCAGATTTCACTGCGATACAACTTTAACACTAATTGTTGATTATATTCCCTGAGTAAAATTCAAATCTACGTAATTCTAAATGAAAATAATCTTCTTGTTTTACCAAACCTTTGATATGATCAAACAATCCTCAATCCATATCACAAACAACCTCAATCCATCATAGACACTGTATAAAAGAAAAAAATCATTTCCTTGTTTCACTCGTATCACACCCTAAGAACTTAATCAAAAAAAGTTGTTAGGCGGAACTTCGTTGTGATACTACTTTAACGCTAATTGTTGATTCTCTTCCCTGAGCCTCCAATTTTCGATTAAAGCTCTTCCTCGTGTCTTCAACTCGAATTGTCAAACTTCATAAATTTTTTAATGAAAATATACCTAAAACCTAGAACACACAATCCCAAATGAAAAAAATCTCATTCTTTTACCAAACCCTCGATATGATTGAACAATCCTAAATCCATATCATGAAAACTCTACGAGGGAAAGAACAATTTTCTTGTCTCACTCGTGTTACACTCTAATAACTTGAATCAGAGAAAGAAGTTTTTAGTTTGAGAGAATATCCAAGTTGGTATATATAGAGAAATGAAATAAGTAATGAAAACAAGAAAACGAATATGTTTTTTAACAGCGTAGATCAATTCCCACACACAAGGTATCAATGCCCACAAATCAAGATATCAAGACTCATCAAATAAGACAACTTTGCAATTGTGATGTCAATCCAGGATCTAATGCCCCATTGAGATCAGAAAAAATGAGATCAAAACTTGGAAGCTTTGCTTCGATGCCCAAGTTGGGAAGTTGATCAATAACATATTACTTCCAAACCATTGTAGGAGGAAGATTTCAAAAAGAACCGAAAGATACGAAAGCATGACAAATAAGTACACAAATATGATATTTTTTGGGGCATATATTTGGATATGAGAAGATATCAGATAGAATTTCATTGCACCATTTTTTTTATAGACAAATGTAGTCGATGTTACTTTTGGGAGTCAAATTTGAGACTTCATCGTTGAAGCTCCTTCGGTTAATAGTTAATAGTTATTCACGGAACCATCAGAGAGCAACATATAACCCCTCTCGGATGCTTATGTAAAAAAATAAAAAATAAAAAATAACCTCTCTCTAAAATGTTTATTTCATCATAGCAAAGAGAGATTTCTTCTTACAAAGCGGCATCCTCTAAAATTTTATCTATACACTTACATCGTTAATCTCTCCATATAAGTGTTGCAGTTAGTTTTTTTTTAGAAAGGTGTTCACGTTAGATTTTTCTTTTTGAATAGGTGATACACTTAGATGAAATTCAATAAAAGCCTTTTTTGTTTTTTTTATAAGGTTTAATAGCAGTTTTGACCTCTAAGTATCAAGAAGTTGTGATTTTGGCCCCCTAACAAAATAAAATACAATTCAGTCTTCTAAGTACTGCCTCTTTTGCAGTTTTGTCCCCACATACCAATTTTGACAAAGTCAATGTTGACGTGGCCGCCTCGTGTGTAATATTTTTTATTTTTTAAAATATTTTAATTAAAAAAATAAAACAAAAAAAGTATTTTTATTAATTAAAAAAAATCTTGATACTTAGGACATTGAGTTGGTCAAAATAGGTATGGGGGGCCAAAACTACAAAAGGGAAAATACTTAGAGGGCTGTATTGTATTTTATTTTGTCAGTGGGTCAAAATCACAACCTCCTGATACTTAAGGGGCCAAAACTGCTATTATGCCTTTACATACTCATTAAAAGGGTCTTTATCATTATATTTTCAACACACTTTTTATAAATGAGATGAAATTCATATTCCACCATTTTGAAAATGAGTCTCACATGGAAAGTGATTAAATTAGATAAATTTCACACAATAAAAAAGAGTGAAAATAGAAAATAGAGTGTTGGATGTTGCTAGTATTTTTTTATAGGTGGTGAATAGTTTTCATCTTAAGGGGATTAAAAGATTAAAGTGTAAAGTGAAAAATCAAGAGTTATTATTTTAACAAAATTTTAATTTGTTATAGTGTACATACAATATCCCACCTTTAATTTATTAGTCAATGATTAATAGGGTCATGTTAACTTGTACCCTTAGGGTATATGTTAAGTTTTAATTTCATTCCATTAATGATGAGAATTTAAAGAAGAAAAAAAATCAATATTAAACATTTTGAACAGTAAATTAACACAATTTCCAATACATAATTTCTATTAGTGGAATTTTTAACATGTGCCCTAAGAGCACAAGTTAAAATTTTCCTAAATCTTAATATAGAGAAAACATGGATCAAGAATGCATCACGAATGAAAGTTTCAACCACTTAATTTACACTCTTAAATAAATTGCTCACTTTAAAACAATCGAATAAGGGCCTGTTTGTTTCAGATTTTTTCCAAAAATAATCTATTTTTTCTCTTAAAAAATCATTTTTTTCATTTTTAAGTGTTTGTTTAGGATTTTTAGAAAAATCATTTTATCAAAAAATCTATTTTGACCCTAAAATGAAAAGCTATTGGGATTAGCTTTTCTCAAAATCTATTTTTTTTTTCAACAACAAGGAGATAACACATGTGCATGTTAGAACTCATTTTTTTAAAAAAATGGATTTTTGTATATAGTAGGCAAACACAGATAACTTCAGATTTTTTTTAAAATCCCTAAAAAAAATCTCTAAATTCTTGACACAAAATCTATTTTTTTTAAAGTTGAAACAAACACACCCTAAATCTTATCTTAATATAGAGAAAATGTGGATCAAGAATACATCACAAACAAGAATTTAACCATGCTTTTGAAAGTTTTGGAACAGTGTTTTAAAACCCGGACCGACTCGGCCGGTGGGATTGGGAATCAGAGGGTGCAACGGTTTGGGTAGGCTACTGGACCGGATATGCAATTAGCCTGCTGAAACCCGTGTGACCCAGCGGGGTCAGTGGGCGGACCGCTGAACCAGTTTAACCCACCTGACCTGACCCATTTTTTTAAAAAAATTAAATTAAATGAAAAGGCAAGACATATATAAAGACTATGACAATTTGTCTCCATGGGCATATATAGTTTATTGATTAGTGAATTGTTATAACTTATTTGTGTTTCTGTTTTTTGTTGACTATGTTTAGAACTTACTTGGGTTTGTAAGTCTATTATTTTTTGTTAACTATGTTCAGAATACTTGAGTTTATAAGTCTGTTATATTTTGATTTCTAACAATGTTTAGAACATACTATGTTTTAACCTTTAAAGATGGAATCTGAATTAGAACTTAGTTGTGAGGTTTTTTATGCAGTATTATTGTTTAATGTATGAGTTCATTTGAATTTGGATTGGAATTACCTTGAAATTAAATTGTGTTGCAGTTAAGAAATTAACTTGCAAACTTGCAGCTGTGAATATAAATTTTTTAATGTACGGACTTTAAATAGAAAAAAAAATGACAGGATTTTTTTATCAAAATTTCATTCGTAATGTAATTTTTTGTCATAAATATTTTTATATAGACCGGGTCAATAGTCATGCGGTCCGACCAGTGACCCAGTACCTGGACCGGGTCAATCACCGGTCCGGGTTTTAAAACATTGTTTTGGAAAACTCAAGCCGCTAGCTGCCATGATTTCTAGCTAGTTCTAAGATGTAATTGTTGTCCAAAAGTTCGCGAAACATTCACGATAAAATCCCTCATTATAAATGAGAAATGATATTTGTACAACCATTTTTTGATAATTTTTAGACAACTTTCTCTCTCATACTCACATTATAGTATTATTACTCTCTCTCTTCATTTTTCTTTCTCCATTGTTTTTGACCAATGAAAAGAGAGAAAAAAGAGGTTGTCATAAAAGTTGTTAGCAAATGGTTGTTCAAATATCACTGCTCCTATAATTAAGGAGGATTCTTATTCAAACAACTAATTTGGTGACAACTTATTTTACAACCATAATTTACAAAGAAAAAGTAATATTGACACGGAAATCATAGCAATAGAGAGATCAAGTAAAAAATAATGTGAGTACGAGAGAGAAAATTGTCACAAAAGTTGTTACTAAATGAATGTTTAAATATCATTTCTCATAATTAAGCATTTCACCTAAATGTCTCTTTTTTTTGACAAATCTTGTTAGATGTCTCTTGTTTGACCACTCGAGTCTTGTGTGTTAAAAATCTTACGCTTGATGAAATAATTTCCTTAAAATGGGTTTATATAAAATGGTTGATTGCCTTCACTTTTCTGTAAGTGTTACAGTTGACCACTTTATATAAATCTCATTCGATTCAAATGCTACACTTTCAGAATTATCTAATCTTTATTAAATTATCCACTACCGTCTCAATTCATTTTTTAGTGTTATATGTTGACCATTTTGCATATGTTAATGCACAATTTTGATTATTGTTATATTTAATTATCTATCATGAAAAATTAGGAAAGAATTATATTTTAAAAATATTTATTGAAACAAATTGAATAACATCTTACACGCTAATATTTTTTTTACATGTACGCTAACATTTCTTTTACACGTCGATAAGGAAATATGGTCAAAATTGATTATGTGAATAAAATATTTTTTGCATAATAAATTTTCTTGTTAAACACTAACCGTCACCATTTTCTTCTTCTTCTTCTTAATCTACCGAAGATGGGTGATGTATAGACAATTTTCAGTCTTTTTTCATTAGTTTATGTGATTTCATCATTGTTTGTTTTGATTTCCCATTTTTTGTACGATGTGTTTTTCATTTTCCGTTTTAGTGCGGTATTTATTTGATTAAGGTTGTAAAATTAATTTTGATCAACTACAAATTCAATCAATAACTTTGGCGCTGTCAACATTGCAGATTCGAGGACATGAGTATTCTAAAAACATGAATATATACATTTTTTTAGGCATATGTACATATTGTGTTATGTTTTTAGCATTAATGTTGTGAGTTTATTCGAAAGTTCATCCTTTTTGCTTTTAACAACATTGAATTAATATTATATCGACGCACACTATTAATTAAAACTAATAAATATCATTTTTTTTCAATTTTTTACTATTATTATACCGACCTCAATTTTAATTTTCAAAAACTTAAAAAGTACTGTAAAATTTGGTGTTTGTCATTGATGCACTAGAAGACTAGAAACAACATCGTTGAACAAGACTTTAAGTTTTGGGTGACTTTCCATTATTAATCTTTCTTTGATTAATTAATGATGTTAATTAATAACATTAATGGTTAAGTTAACACAATCTTAAAAAATGTGTGTGTATATAATACTAAGTGGAAGAAAAATGAGAGCAGAAAGTCCTTTCACTTTCTTTGTCTCTTTTGAGTTTTGACTGTTTCGAATCCCTTAAGGTTGTTAATGTTTCTTATCCCTTTTTGCTTCTTCTTCAATTTCTCTCTCTGATCTTTGATTTTTCCATAAACCATTTTTGCTTCATTACTTGTTTCTTCTATTCATTTTATGTTCTTCTAATTCTAATGCATTTTTTTTCTTCAATTTTTCTGCTGAATTTTTTTTGTTGCTGATTTGATTGTTACTTTTTAGCAAATTGAAGAAGCACCGTTGAATTAAATTGACTCAGCACTACACAGATTCGCCACTGAATAAAAAAGGTTTGATTTTGCTACCTCTATGTATGTGCTGTGCTGGTTGAATATTCGTTATTGTTCTGTTTATTTTTGGTCGGTGATTGTTTGTTCTTTTTTTTTCTTTCTTTCATGTGGATGCTGTTGTTTTGTTTTATTCCAAAACTAGGTTCTGGGTAACATTCAATTATGAATTGTTTATTCTCTGTGCATAACAAGTTTGTTATGTTTTTTTTCTCTTTACTTGATTTGAATTGTCATGGGTATTGAAAAAAATAAATTTCAATTTTGGTACTGAATTGTTTCTCATGCTTTGATGTGATTATGTGGTTTTAATGTAATGGGCATGTTCAATTGAAGGTTTTACTAGGTTGAGGGGGCAATGGTTTTAAGCAAAAGGGACTTTGTGAATTGTGATGAATTTGAAAATTTTAGAACTAACAATTTTTTGTTTTTGTTTTTTTCCAATATGTTATAGGTTGGAATGGGTTGTAATTTCTCAAAGTACTCAACATGCTGTTGTAGTACTGATCAAGGTGGTGTTCAGGTTCCTGAGGCAAACATTGAGGGTAAGTTGTTGACTTGGTCTTTCCTTTTTGTTCTTGATGCGCCGAGAGTGATTGTTAATTATGTGATGTGATTATATTTTCTGTTCAGAAAATGAAGACAATAATGTTGAGGGAAATGGCTTGGCGTCATTTCGTGAATATACAATTGACCAGCTTAGGAAGGCTACCTCCGGATTTGCAATTGAAAATATAGTTTCTGAGCATGGTGAAAAGGCTCCAAATGTTGTCTATAAAGGGAAACTTGAAAATCAAGTGCGAATTGCAGTCAAACGGTTCAACAAGTCTGCCTGGCCAGATGCCCATCAATTTTTGGTGAGCATGCGGAAACTTATGTGTCAAATTCGTGTAGATTTGTTATATTGAATGTTTGTTAAAAGTGTCAGTCGTGCACTTTCTCTTATGCTTCTGCATTTTAATGCACAATTCATAGTTTGTTCCCCTGTATTTTTGTCGGTTTTAAGGGCTTAGTTAATTGATGTTTTGTTTTGCACGTGAGTCTGGTCTGCAGAGGTGACGAGAAATCCTATGAGAGCCAGGGGAAAGACTGAATCAATCATTAATTTGTTGCATACACACATGTTTGTTGTTTTTGCACATCTGTGATTCTTTATCTATGATAACTAATTATGCGACAGTTCAAATGTAATTGTTTTTCCATGATTGAAAGCCTCCTAAATCACGTGTGTGTCCTTAATGACGTCAATTTTCCGTGTTTTCATTGCTGGCTTTCATGCATGCTTCTCAAAATAATGGCCCAATTCTTGTTGGTTTTACCGTACTTTTGTCAGTTTACGCTTTTGCATTTAAATGACGGTGCAATCTCTTGTCGGTTTACTTACTTTTGTCGGTTTTTAACAGCTGAAATAATTTGTATTTTATTTTGTGCGTGCAAAGTCTGTATCCGCAGAGAACAATATTTTTTTTTGTTTTCATTCAATCTTTAATACTGACGCCCAACATTTCGTGTGTCAAAGATATTTTATATGTAACGTGCAAGATCTATCAAAATAATCAACTTTGTTAAAATAATTATGGTGTGGAATTGATATCTAGGTCTACTTGCCATTGATAGTTGGCTTTATAAGCTTTTTGAATTTCCTTTTACATATGGTGGCAGTTGAAAAACTTAACATCATTTTGAGAAACTATCCCCCCATATGGTTAGTGATGTGGTTTTCTTCCACTTAAACATGCTTTTCATTATTAGCATGACAAAGAACCTTCTCCCACCATTTCTTTCAGGAAGAGGCCAGAGCTGTTGGCCAGCTAAGGAGCCAAAGATTGGTAAATCTGCTTGGATGTTGCTGTGAAGGTGATGAAAGGTTGCTTGTATCAGAATATATGTCCAATGATACTTTGGCAAAGCACTTGTTCCATTGTGAGTACATGGTTAGCTTGTCATGCATTAGCTTCATGCTGTCGTTCTTTTGTATACAGATTGTTGATTTTTCTTTTAACATATTTTTACACAATTGTTTAGGGGAAACTCAGCCCATGAAGTGGGCAATGCGGCTTAGAGTTGCTCTATACCTTGCCCAAGCTCTGGAGTACTGTACCAGCAAAGGACGTGCTCTGTACCATGATCTAAATGCTTACAGAGTTCTTTTTGATGATGTAAGTTAATTTCTTATATTTGCAGTGAGATCTATTACTCAAGGTGGCTGGTGGTGCTTAAAAATTGTTAATCTTGGAAAGATTCATTACATTTAATAAAGCTGTAAAACGACACAATTGAAATGCATAATAATCAATAAAAATCATATAATATTGACAACTCACATCCCATAACAAGTCAACTTGTTCATATTTTTCAGATCATGTTTTTGTCTTCAAATGTGAATTAAGACCTGATAATACTGCACATGGTAAATTATATAAGGGTTCCATTTTTGTGTAAATGGAAACAAAGTCAGAAGTTTATGTCCACCGTGATATACAATTGATTGTTTTATACATGTTTCCTTTTGGAGTTGGAGTGGGTAGAGACTAAGATGGATAACATTGGATAGTAAGCTGCTATAAACTTGATTAAGAAGTGAGGAAAGGGCAATGATTGTGGCTGAAACTATGGAAGCAACTGTCACAAACTTTTGTGTTCTAAGCTTGAATAGTAAATGTCAAATATGCTTATATTTTTTTTTCTTGTTATTCAGGACTTCAATCCTAAACTTTCATGCTTCGGTTTGATGAAAAACAGTCGAGATGGAAAAAGTTATAGTACGAATTTGGCATTTACACCACCAGAGTATCTCAGGACAGGTATTACCTTAAACAAAATACAATTCATCACATAATTATGTTATCTGTTCTTCTATTTCGGTGCCTAGTATCAAACTTCTGTACAGTAATTTTAAATTTTCAGATACATTAGTAACATTTTCTTCTCTCGTAGAAGTTGTTTCTGTATAATGTTTGTGATTGGGGTATGGCTTTCTCATTGGTTTTTTAAGCAGCATACTATTCTTCCTCCTCACTACCTAATTTTTCCTGTAGAAAAATAATGTCATGGACCTACAGAATTTATCTTATTGTAATAGACAGGTTAATATAATTTGCTATGCAATTACAAACTTAATGTGAATGGAATGGATTCGTATCCCATCCTCTGAATTGGAAAAGAAAACAATTCCCGTACATGGTTATTAAATCATTATATTCACTTTGTACCTTATGACACAATTATAGATATATGACGGCAATGTTTCTTCCTTCCTTTTCTGTGTTCACGCAGGCAGAGTTACTCCAGAGAGTGTAACTTACAGCTTTGGGACCCTTTTGCTCGACCTTCTCAGTGGAAAACATATTCCTCCAAGCCATGTAAGTTTCTTTCCTTCATAAACCATGCTTAGTGTCCCCTGTTGGATAACTTTGTGAGTATCTGCTAGCTTTTCCTAAAGAAGGCTTTGACGATTTAGTTCTTTCAAACTCGGCAAACAGCCTATCTTTAACGGAAGGCCACCAGTTGGTGAAAGCAGCCATCTCTCTGAAAAGAGCAGATATGGAAACACGTGTAGATCAACAGGTGGCTTGAACAGTCACATAGCCAATAATCCAGGCCTGCTATTATGGTCTTTCTTCCTCTTCAATTAGCTAAAACTCTAGCCTGTCATGAATATTATTAAGTTACCTCCTATTTTATTTTCCCTGTGCACACGGTGTCTCGTGATTGAACAGGGTGTAATTTTATCTGCTTAAGAGCCAACCATTATGTATTAACTTTTATTTTCTTACATCTGACATATTTCACATTTTTTTGTAGGCCCTTGACCTGATCAGGGACAGGAACCTTCAGAGTCTAACAGACTCATGTTTAGAAGGACAATTTTCAGATGACGAGGGGACTGAATTGGTTCGTCTAGCCTCACGATGTTTACAATCTGAACCGAGAGAGCGTCCTAATCCGAAGTCACTGGTCACTGCTCTAATACCTTTGCAGAAAGATTCTGAGGTTAGCTGTCTTAGATGTGGTTCTGTATTATCTGAGATACAATGATAGCTTTGAATGAAGATAGCATATTAAAGAATGCTTGCAGGCTGATTTTTATAAGATTCTCTAGCTGCACATAGTAGTTTTTGTACTGATGTGTTTCTATTCGACGTCATTATAATCATCTTATATTTGAAGTGGCTGGGTTTTGTCTATGCTTAGAACTGAGACCATATTTCGATGAGCTGGAATGGGCTGTGACTGTTTTTATTTTATAGGTTCCTTCTCATGTGCTGATGGGCATACCTGATGGTAGTGCTGCCTTTCCCCTTACTCCACTCGGAGAAGCTTGTCTACGCAGGGATCTGACTTCCATACATGAGGTGCTGGAGAAAATTGGGTATAAAGATGATGAGGGGGCAGCTACTGAGGTTTGTTTCTGATCTGTGAACTAACCTATAATAAATCGTTCTATTTTTTGAGTTCTATGTTGATTGTGTGTGTACTGCGGAGTAAATGGAAGTTTTTTTCAACCTTAAACTATTTGTTATTGCTTTTAATATATTAAGTCATCTCTTTGACACTTGAATTATAATGGCTCATATTCCAAGTAAGACAACATTAGAAGAGCCAGTACCACATTGTTTTAGTGACCAAGTTTTTCAACTTCAATGGAGTTCTGTAAAACTTTTTCTGTGTGCACCATTGGTTTCAGTACAAGTTTTGGTCTAACATTATATCTATGGCCATATACATGTCTTTCAATGTAGATTGGCTAATTGTGTCCACTAATTTATGTCTCTACATCTATCTCTATCGAGCAGCTTTCATTCCAAATGTGGACCAACCAGATGCAGCAAACAATAGACTCGAAGAAGAAGGGCGATTCTGCTTTTCGAATGAAGGACTTTAAAACTGCAATTGAGGGCTATACACAGGTTAGTAATTTTCTTGGTTCTTAATTGGGCTATGAAAAAATATTTAAAATCACTTGCTGTGCTCTTCTGGAGCAACTATGATTTGCTTCTGCTGATGGTTTTGCTCTGCAATGCAGTTTATTGAAGTTGGAAGCATGGTTTCTCCAACAATTTATGCACGTCGTAGTCTGTCTTATCTCATCAACAATATGCCAAACGAAGCACTTGGTGATGCAATGCAGGCGCAAATGATATCTCCTGTTTGGTACATTGCATTTTATTTACAAGCTGTTGCCCTTTTGGCTCTTGGCAAGGAGAATGATGCCCAAGTGGCACTTAAAGAGGGTTCTTCACTTGAAGCTAAAAATAGCACAAATTAGTTGAAGTGGTTACAGGCTTATAGCCAAATCTTGAAGATAACATTTACATAGAAAAAAAGTTGTTGGTTTCTCAATGTTTTGGTAAATGTACATGGGGGCTACAGTTTCATCCTATTGGAAAATTATTTAGGATGGTTTTAAGGTTAATACTTGTGCATGCCTAGAAGCATTCTTTTGCACAGGCTGGAAGAGAGGCGTGTTTGTAAAGATTCACCTGTCAGTTTATGTTGGCATTTGTTGGCCGAATATCAAATGCTGTTGTTGTGCTTGTAATTTAATGTACAGAATGGCTACCATATTGACATGTTTTTGTATGATATATATATATATATTGATACTGATATATTCATTTTCCTTCTAATAAATTATTTTACTCCATTCTTTCTTACTCTCGAGAGTTGTTCACTTGGCCTAATTAATATAGAGAAACTTCAAGTCTCATTGGGAATAGAAACAAGGCATAGAAATGCTAACGAGTGTCCTCAAGACACTCTTTAAGAACTTTAGATAGTAAGTTTTTATAGAAATTTGTGCACTCAATGCATTGAAAATTGAAGTATTAGACTTTTTCAATGAATAGGATTCTTAATTAATCCTTAAAGAATATCCTTAGGACACTCGTTAGCAAAATCCATAAAATTTATATAGAGTGTTATCCCTCCTTGTTTCAGAAGTTAGTTTTGTAAGGGTACTTCGAGTCTCCCGCCAAATTATCAATGTTCCAAGTCCAATAGTGTGAGGTGTGGATGTTGTACTTTGATGTTTTCTAATCAACACTTTTTTTTTACTCGCCTGATTTGTGTAAAATAACCGATAATTTTTTATGTATTTAAGAATATGAATATATAATTACATAATGCATATTGTTGCAACTTCTTTGTAAATGTTTGATTTCACTTTTTTTCTTTGACTCGCTTCTTTGTAAATGTTTGATTTCACTTTTTTCTTTGACTCGCTATTTCTTGATTTGTGTAAAATAACTGATAATTTTATATGTACCGTTTAAGAACATAGTGCATATTGTCACTGCTTCTTTGTAAATTTTTTATTTCACTTTTTTTTCATTCATGATTGTTTTTGAGAAGAATTAATTTTGTCATGTTCACCAAAAAGGTTATTATTTTGTCATGTTCACCAAAAAAGTTATTAATTTTGTCTTAACATTTACTGAGATGCTACTTACATATTCTTTCGGAAGCGCATTACACAGCGTTTAGTATTCTTCAGAGCGTGCAAATTTTGATTAAAAAAAAATTAAAAAAAAAAATATCAGTAGGGCCCAACCGGGTTCGAACCGGTGACCTCTTGATCTGCAGTCAAATGCTCTACCACTGAGCTATGGACCCATCGAGATACAAGCTGACCCGGCAACAATAGTATATAGGTATTTTATAAATTGACAAAAGAAACGGTTTCCATTTGATTTTCATCTATATTACATACAAATTTTGTCTTACTAATTACTTTTTTTTTTTAATTCGGTTATAGATATAATGAACTTTAAAATTAATTAGCTTTCAATTTGAAGCCCATTTAGAAAATCTTAACAATTCATTATTTAAATTTTTTGAAGAAATACATGTGATTATTTTTTTAGCAATATAATTTTTTTTTTGTTATTGATAAAAAAAGAAAATATTTTTAGAACGAGTTGAAATTTCACAAAGCTCATAAATAAGTCATGATCATCCATTTTTTTCATCAAAAGTCTTTCTAAATGTCGCATTTTCAATCGTAATTTAGTTTATGGTACTACTAATTGTTGGCTGATCCATAAACTTTAGCAGTGAGAGCAAGAAAATAACATTTAATATATTAGAAAATATTTTTTAAAAATATTTTTTAAAATTTACAAACCCACCTCCCCAAATTGTCTATGTCTACTTTATTCAATAACACTATATTTTTATAGGGACAAAATAAAAATTATTATACATTTTTCTTCAAAAAAAATTAGTATACATTTTCAAATATTTTTTCCCTTTGTGGGTGCAACAACCTCATACCGCTATAAATGCATCCACATGTACTAAATAGCATCCATCCCTAAAGAAAATATCTATGCCACCAACTATACAAATTGATCATATCAATTATTAACATCAATTAACAAGGACAAGATAGAAGACAAGAGATGAGTAGTAAAGACAAACAAACAAACGATTCAAAATAAAAAACAACACTCCCATGAGAATTGATAGCCCCAAATCTTATGTACTTTTTACATTTGCAAGCCAACTCATAATATATATGAGTAATTATTCATGTACACACATTCTTTCCCTTCTTTTTTCTCCATGCCATTACCAATATATATGTGTAACACACACAAACAAACAAACTTATGATATGTGTTAATTTGCCATGACATGAATGATCCAAAAAGAACCTTAAATAATGTTGTGTCAAAGTCATTGCAACTAGGCAATTTCTTCTTCATCCTCTTCATCAAATTCACCTTCTTCCACTCCAGCAGCATCTTGATATTGTTGATATTCAGCAACCAAATCATTCATATTACTCTCAGCCTCAGTAAACTCCATCTCATCCATACCTTCAGCAGTATACCAATGCAAAAATGCCTTTCTCTTAAACATAACAGTAAACTGCTCCGAAACACGCCTAAACATTTCCTGAATAGATGTCGAATTCCCCATAAATGTCGAAGACATCGACAACCCTGTCGGCGGAATATCACAAACACTTGATTTCACATTGTTTGGAATCCATTCCACAAAGTAAGACGAGTTCTTGTTCTGAACATTTATCATCTGTTGATCAACTTCTTTTGTGCTCATTTTGCCACGGAACATTGCCGAGGCTGTTAGATACCTACCATGTCTTGGATCAGCAGCACACATCATGTTTCTTGCATCCCACATTTGTTGTGTGAGTTCTGGAATTGTGAGGGAACTGTACTGTTGAGAACCTCTTGATGTTAAGGGAGCAAAACCAACCATGAAAAAGTGCAGACGTGGGAAAGGGATGAGGTTAACTGCTAGTTTCCTAAGATCAGAGTTGAGTTGGCCAGGAAATCGGAGGCAACATGTAACTCCACTCATTGTTGTTGATATCAAATGGTTCAGATCACCAACTATATGAAAATAACAAAATACATACGTTAATATACTAGTACAAGTATCTTTCATATGAATTGTGAAACTTGATGAAAACACTTACAACTTGGATTAGTGAGCTTGAGTGTTCTGAAACAGATATCATAGAGTGCCTCATTATCAAGAACCATGCATTCGTCTGCATTTTCAACTAGTTGATGAACAGAGAGAGTTGCATTGTAGGGTTCCACCACGGTATCAGAAACCTTTGGTGAAGGGAACACTGAGAAAGTCAACATCATTCTATCTGGATACTCTTCTCTGATCTTGGAAATGAGCAAGGTACCCATTCCTGATCCAGTTCCACCTCCAAGCGAATGACAAATTTGAAAACCTGTCAACATCAAACAATTTCCATTCACATGAAATTGTTATAGTCATTATTTATCAACCATGACACCATACCGTACGTATGCATGTTTCCAAATTTTGTTCATGTCACCATTCTTAATATTGTAGAGAATTACTGTTACATATGTTTTTTTTAGGATTACGGTTAAATATGTTAGTGTGGAGATTTCTTATAATAAGGTTCACAATTGATTTGTGACCTAAATGCATCTCCAACGCAAGGATATTATTTTTGAGGTATAATGCAAGAAAGAGATTAATTAAAAACAATGTTATATGTTAAGTTATTTTTAGTAAGCCCCACGTTACCACCTATGATTTAAGAACTACTCAATAAAGAAATGGTGAAAGGGGGGAATTGAGGAATTAGGGTTTTCTTGTCTCTTTAATTAATTGATTTAGATTAGATAGATGATGATAAGTAATAATAATGGAGTAAAAAAAAGAGTTATATAATAATTAAAATTAATTTATTAAAATAAAAAATGTTGAGCCAGCTAACATGGGGCTTCCACATGGAAGCCAAGTCATTTAAATAGGTTCATGTGGACTACCACAACATTCCATGTTAAAATTTAAGTAGGGATTAAACTTAGAAGCACCCTTAAATTTTTTAAAAGGTTTAGAAATGTATTTAGTCTCCCCAAATATACCCTATTTTTCTACTTAATTATGTTGTTTTGTTTTAGTCCTTGCAAATTTAACTATATTGGAATTGATCTCTCTAATATGTAAAATAGTATTATTTTATTCCTTCCAATTTAAGTGAGATAAATGACTAAAATATTATATTACAATATATCACATGGATCAAATTTTACGTGAGCAAATTTTACACGGACCAAAAGCAAAATGGTGTATATATTTTTTTTTTTAAAAATGGGTAAAAGGAAATTTTTATTAATTAAAGTGATATTAATGATCATTTTACAACTATCTTAGAGGGATTTGAACTTTGTATTTTGCGGTTACAAAGTTAAGCTCTTGCCACTAAACTATCACCTCAAATGTAGAAACCGATGGATATTTCCACAGACTAATATAAAATAAATAAATTTACAAAGACTAAAAAACAAATATATTTATGAGCAAATACATATTTAAACTTTTTAAAAATACTGTCTATTCATATGCAAAACAACAGTATGTCTCAATATACTAAGAACCGAGTGAAGTGATGAATAAAATAAGTAAGTACCTTGCAAGCAGTCACAATTCTCAGCTTCTTTACGAACAACATCAAGAACAGAATCAATAAGTTCAGCTCCTTCAGTGTAATGTCCTTTAGCCCAATTATTACCAGCTCCATTTTGTCCAAACACAAAGTTATCAGGCCTAAATATTTTTCCAAATGGACCAGAACGCAAACTGTCCATGGTACCTGGTTCAAGGTCCATTAGAACAGCTCTAGGAACATATCTTCCTCCACTTGCTTCATTGTAGTACACATTCACTCTCTCAAGTTGAAGGTGTGACTTTCCTACATAACTTCCTGAAGGATCTATCCCATGTTCGTCACACATAACCTCCCAAAACTTTCCTCCAATTTGGTTTCCACATTGACCTGCTTGTACATGAAGGATTTCTCTCATTATGAACTTGATGATTTCAAGACTATAGGAAAAAATTGTAACACTGAGTTAGATCAAGTACAAGTTGGAATGAATGGAAATGAAGGAATGAATAGGCTTTTGTAGGTACAATAAAATACAAAAAGGGATAGGATGATAATATTGATATAATCGGTATTTTCTATTTATGTAAAATGAA
>Ga0315915_1001457_pt1 | contig 28644 bp, 15 predicted proteins | sample MpolbnodulesMG_FD_207738 | JGI IMG/M metagenome (GOLD analysis project Ga0315915, IMG submission 207738) | Medicago polymorpha root nodule microbial communities from Los Angeles, California, United States - branched nodules | ecosystem: Host-associated > Plants > Roots > Nodule | place: USA... | reverse complement strand
TGAACCTTTGGTGTCTCGCACACCACATGCTATTCCCAATCTCCCTCAACATGGAACTTGTCGACTCCATAAACCTCATCATATAATTATACCCGGATCAAGCCGAATAAATACCATTCCTCTTGCCTGTCCAGATTAATTATCCACCTCATTATTAGGAAAAGGTGGGTCCGATAAACTATGCTGGACAACATGAGAAGGGAACAAAGTTTAAATCTTACCAACATCCCACCACCCCTCACCCGGGATCATTAGATCTCTCACAAGTATGTCATAAACCTCATTAGGTTGAGAGATGATTGCATCCAAACTGGATCTTCCGCCCGCAGCCATGGATCCTTCATCACCCTCACCCTAGCTCCATCATCAATTAGGAATATGCATTACTTAAAAGGGAAGATTTTGACGAAACACTCATGAAACGTGGCTTCAGTATTCGGCTATGCTATGCTTGGTCTTAGGAGTAGTCAGTGATTTTGTTGCAATCTCGATCCTACGTGGGTAAAATTCTACTTCACTAAATGAAATTTCTATGCCCAAGAACACTAGCTCAAAAGACATTGTTTCACATTAGTTACTGTTTGATCTTTGGATCAATTTTGTCAATTGCGGAAAACAGCGGTTTATTCAACTTTTAATATGCTACGATGCTATAGCTCACTAAATGAAATTTCTGTGCCCAAGAGCACAAACTTAAAAGACACTAATTCACATTAGTTACTATTTGATCTTTGGATCGATGTTGTCAATTGCGGAAAATAGCGGTTTGTTCAACTTATACTATGCTACGATGCTATAGCGCGTCTATAGCTGCTATTTGACAATACTTTGTACTACGCTATTTTAGCATCTATTTGGCAATACTTTGTACTAAATAGCACAGCTATAGGCTCTATTTGAATCCACTGCTCTTGATCGGATCCTTCCGATGCTGATCTGCCTCTATTTTAGCATATGTGGCAGCTATAGACCTCTTTTGTAAAAGAGGAAGATGTTGATGATATGTGGCATGAATATTGGTGTGTGGTTACGTGTGCATGATCCTGCTATTCGCTTATATTTTTCTTTTTTGGTGGTTGTGTTTAAAATACTATTTCCCCTCTCTTCCTGGCAGATCTGAGTTCGTTTTCATTAATCCAAACTCCAAAGGCCAATGTGGTTGTGGTGAATCTTTCATGACAAAACCAAGTACTGGAGCCTCTAAGGAAGGAAATGGTTGAAACTGTCATTCAACTAGGTGTTGATCAACACTTATGAAGTTTTTCTTTCATGATTGCATTGTTGAGCATGCGAATACCACAATCGGATTTCTGTAATTTTGCTTGCGAGTACAGAGGAAAGTAAAAGCTTTGGCATGCTGACACTGATATGGTTTGAGTATTAGTTCTTTGAAGCCGATGCTGCAAGGCTTAAGACAACAATATGTACTAGCATATCATTTGTTCAGATAATTCTTACTTCATTCATGTAAAAAAATTGTATTGTGGATACTGTATAATCTGTAGGTTGAGAAAATCAATAAAATAATTTACCCTTTATTTAACAATCAGCGGATCAGGTGCTGAATACTGAACAATTTTTCTTATATTTACTTGTTTATTTATTGTCAACTATGATTGCACTTTCACTTGATGATGGTAGCCATAGCATTGCTTTTCATGAAATGTGGAAAATGGAAGGACATGTTGAGATGGTACAGTATCTTTCTGCTACCACATGTTGGAGCTTTGTAATCAGTTATGTAATTGAATTCTGATATATGATATTGCTTGTACTAGTTCTTGGTGGGTGATGTGTAACACTAAATAGCAATCTTCAAGCTGACCAATTAATTGTTGGCAGGAAATATGTTTATTCATCTAACTATCAACAACCTGGCTATGTGGGCTCCTGAGAACCATGATGTCAATGCCATGATGGTACAAATAATTTTGTGAAATGATTAGGGTGAATAAAATTACATATATTAAGTGCAGAATTCTTTCGTAATTGAATGGATATCAAGCCATGTACAATTATTGGTGTTGGTTTGGTTTGATTAGATTATCTTATTTTAACCACAGGCAACAAGAATTACAGTTTCAATGTCTTGACTTTTTTTGTTTTGTATTAGGAGGGAAAGAGAGTGGATATATTTTGCATACATTTTTTTAATCTTTGGATGTATTTTGCATGCATTTTTTTGAATTCCTTGTATGAAAAAGGTTTTAGTTCAATGAAGAATTATAAACTCTCCTAAGATGAATGAGTGTTCTCCCATCTCCTTCTCTTTTATGGTCAGAGTCCTTTCTTCCACTCTTTTTCAAACATGAAAAATTGGAGTGTGGTAAGCATGGTCTGTGTTGGATCTTTGTTGACCAATCTAACCCGTTTGGACGGAATCGCCATTTTGATACTGATTTTGATACAATATCATTTTATGAATTCTAAGCAATTATATGTATACTATATATAAAGAAAAGGATCCTTTTCATTATTTTTGGGCTGAATTTTATGTCTTCAATTTTCAATACAAATAACACATGTAACAAATAGATAAGAATAAATTTAAATATTAAAACAAAAGTGTAACAAACAAAAATGTCAAAGTTTTTTTCTTTATCATTTAAAAAGTGTAACAAGCTAGATGATTGTATCTATACTTACTTTTTCATTATCTCAATTATACCCTTGAAGAACAACATTTTCTATCATAAAGATTGTTATTGGTGTCATTAAAAAAATTAGATTATATTTTTTTGTTATATTGTTGTGTCATTGAAATAGATAGTCATGATTAGTTTGGTTTGTTATAACTTGAAAGCAACAAACATTTATATTTTTAGTTTAAATCAAAATCAAATTTTCATAAAAAAATATCGTTCATAATTTTCAAACGTTAGCACAATAAAAAGAGCGGGAAGACGGGCACGTCGTTAGTAAGAATAATAGAGTTTAATATTGTCTTTGTACACAGTCAGTGTAAAAAGTTGTATACTCTCAACAAACAAGAACCAGTGGGATTTAGGGTGGGAAATGGGAAGAGTTTCATGTAGTTATTTTTCATTTGTTTACACAAGAGAGGGCCAAATGCCAAAAAGAAAATTAAGTAATTAATTGGACATGCCTAAGCAAGCAAACCTCGGAAACATCATTAAAAAGAGTTTAAAGTTTCACAGGCAATTCGCACAATGATTTCACTCCCTCCAATACGACGAAACTAGACACGTCAATCCAAGGTCAAAAAGGTTGCGAATACGCCGTACCAACATGAGAATTGCTCAGCTAAACTTACAATTATTTGTAACCATGTTAACAAGAATTTTAGAGTCACTTATACAATGAGCTAGGGCAAGACAAATAGTCGGTTCGGTCGGATTTCGGGTGAAAATCCCAAATCCGAAGCTGCCTATGGGTGAGGATATCCCATCCAATTTCGTCCGTCTACACACACGGTTAGATCAGTTACGGATTTGATCGGGAAGTCGGTTATGCGGGTGGGTTTGAACGATTTGTGTGTTGACTTTTTTAGATGAAAAAAAATAACAAAATTCTAAAAAAAAATTACTTCACCCAGGAACAAGATCATACAAACAAATCAAAAAAAATTCTTAAACTAATACAAAATATGCAACTCTGGTGTTTGTATACATTTTCCAGGGAATAAATCCAACAATAATATTCAATACACAATCCAACTATGAAATAACAGAAAGAGCAAGGATGGGAGAAGTGAGTGGAGCGTGTGGTGGTGGACTGGTGAGTAGAGAGAGGAACAACGCAACAAAGAAGTGAGATTCAGTCTAGGATAGGATGGCGAATCTTCGTCGAAATGAAAAGGGAACTCGAACGACGGCAACACGGTGTGAAGGTGGAACTTGAACGACGGTGTGGTGGTGAGTATTGAGTGTGAAACAACGACGGCTGCTGAGAGAATGGAATGAGTCTAGGGTTTTTTATGTGTGATGTGAGAATAAAAAGCAATATATAAGAGGGTGAAACGACACCGTATCCTGTGTCCCCATCTTTCTGATTTTTTTTTTTGTGACATAGAAAGGGCTGGACAATATAAGGACTAATATATGGACTGGGCCGGTCGGTATAGGCTACCGCTAGGCCAATAAATCTAAACCGAACCGTCCCATTGCTATCCACCCCAAACCAATTTTCTTCAACCCGTTTACCCGCTCAACCCGGTTAATCCGCCCATTTCGGTTTTAACTGGACCAGATTGCACAGTTTGGGTCGGTTGATCATCTTTTGTCCAGCCCTACAATGAGCCACATAATATGCTTTCACCAAGTCATATCAAAACCAAGATACATGCTCCACAATTCAACATGAACGACGCCACATGCTCTAATTTCTCTGATGGAGCCTTTTAACCATCTCCCATCAAAGTTGTAGAAAAGGTCGTCGCAACCTGAATTCATGGTTTGGTAGTATGAGAATTATGGTTGATTTACAATATAACTAGTTTATAGACGAAATTGACAATTTATTCATTGTTTAATTGTTATTTAAAATTGATGATGTCAATCATTTTTCCTTCTTATACAACAAAAATTCCACAAAAGAACAAGTAAAAGACAAGAGTGAAGATCAAGTTTAGTCGTTTGCCAATCTTCATACAAACGATTATTCTTTTTTACAAACGAATTTAGTCTCAGGTAAAAATAAAACTCAAAGTAGTCTTTAATTTTTATTTTTTGGTCAAGTAATTTCTAATATTTATATGTCGAGGACAAATGAATTCCGGATTAGTATAACTGATGAACGAATTTGTCCTTCTTATAAAAATATAATAGTAGATTACTTTGGATTTTATTTTTATAATAAGTTATTAAACCTACACAAAAATTGTGAATTAACAAAATTGGTGACAAATATTCTTTTCCATTGGCATTTTCTTTAAAATATTCGTATAATCAAACGCATAATCGCAAACGAACCTCACCCTCCCAACCTCCTCTTTCGCAATTCGTTTGATCCATTTCCAGATTCCACATCGTCTTCACAATCGCTTCATTCTCCTGGTTAGTCACTTTCTTCAATCCCATTTCTCTCTATTTCTTCCCTATAATCTTTCCACCTACGCTACTTCATTATCGTAACTCCCAATTTTTCCAATTTCTCGATTCAACCATTTTTTTTATCTCCTTGGATACTGATTTTTTACTGTTATTGTGTATTTGCATTACCCTTTTGAATTTTACTCATAAAGTTTCATTCTTTAACATTTTAACTTAATTAATTTTCACATTGAGTCTAATAATTCTTGTTAATCTTTGCATAATCCACAGTTTCTGAACATTGGTGTAGTTGATTAAGAATTTCTGATTCTGGGTTATGGATAATCTTCCTGTTGAAGTGATTGGTAATATACTATCCCTTCTTGGGTCGGCCCGGGATGTTGTGATTGCATCCTTAACTTGCAAGAAATGGAGACAAGCATGGCGTTATCATCTCCATACTCTTGAATTCGTCACTTTTGATTGGCCTGTTTATCGCGAATTATCATCTAGTACGTTGGAAATAATTATTACTCAAACAATTTTTCAAACCAAAGCATTGCGGTGTTTAACGATTAAAATGGATGATGTTCATGAATTCTCGGCTGCATCGGTGATTGCTTGGTTTATGTATACGAGGGAGGATTTGCGCCAGTTGCATTTTCATGTGAACACACCACCGATGTTTAATATTATTGAGAAATGTGCTAGGCAGAAGTTGGAAGTGTTGGTGTTGGGTCAGAATTTTATCACGCGTGTGGAGCCAAGTTATCTGAAGTTTCCTTGTTTGAAGTCGCTTTCGTTGAGTTTTGTTAGTATCTCGGCGTTGGATTTGAGTCTTTTGCTTAGTGTGTGTCCGAGGCTTGAAACGTTGGCTTTGGTTAGTCCGGAAATTGCTATGTCGGATTCACAGGCTTCCATGGAGCTTAGTAGCGGTTCTTTGAAGGAATTCTCTGTTGAGTCGTTTGGTTTGGATAAGTTTGTATTGGAGGCGGACTTACTTGAGTGTTTGCATCTTAAAGATTGTACCTTTGAGGTTTTTGAGTTTATTGGGAAGGAAGGTTTGAAAGTGTTGAAGGTTGATGATGTGAGTGTCATTCATCTTGATATTGGTGAGAATGCTGATAACCTTGAGTATGTAGACATAAGCAACTTCACCATTATGTGGCCAAAGTTTTATCATATGATTTCAAAAGCATCTAAGTTACGGAGACTTCGGCTGTGGGAGGTTGTTTTTGAAGATGATGACGAAGTTGTAGACTTGGAAACGATTTCTGTTTGTTTTCCTCAATTGATGCACTTGTGCTTAAGCTATGATTTGAGAGATGGTGTACTTAATTACGGCTTGCAAGGTTTTTCTCTGATGAGGAATGTGGCGGTGCTAGAACTTGGATGGACTTCAATCAATGATCTTTTTGTGGAATGGGTAGATGGCCTTTTGGAAAGATGTCCCAACCTGAAAAAATTGGTCATTCATGGTTTTGTTTCAGAGGTTAAAACACATGAAGAGTGCCAAATTTTGGCAAAATTTACTGAATTCATTATTCAACTTGGAAGAGAATATATGGATATAAAGATAGAGTTTGAATATGAATAGAGTCCTGTAATACTCATTCATTCTTGTCAAAGCCTTGATTTTTTATATCAAACGTGTTTTCGTTGTTTATTGTTGTCCATTTTCTCAATTGTGAATCACAAGAGTTAAGTAATCGTAAAGTAACAGATTTTTTGTATAAGATAGAATTTGACAACTTTAGTTCTTCCATTAGATCTAAAGCCTGGAATTGGATATTTGGTCATCACATTCCCCTTCTTTTGATTCATGTACTATTAATTTCTGGGGAGATGAGCAGGTTGCAATATCAAGTCATGGTTTTTCCTTTTCTTTTTACTCTTTTACTATACTAATTCTCTAATCTCAGATCTAGTAACTATTTCTTTTGACTCTGGATCTAGTAACGTTCTTTTCTATTTTTTTGTCAGCCTTTTAACTGATTAGAACTGCATCTAAATTTCAGCTTTAAGCAGTTAGCAGTGCATCTAGAGTTGTGTTTATTTCACAATCTAGATATCTAGTGGGAAATTGATGAATGATGGTCAAACTCATATGTATCACATTCATCATGTTGCTTGTATATATTGTAGAAGACTACAATTTACCAGTATAATGGATATTTACTTTTCACCTGTATCACACCCACTTTCAGGGATTTGGTAATTCTATTCCTGGTCTTTTTTATATAATGTGAAAAGGTTTTGCATCATTTTGTTGTTGTTTGCCAAAATAAATTGCATTCTATAGGTACTGCAGAGTACAGTGCATATGATTAATTTGAAATGTTCCCTCCATATGCAATGTTGTCAAATAGGAGCTATAGCGGTGCTGCAAGCCTACAACTTAGCGTAATTTGAACAATCACTATTGTGATGTGAAATAGCAGTTATAGCGGCACTATAATATTGTAGCGTATAGAAGAATTTGAACAGATTGTTATTTACTACAATCCATACCTGACAACATTGTTCCTATGTTTTTTCTGTACTAACACTTCAAATATTAACATTTCTAAGATACTCGAGTCAAACATGACATGACATTTTTAGGGAGGGGGCTGATTCATTGTTTTGCAGGCTTGGCTCATTAGTTGAACTTTCCTGAAAGCGTGAATTATGCTGATTCATTGTTTTGCAGGCTTGGCTCATTGATATTTGTGGAAAGGATACTTTTATCTTTAAGTCTCTCTTATTTGAAGCTACCCTTGCTAGCAAGTGTTTAATTTCCCCTATCACCAAAGAAAGAAAGCCTTGGATAACTACCCATTTTTGTGGGAATTGAAATCTTATATTCATGTCGGGTCAATATAAGATTAATTTCTCTTTTTCTGGATTGTAGTTGGAGCTCAACTTAAAAGCTATTTCAAACCAATATAGGCCAGTGTTTCATCCCACTTGTCAAAGAATTCTCACTTGAAAACAAGAAATTTTTATTACTTCAAATTTTTACCTAGACTGTAAGTCTGTGATTAAACAATTTTCCTATCTTCTTTAATTTAAAATGGGAAAAATACACTCACCTCCCCTGATATTCTCTAAATGACACAAACACCCCCCTCTATTTTGTCACATAACACAAACCTCTCCTGCCGTTAGAAACGCTAAGTTACCGTCAATTGAAAAATAAAAACACACCTTCTCAGTTTCACTTTTTCCAACCGTTCTTAGATTCTCTTCTCTGTAACGTGTTCTCATTTTTTTTCCATCGTAGATGACCTAATAAATTCATATTGCACACGAGAGAAAATGTAGAATTGTTTGCTAATAATGCATACATTACTAAAGTATATATTGTTTAAGTTACACTATTAGTATACATCCTATGCCCGAGTTAGACACAAAAAATAGAGGCAGCTATGGCAATATTGACCCTCCTGTGTTGAGGAGACTTCCTGGTCGACCAAGAATTAACCGAAAGAGAAGTGTGACGGACGGTCCAGGTGGTCCTCAAGATGTAAGAAGATCAAACACAATTAGATGCAGAAATTGTAAGGAATTTGGACCCAATATATTGGGTTGTCAAAGAGATAAAACCAAAAAACATGTATAAATACAAAGATTATAAGTTTGGCAAGAATGATCTTCACATGAATATTTAGATGTTTGTTTTATGTGTAGAAAAAACTGAGCGTGCGACGAAAAACAAGCAGTAGCGGTGCTGATGGAAACATGGTAAATTAAAAACTATTTTTTCCTTTATAGACATTAAAGACCAAAGTTAATTGGCCAATGACATATTTTAATTCTTACAGCAAGAGGCGACAGTGGTTGCAAGTCAAGGTCACAGGTCACTCGGGAAATAACCAAGTTACTCATGAGAATGCTCATTGACACTTGTGAAGAAAAGAGAAATTTTGATCTAAATATTATGATGTAGATGATTTTTGGCATATTTTGATTTTTGAGATATGATATACATGCTTTTGGAGATGCTTTATGATTTACATGTTGACATATTTTGATTTTTGAGATATGATGTAGATGATTTTGAAGACACTTTAATCGATTGTTTTGATAATTTAAATTCTTATATGAATCTTATTTTGTTAAGTCAACTGAATGTCTAAATGTATATCCATTCAAGTGTTGTGCATAGGCAACATATTTTCTATGAAGTGATCACATATGCATTTAACAAAAGAGATTTTTACATATTTTTTTTATGGTTCCATTTGTATATTGTATGTGATAGGACAAGAAAATATATATAGAAAGATATATAGATATTGAACTACCGAAAAGGACTCTCAATTATTAGAGGATTGCTTTTTTGACATTAGATATGTCTTAGCAACATAAGTAAAAGACCAAAAAATCCAGCGGCAGTTAACTCAACGCTAGTTAACTACCGCTGAGGGTATTTTAGTAATTTACTTGTGTTATTAGGAACTTCTGAGTGTCAAAAAAAGCAATTCTCCAATTATTATACTAGAAACATGTTATAAGAGACTAGGAAATAAAAATGGATTTAATGAACACAAGAAAATAACATAAATTGATAACGTTGATTCAGACGGTAGATGAATCAAAGGCTACACTAAGAAGATTGGAGCTTGTGATGCCTTACATAGTCACATGTGGAGATGTGGGGGCTATATTTGGGTTTGGACATGGCTTGGAGGGAACATTACTCTCACCTTATAGTGGATAGTGATTTAAAGATTTTGATCGACATGATTTCTGATAATTTCAAGTTCAATGGGAATATTCCTGCTTTAGTTCACCGAATCCGGAAGCTGCTGAAGATGAGTTGGAATGTTCAACTCAACCATACTTGATGTGAAGGAAATAAGAGTGCTGATTGGCTCGCTAATTCAAGTATCTCTACAGATCACTTTAATTTACTAGTATTGAAGTCTCCTCCTAGTGAGATCCAAAGAATCATTTTTAATGATTTATCCGTAGCTTGCATGCCTAGGAATAGGAATGTTCGATTAACTTTTTAAATTTGTTTTTTTTGGGCTTTGCCCTCTCTTCTACCAAAAAAAAATGTCAAGCTTTTTCTTTCAAAAAAATAATGTTAAGATTTGGTAAAAAATAAAAAAAATCAAAGCTAAACATAAGTAGGATTATGGAAGAAAAAAAAATTCAAGTCATTTTACATCTTTTGAGTTTGTTGGTCTTTTGTTACCAAAATATTCCTTGCATTGGAGTTACATTTGCATTTGCTTATTTGTGTTTTAAAATGGATTACATCCCTATGTGATGCAAGCCTCTCTATGTTCGTGTGCTCTTCCTCCCTTCTGCTCTACACACCGCCACAACAACCATTCTTTTCATTCTTTTCAAACCTTCTCTATATTCTAAGCTGTCATTGAACTAACATATTAAATAATCCCACCTAATCAATATGCTACAGAATAAAAGAAAATTGGCATACCGTCTATTTTGATCAATTGGGTGTTTACTCAATGATTTTATTGGTCGATTTGAAGCATGGATACAAACACCAAACACAACACGGGTAAGGAAACGGCTAATGTAATCTGAGAAGTGTCCGTGCTTCGTGTGAAAAAATATATTTTTAACAACAAAGATATTATAACAACAGTTGAACATGACACTTATTAGTTGAAGAAAACGAAATAAACAAACCAAAACAAAAATGAATGAGAGACAAATTTAGACGGCACATACAAGTGGACCAATAAAAGGTGTGCATCAATTGTGACTCACCACCAATAATGACTAATGATCCAACTACCATCCCCACATTGTAAAAGATATCTGAGTAATAGAGGGTCCTTCACCTCACAATCTTCAATATAATCCAAGAAGAAAATGTTTGATTGAATAAAACAAACACCTAATTGACATAATTTACAACGAATTATTATATTGGAAGTTAATTAAATCAGTTTAGTTGAGCCTTTTTCTATTTATGTTGAACAGCAAAGTCCAGCTACAACAAGCAAAGGCAAAAAAATAAAGAAGAAGAAACATTGAAGATGGGTTCTCATGTCTCAAAACAAGTTGAAAGAAGAAAGACAATCCACACCGAAAAGAAAACTCTAACCGAACTTAAAACCTCAGGAGAAGACTACCCTGGTTCTGAGTACCATCCATCAGATAGAAAAAACTGGATGAATGGTCTCAACCCAGAGAAAGTTCATATCAATCAAATTGTATGGCCAGGAACACATGATTCTGCTACCAACAAGATTGGTTTCCCACTCATCACTCGCCCTTTTGCTCAATGCCAATCTTTGTCCATCTATCAACAACTCGCTTTAGGCACACGTGTCATTGACATTCGTGTTCAAGAAGACCGACGTGTGTGTCACGGAATTCTTGTTACTTACAGCATCGATGTTGTTATTAAAGATATCAAAAAGTTCTTGTCGGAAACACAGTCTGAGATTATAATTCTTGAGGTTAGAACTGAATTTGGTCATGATGATCCACCTGAATTTGATAAGTATCTGGAAGAACAATTAGGTGAGTTTTTGATTCATCAAGATGATCATGTTTTTGGAAAAACCATTTCGGAATTGTTACCTAAGAGGATTATATGCGTTTGGAAGCCGAGTAAATCGCCACAGCCTAAAGCAGGGAGTTCTCTGTGGAGTGCAGGGTTTTTGAAGGATAACTGGATTAATACAGATCTTCCATCAACCAAGTTTGATGGGAATTTAAAGCATTTGAGTGAGCAACCACCGGTTGCGTCGAGGAAATATTTTTATAGGGTGGAGAATACGGTTACTCCAGTGGCGGATAACCCTGTTTTGTGTGTGAAACCTGTAACGAGACGCATTCATGGATATGCTAGGCTCTTTATTGCTCAGTGCTTTACTAAGGGATATGCGGATAGGATTCAGGTCTTTTCCACGGATTTTATTGATGAGGATTTTGTTGATGCATGTGTTGGACTCACTCATGCAAGGGTTGAAGGAAAAGCCTGAATTATGCTCTATGTTTGTTTCCATTCCACTTGTTTATTGTTTGTTCCTTGATTTGCTCTCCCTGCTGTTACTATTCTTCAATTAATTAGTATTTGTTTGTAGATCATATAAAAATTGTTGATACATACAATCAATCTGTTCTGTTGTTGTATATTTTTTATTTGTTGGTTTGTAAATGTGTATCATGGACTTGATTGTAAATTCCAAACTTCACCATGTTCTGTTCTGTTGGTTATATACATGCTTTATTCTTCCTCATATTTCCTCAAATTGATTCTCATTCCCCTTGTTATTAGATAGATACACTCATTGTCAAGAGTTTTTACACTATCAATCATCAATTATATTAGTCATTAGAAACATTTCACATATAATCACTTTTAAAGTCATGATTATTTGATGACAAGGGTGCTGGAAATGTAAGTTTTAGGTGGATATCCCTCTTCAATGATTTAATCATAAATTGATGCTGGAATTTTCTTGCTTTTTGCTCCTCGTCCTTTTAACATGCGATCTGGCCGCATGAGGCATGCAGAAGACATTCCTCTTGTGTCGGAATGGTACAAGGAGCATTGGTAAGTTTATCCTCCCTCCTCTATATGCTTTACGGATTGTGTTTTATTTGTTAACCATGTCTACATTATTGTTTTTTTGTCTCTAATACATTGATACTAGTAGACTGACAATTATCCATTTCTTTCTAATTGCCCGACAGTCCTCCATCATATCCCGGTTAAAGTCCGAGTTAGTTATCGAAAATTGCTCAAGTGTTTTGTGTTGAATGAGCTGCATCACAGACCTCCTAAGGCTCAAAAAAAGAAACACTTATTCAGATCACTTCAAGCAACAAAGTTTTTCTAGACGACAGAACTTGATTGGGTTGAAGCAGGTCTTCAAGTCTGTCGGCAGGGGTACAATATGTTGAATCTGCTAATTCACAGGAAAAATTTGAACTACCTTCACCTTGATTATAATTTCAATTTATTGGTTTCAATACCTTGACTACAAAAGAGCGTAAGAAATCACGATTTGGTAATGCTTTTCATCTTTGCCGTGAGATCCTTCGTTTGACAAAACTTGTGGTGGATGCCAATGTTCAGTTCCGTTTTGGTAATGTTGATGCTTTCCAGCTGGCAGATGGCCTCCAATATGCTTTCTCTCATGTTGGTCAATTGACCGGTATGTATCGTTACAAGTATAGTCTTATGCGGCAAATTAGGATGTGTAAAGACTTGAAGCACTTGATTTACTACCGTTTTAACATTGGTACTGTCAGGAAGGGACCAGGTTGTGGGTTTTGGGCACCAATGTGGAGGGTTTGGTTATTCTTTCTTCGTGATATTATAATGGACAACACACTGACCATCGCTGGTGTCCCAGACACCTTGCAAATTGTTGATGCCTTGACACCATTTGTGAAATCAAAAGCAGATTGGTGGACAAATGTTGCTCATTATAATCGTTATTCATTGTTGTCCATTTTCTCAATTGTGAATCACCAGAGTTAAGTAATTGTAAAGTGACAGATTTTTTGCGTAAGAGAGAATTCGACAACTTTAGTTCTTCCATTAGATCTAAAGCGTGGAATTGGATATTTGGTCATCACATTCCCTTTCTTTTAATTCATGTTCTATTAATTTCTGGGGAGATGAGCAGGTTGCAATATCAATTCATGGTTTTTCCTTTTCTTTTTACTGGTTTACTATACTAATTCTCGAATCTCAGATCTGGTAACTAAACGTTTACATATGCTTGAGCATATATGTTTTCTAAATTTTTTTCAGCATTTTAACTAATTAGGACTGCATCTAAATTTCAGCTTTAAGTAGTTAGCAATGCATCTAGAGTTGTGTTTATTTGACCAATCTAGATATCTAGAGGGACATTGATGAATGATGGTCAACACATATGTATCACATTCATCATGTTGCTTGTATGTTATAGTAGAAGACTACAATTCTACAGTGTAATGGATGTTTACTTTTCACCTGTATCACACCATCTTTTAAGGATTTGGTAGTTCTATTCCTGGTATTTTTTATAGAATGTGAAGATGTTTTGCATCATTTTGTTATTGTTTGCCAAAATAAATTGCATTTTATACACACTACAGCGTAGTTCTACAGTGACACTATAACATTTTAGCGTATAGCAGAATTTAAACATAATGTTATTTACTCTTATCCATATTTGAGAACATGGTTCCTATGTTCTTAGGTAAAAAAAATTATAGGATGGAAAATCGGAAATGTCATATATTACAGAGGGTAAAGTACTATTAACCCAATAAATTATTATTACTTCAAATTTTTACCTAGACTGCGAGTCTGTGATTAAACAAATTTCCTATCTTCTTTAATTTAAAATATATACTTGCACATCTTTTATTTATTTACTTTGTGTATGTATAGTCTCTTATCGTCAAATCAAATCAAATGTGTGCTTGGCGATCAAAGAAACCACAGCAACAACCCACCCATCATTCATGGTCAATGTGAAGCTACCATTACCATTTTAACACAATTTTATGGTGAAAAGGGCATTAGACACAGCAGCAGAGACCCGCTGTGTTATATAACATAGGCTAAATCATTCAGAAGTACCAAAGTTTCTAATCTTAGATGAAATAATTATTGATGAAACTTTACTCTCTTTCAAGACTAAAATATGATTTACCTTAACCCAAACAAAAGTTGATAGAGAGCCATAGATGTAATTTGATTAATGTTAGGGAGAGACTATTTAACACATATCTCAACACTCTCCTTTTCTATTCGTTGAAAATCCATATGGGTTCTACCGTAATATGTGGATCCCATACAAATTTCACTGGACTCATGCGAATATTAATCAATAGAAAAAATGTCATGAAATGTATGCTAGAGAGTATGTTGCTGACATATATTTGTGATTTATAAGAAAGCATATTAGAAGAGTGAATTCCACTATTCATTCCAACAGGACCACGAGCAACACCGATACTGCTGAGTGCTGACATTTATAACAACATCAGCAATGCGTGGGTTAAAATTCATCATTCTGATTTAGCCAACTCATTAGGTTTCCTTCACAAACAAGCAAAGCAATGAGAACATGCAGCACCGTAAATAAAATACATAAATACATGCCATAAGTATATGAAATGAAAAAAAATGATTGGTTTGCCAATGAACCAACATAAATACACCTTAGTGCTAGTAGTGGTGCACCCAGGGTGTAATTCCTTGTTAAATCAAAACATAGATTCTAATTAATCATTTTAATCATAATCAATGTCAGCACCGTTTTATACATAGCGTGGACTAGCTTATGATTCAATTACTGTTAATTAATTTAACGTATGACTTCTATAATATTATTATAATGTAGCAAACCATGTATTGTTACAAAAGTTGACAATTAGTAGGACCCTTATTTGATAGATTATAGTTTTGAAGCATTAATTACAGAATATGTGCCTAGTTGTTCCAGCAATAAAGCCTTTGTATATCATATTACATATATCATGTAATCATTCCAAGAGCGTGGTGTAGCTCATTTTCAACTTGTATAAAAATTTAGAAAAGGTGGGGATTCATCTCATTAGGAATTTAAATTTTATCTTGTCGGATTATATGGTCAAATACTCTTATCATTGAACCGACACGTTATGTAAATAGACTACTAGTAGATTGGTTACACTTGTTCTACTTTTTTTTTTTTTATGACCAACTACAATTTGTACTTACTTTATTCGTTTTATTTCTATATAAGCAACCTCAAACTCAATCTAATTCTTAAACAAGAAAATGTCTACACAAAAGAACCTTTGGCTTTTGCTCTCTATTTTCTCCCTCAACTTAGCCATTATCACATTAGCCTCAGACCCTGATCCAGTCCAAGACTTCTGCATACCAAACCCAATATTAGCTTCCATCAAAACACATCACACCTTTCACACCATTCTCCCATGCAAAAACTCCTCAGAAGTCACCACCAATGACTTTATCTTCTCCAACATGAAAACATCAGGAAACTTCTCAGAAACAGGCTTAGCAGTAATACCTGCAAACCCTACAAATTTTCCAGGTCTCAACACACTAGGGATGTCATTTGCAAGAACAGATATTGAAATTGGAGGAATCAATCCACCACATTTTCATCCAAGAGCCACTGAACTAATTCATGTGATTCAAGGAAAAGTGTATTCAGGTTTTGTTGATTCTAACAATAAGGTTTTTGCTAGAATACTTGAACAAGGTGAAGTTATGGTGTTCCCTAGAGGACTTGTTCATTTTATGATGAATGTTGGCGATGAAGTTGTTACTTTGTTTGGTAGTTTTAATAGCCAGAATCCTGGATTGCAGAAGATACCTTCTGCTGTGTTTGGTTCAGGGATTGATGAGGAGCTTTTACAAAAAGCTTTTGGATTGAGTTCTAAACAGATTGGAACCATGAAAAGAAAATTAGATCCTAAACAAGAAAGGTAGACGAGTAGTTAATGGTAGTCATATTGTCCATTGTTACATTTCAGTTTCAGAGTTCGAGTCTTATTCTATGTAGCATCAACACTTCAGATCAACGATGTATCTAATGTCCGACACGTGTCACTATCTGTTACTAGTTTATACTTGTCAATGCCGTGTGTGTGGTGCTGTGTCTATTTTATTGTTTAAGAGTTCATATGTTGGGTTTTAGTTTCTCTTTTACTTCTTTCTTTGTTTTGGGAGTTTTCAACCTTTCTCCAACTTTTTGTGTGTCTATGCATGTGTCATTGACTCATTGTAATATTACAGTACTTTAAGTGAAGAATGAAGTGCAGATATGTGTCAAATTAGAATCATTGGATAAAGATCCAACAATTCATATTCTAAATTCTAATTTTGAAACCTAATTACTGAACTCGCAATATAAGCCCCACATCTAATATTTCAATTTACTGATTAGTGATTACATTTGGTTGCATTGGTTTTTCGGTTAGGCATATGAAAATAACAAACCTGCATGGCAATCTAAAAATGCAGCAAAACCTAATTTTTTTGGAAAGTTACATAAACAACTTTAAAAGAATAGGTGCTGCTAACTTGTGCTCTAATGACATATGTTAAGGAACCAAAAAATAACAATTTCGCATTGCAAAACATAATATTTTGACTTTTAAAAACTTAAATGCACGACATTTAAGACATATTTTTATATTGAGTTTATTAACACGTTTTTTAAAGACACATGTTAGCATTCGTCTAAGAGAATATACATGGTTGAATCGGTGATTTGATTCGAGCATGAGAATTAAGAAATGGAGGTTCAATTCCCACACCAAATATAATGCTAATTATATTAACATTTGTTGTTACAAGAAGTACAAACAACTTTTAAAAAAAAATTCAAAAGTGTAACAGGCTTTCCTTCTGCAAGGTATGATAACAATCATAAGACCTTGCCAATTAAGAAAGCAAGCAAAAGACATCATATGCAGCACTGCCACACGACATGATTATGAAGCCTTAAAATAAAATATCTATAATTTTATGAGAAACTACCCTTTTTACCCCTTTTGTTTGTTTTCTTTGACTGGATTTTTTTATCAGTTTTGTTGACAAGTTGGGAACATTTTTTGTTTGGAGAAAACCCAAATATACATATCCAACCTAACAGTAAGGCACCTATTGATCAAGTAAAGATTCAACTGTGACTAATCTCCATCGAGGAACATGTTGGACATATAAGATAGGTTCTCCTCTTCAAAAATGAATCAAGGATCAAACCCCCATACCCCTCACCCTAGACAGAAAACAACCGAAAAGAGTGCGGTCAAACCCTACATAGACTAACAATCCTCCATCAAATGCATTCATTTTGTAGAAGTTATCAGCTTTCATCTGTTTCACAAAGTGCATGTTCATGTAGGTGGATAATATCTAATTACTGATGATGACTATCACCAAATACATCTCAAAAACAACATCCCAGTTTCTGTAAATTTTAAAACAAAAGAACATTGTGTATATTTAATCATCCTACAGCCCACATTGCTCTGAAACAAAGATGATAAATGCCAACGCTAACACCAGATAGCCGGTGACCGATACAAAAACCTACTTCACACCTAAAAGTGACTTGATGATAGTCTCACTCACACCATCAGCATTAGGGAAGAGGTGGCCAGAACCTGGAAGTTCATGGTAGTGAATCCACGGAAGGTTTTGCGCGATGTATCGCTGTAGTGTGACAGGAACCATAATATCTTCATCTCCATGCCAAAGATGAACAAAACCTTCATTGTTTGGAAATGGATTTTGAAGATCCAAAGGTGTATATTCCCATCTTCCAAATCCAATATTTAAATCACGGTGGAGGCTTTCATATTCACCTTGTTGTCTTATCTGCTTCTGAAGCCACATAAAAAGTTATAAATTTACAATGAGATTTGTAACAAGAAACACTCCAATCGAAACAAGACATATTATTAGATATCATGAAAGAAAGCATTTAGTCGACCAAAAAAACACTGCAGAATATTATGCTCAATTAAATTGAGGCTAATCTGAAATTTGAAGGTTCGATTGATCAACCACTTCTCAGATCATCAGATTCTCATAAAACTAATTTACTATTAGTGGAGAACCACTAATTTGAAGGTTCGATTGATCAACCAATTATTTTCATAGTCATAATCTGTATTCATAAATTATCTTGGAGAGCTTATGGAAATAATTTGAAAACAGCTTATGGACATGTCATAAGCTGTTTCCATAAATAGTCTCATGTGTGCTTATGACAGTAGACAAGCTCAAATAAGTCAATCCAAACAGGTTCTAAGCAGTGAAAGTTGTTCAAGAATGACTTCAAAAACGGAAGACATTGTAGGCAGCTTTAAACAGTTAAAAATAAACACATGTATCATGGTCAAACTCCATAAGAATATAAACACATGTATCACGGCCAAAATTCAAAATCAATTTTTAACAATTCAACCAATCAAAACTATCAGCTAAATCACTTCATGTATTGCTTCTAGAAAAACAAATCCAAATTTGCGATCATCTAAAAGCTTGATACTTACCACATAATTCTCTTTATTTTTCTTCAACTTAGTTACAAGCTCTTTGTCTTGTTTCGAAAGGATGTCTGGACCACCAGTAATCACACTAAAATTTGGGAACCATCTTTGAGTGTTCCACCAGTATGTTAGCCATGGCGTGTAGTGAGCAACACGAAGCGCCCATTGGTCATGCAATTTCATTTGGGAATAGGCTTCGGCCGTTAAGTTTGCAGGAAGATCAGGCCACCAGTAGTTGACGACTGGAGCTAAGAGTGCTGCACCTGCCAGCCTGTCAGTATTGAAAAAGTTGGTGTCAATAGAAGAAAACTACAAATAAGGTATGTTTGGATAACCAAATTAACTACACGCTTATAATATAAGTGCTTATGTATCAACTATTTCTAGAAAAAAAATAAAATAAAAAGTCAAATTGTTTTGATATAAGCTATCTTGGAGAGCTTATGGAAAATGCTGAAAACAACTTATGCACATGTCATAAGTTGTTTCCATAAACTCTCCCTAACAGTCTCACAAGTGTTTATGCCAGTCGATAAACTCTAATAAGTCAATTCAAACAAACTCTAAATCGTACCTGTGAGGTATGTGCTTAAGGCAGTTCCAAACAATTTGTCCACCCATGGAAAAACCAATGACATAGAATTTGGACCCCAATCCCAATTGATCGGCAAGCTCTTCTATATCTAAGGCAATGCTCTTTAACGTACGATTTGGATCGGGATCACTTTCTCCGTAACCAGGTCTATCAAAGGATACAATGTAGACCCCTAATTCCTTAACAACATCCTGGGCAAGCTCACATTAAATATATTATTACATACCATGAAGAAATATGAGAATGCGCGTATATCAGACAGAAGAAAATTATAATATAGAAAATTACGGGTGATAGGGTGTTGGCAACCACAGCGTCATGCCTGCAAGTGCTGATACCATGGACATAGATGATTTTATACTTTGCAACATCTTTAGAAACACCATGCTCTTTGTATGCCAAATGTCTTCCATCTCTTAGTTTGATTCTTGGTGCTGTTATAGGTGGTCCATCAGGAGAGCCACATACTTTGGGAGGAGGAGCTTGCGTAACTTGATAAGCCCATGCTAGAACCCCAATAAACAACACTGCTAATGTTGTTCTAAGAATTCCTGAGAGTTTGTAATTCCATATTAAAAGGCAGATACATACAATTTAAAACATAAATTATGGTTAGTAGTCCATAAGTAAATATCAAAATACAACTTAATAATTACATTATGCTGAAAATGGGTAAAACTAGCTATAAACCTCATATTAAGGCCAACAGGGACTGATTCATGACTAAAAACAATTGTTGGATATTTTGAATGAAGATTTAGTGTTGAAAGATGTCCTACAGTCATCTGAGTCTTGTTTTTATTACCTGTTAGTTTCTAGTCTCTGTCACGGAAATCAGGGCCTAATTCATCCATACAAAACCGGCTTGTACCGTGAGGAGTGCCTCCTCTTTATAAACTCTTCTCAAGAATCCTATCTATCCGAGATGTGGGACTAAATCCCACCCGAGTGCTGGCCGCTAACAAAATGGGTGTACAAAGTCAAAAGGAAGACAGAAACCGTAGGGATTGATTTCTTTAACACCTTTTCTCTGGTTGCTAAAATGGCTACTGTGAGGATGCTCATTGCCTTCGCTATCATTAAAGGGCAGCACATTCAACAATGAAACGTGGAAAATGCTCTCCTTCATTGTGAGTTATAGGAGGACGTTATGACCCAAGTTTCATGAACTCTTCCCCTCACAGAGTTTGCAAGTAGCTTAAAGTATAATACAAGCGAGTAGAGAATGGTATAAACGCTTGTCCACCTTACATTTGAGCTTAGCAATCAATCAAGTTCATTCTGACCACTCGATGCTCATCAACATCACAACTTACTTCTATAGAACCCTCCTCATTTATGTGGCCAACGTTGTCCAGGTTGAGGATCATCTTTCCGAGCTCTCCCGGATCTTCAAGCGTATCCTTGACAACAACTTTGGCATAACATATCTTGGTATCTAAAAATCCTTTCTGGGCCTTGACGTTGCTCACTCACCTAAAGGCATTTCCCTTTGCCAAATACACCACTGCCTCACTTTGCTTTCTGTCTTGGGTGTCTTTGGCAGCAAACCGGTTTCAACTGCTATGGAACCTAGATTTCATTTGCACCACGATGATGGGCCCCTTTACATTGTCATTGATATTGCATTTACTTAACGACCACTAGGCCTGATATCACATTTCCGGTTCAGCTACTCTCCTGATTTCTATCCAAGCCTATGTGTGTCATTTCAAGGCTGCTCAAAGAGCACATCACTATTTGAAAGGTTTACTGGTTCAGGGGATTTTCTTCAGTGGGAATTCTTCTCTAGATCTACACAGTTATAGTAATTCCAATTGGACAGGTTGTTCCGACTCACGCCACTCTAAAAATATTGCCACCTTTTTCCTAGGGGATTCCTTGATTACATAGTATTCTACAAAGCAGTCTATTATTGCTCGCTCAAGCTCTAAATCTGAATACCATGCAATAGCTTCAGCCACTTGTGAATTGCAGTGGCTGCGTTACTCGCTTACTGACTTACATATTTCTTGTGCTAATTTTGTCTCTTGTTAACCAAATATCCGATCTTCACCAAAACACTTCTTCCTCGGCATTTCTTCCATCTCATTTACAAGCATCGATTGATAAACATGTATCAATCTTCAACTTGTGGGGGGTATTACAAAGTTAGATTATTAGTTAGTTGTAAACTGTTAAAGTTCATAACTAACTGAACTAGTACAGTTAGATTCCAGCATGTATATAAACTTCATCTATGTTGAGTCAATATATCAGAATCTAAGTATTTCTCTTTCACTCTAGCTATGAGTTCATTATATATATCAAAAACAAAACCATTTTTATCATTCTATATTCATTCTAATTTTTTTCTTGTAACCCCAATTCTAAAGCTGAAGAACAACACGACCCATTAAACTTTGATGAAGAAAAAAGAAAAGAGAGTGAAAGAGCAAAGACCCACCTGAAGGAAGCTGAAAAGAAGAGGATTTGTTGGCCCTTCTGGTGTGAGAACGAGCTGATGCTGCAGAAATTTTTCTGCTAACTCCAGTAGCCATTGTTGTGATTGTGAGAGAGGAGAAGAATAGAAGAAAAAAATGAAACTACAGAAAGATTTTCTTCGAAAAAAAAAAATAAAGTTGAAAGATTTAGACCCGTTTATTACGATTTTGCCATTGAATAATTTAAAGATTATTTTTTAAAAAATCAGAATTTATTTTGCGTTTGTTTATCCGGTAAAAATTAGGCTTAATTGCAGTTTAACCCCTTAATTTTTTTAAAGTTGCGATTTTGGCCTCCTAAAAAAAACTACAAAATAGCCCCCTAAGTTTTGCACATGTGGCAGTTTTGGCCCCCAGACTAATATTGACTCGATCTACGCTGACGTGGCACCCTAAGTTAGGTTCCACGTGTTTTTTATTTAATTTTTTTTTGCCTTGGGCCGCCAAAACTGCTACAGTTGCAAAACTTAGGGGCTGTTTTATAGTTTTTCTTAGGCGGCCAAAATTGCAACTTTGAGAAAGTTAGGGGGCTAAAACTGCAATTAAGCCTAAAAATTATTATTTTTTTAATAAATAATTTAGTTTGTTTTAATATACCTATATAAAAGAGATTTTTTGTCACAAAAGTAATTCAATCTTTTGACATTTAATTTTCTCCCTCCTCTAAAAAAATTATTTTTCGAGAAAATGTTCTTAACAGCTTCTCATTTAAAGTTGTTTTTAGATTCTATTTTTTTTTAAATTGTAACAAACGCATGCAATACTCTTAAAAGTGGTTATTTTGATTAAAAAGTGATTCTTTTTTTAAAAAGCTATAACAAACAGGGCTTATCTATTTACGTGAGAATTAAAACAGAGACAGAACACCGATCGATCTTTTTCTTTGTTTTTTTCTTCAATTTTTGTTATTATTATATGAATCGAATATCTCTCTACACCCAAGACAAATCCTCAATTTCGTAGGATTACCGATTAAGTGGAAAAAAATGTTTTATCATCTCATCTAAATGATATTAGGTTTTTTTTTTCTTCTTCCAATTGACAGTTCTTTATTTTATTTGAATCAAACATAAACTAATTATAATTAAATTTTGATACAATAGTAAAAGTAAAAAATAACAGCAGTAAGTTATATATTGTTTCATCCGAAACTTCAATAAAAAGAACACACCAAGACATACGTGTCAGTGTCCTATTACATTTACACCCTAGTTTATTTATCATTTACCAACTTTTGTGTGTTTTTCTTTTAATTTGATATTTTATTTAATTTTTATAATTGTCTTTTTTATCAATAGAATAACTGAATTTTCTATATAAACTAGACTCTAACCCATGCGATGCACGGGTTCTTTATTAATTCATATACATTTGAAATTTAGTAATATATTTAACCGTGATCACTATTATCGTGAATAATTTTACATGCATAGAAATATTAGAAAGAAACAATAAAAGAAAAAGACAAAAAGATTAATTCAAAGAATTTAGAGAGTAGAAAAAGAATCTAAAAAGCATGCGGTCAAAGTTCTAACAACAATTAATACATCAAAATAATTGTTTGAACAAATATTTAAGAAACAAAAACGATACGCGTAACTGAAGGGAAAAGAAATGACAATTTATGAGAAGTGGAAAAGGTGGGATAAGAAGCGGTTAATGAGAAGTGGAAAATGTGGGATAAGAAATGGGGGTGCAACCAGAGTTCTAAGAACAATTAAAACACCAAAATAACTATTTGAGAACAAAAAATGATGTGTGTGATAGAAGGGAGAGAAAATAACAGTTTATAGGAAGTGGAAAAGGTGAGGTAAGAAGTGAGAGGCGGTTTTAGAATTTGAAAGCGAAATTAATTAAACAAAAATATGTGTGGTGTAATGGCAAAAACTATGAAGGATGACCACCTGTAACCAGGTTCAACTCCCACTAAGGAATTTTTTTCATAAAACTTTTTTAAGCTAATAAAAGACGGTGGGATTAGAGTTAATTAGGGTTGCTTACAATATTGTTTAACATTTAGATATGTAAAGAAAAGATAAGGTAGTGACTTTTTATGTAACCATGTTTATTTCAATTTTAACTTTTAGTTAAATAATGGCTAAAATATGGTTTTGGTCCCTGCAAATATGCCTCGTTTTGGTTTTAGTCCCTGTAATTTTTTTTTTGTTTTTGGTCCCTGTAAATATGTCTCGTTTTGGTTTTGGTCCCTAACCCCACTTTAGTGATGATTTGCACACGTGGCACATGATGACTGAACCCATTTATTAGAAAAATAGTCCCTGCAAAATCTTTTGATTTTTAAAAAGGTCCCTGCAAAATGTTCCAGGGACTATTTTCAAAAACAAAATATTTTGCAGGGACCAAAAACAATAAAAAAAATTTACAGGGACTAAAACCAAAACGAGACATATTTGCAGGACCAAAACCATATTTTAGCCTTAAATAATTGTATGTATAATTTTCTTCTTTAAGCTGGCAATTTGTCTTCATGGTGGCGTATTTGCAGCTTTGGATATGGAGAAACAAATTGCAACTACGAGCAAATGAGTCGTCCAATGTGATTCTTAGGATGGTCAAGGAGATCGAGCACTATGAGCATACTCTTTTGACGGGAAGGCCGAGGCAGCATGAAATCATTTACATCAGCTGGAAGCATCCTCACGGGAAAAGGTGAGGATAATATCTAATTGTTGACGATGACTATCACCAAATACATCTCAAAATCAACATCCCGGCTTCTGTAAATTTTAAAACAAATGAACAACATGCATATTAAATTATCAAGAAATAACTAGATTCATTCTACATTCAAGTTCCTCAAAGTTTATCATATGTGTTGTGTGTGATCTTCAGTTTGAATTCTCCGAAACGGAGATAATAATGCCAAAGCTGGCCTGGATAGCCGGTGATCAATACAGAAGCCTACTTCACACCTAAAAGTGACTTAATGATAGTCTCACTCACACCATCAGCATGAGGGAAAAGGTGGCCAGAACCTGAAAGTTCATGGTAGTGAACCCACGGAAGGTTTTGCGCGATGTACCGTTGTAGTGTGACAGGAACCATAATATCTTCATCTCCTTGCCAAAGATGAACAGAACCTTCATTGTTTGGAAATGGATTTTGAAGATCCAAAGGAGTATATTCCCATTTTCCAAATCCAATATTCAAGTCACGGTGGAGGCTTTCATATTCACCTTGTTGTCGTACCTGCTCCTGAAGCCACATAAAAAGTTATAAATTTACAACGAAAATTGAGACGAGAAATATTCCAATTGAAACAAGACATGTTATTATTATATATCATGAGAGAAAGCATTTAGTTGAAGAAAAAAACAACGCAGAATATTATGCTCAATTCAATTGAGGCTAATCTGAAATTTGAAGGTTCGATTGATCAACCACTTCTCAGATTATCAGATTCTCATAAAACTAGTTTACTATTAGTGGAGAAAACTCAAAAGATTTCATTCTTAGAAAAAAGTGCTTATATCTATAGAAGTCAAAATCTGTTCTGCATTTGTACGATAACTGCAAACATCAATTACCAAAAGGACTCTGAGTCAATAAACTTCAGGCAGTTATCCATGGATGCGGAGGGAAAATTGATAAATACAAGGCACACTATGAAGATTGATTCACTCGTTATGCCGAGTTAACCAAGTCAAAGCAGCATTGCTCTAATAACTTTCTAAATAAGTTGGAGGTTTCCAACCATTCGGGTAAAGGGATGTCTTTCCAATAATCATCTAAAAGATTGATTCGGGCAAAATTGGAAAGACATGATCAACCACTCTGAAGATTGATTCACTCGTTATGCCGAGAAGTCTTTCAAGGAACCATAAGGGAAACCTCCATCTAGAAGACATGATCATGCAATTGTTCTGTGTATTACATTACATACTTTACATTCACCATATTATTCTGTGTATTATTTATCATAGTATATTTTTAACCAAGACAAACTATTGTGGTTTTTAATTCCAGCATGATTACAAAGAATGAGCACTTTTTATAAAAAGCAACAATAGAGAGTATACAACTCTAAAAGACAACAATACAGAGCATAAAGCGTGATTACAAATAAAACTCTTGAACCTAAGAAATCGAGATTAATAAGGATAAACAACTTAATTGAGCGCTTATAGCATAAGCACTTATTAATTGCTTATGTATAAACTATTTCTATAAGAAAAGATAAAATAGTCAAATTATTTTCAGCCATAATCTGTATTCATAAATTATCCTGGAAAGCTTATGGAAATAATCTGAAAACAGCTTATGGACATGTCATAAGCTGTTTCCATAAACAGTCTCACAAGTGCTTATGTTATGTCAGTAGAAACATTCAAATAAGTCAATCCAAACAGGTCCTAAGCAGTAAAAGTTGTTCATGAATGACTTCAAAAAAGGAAGACATTGTAGGCAGCTTTAAACAGTTAAAAATAAACACATGTATCACGACCAAACTCCAATAGAATATATGCCACAAACTGAATTTGTGCAGCTAATGTGAGTCCTGATATTCGCATAAACAATCACGGCCAAAATTCAAAATCAATTTTTAACAATTCAACCAATCAAAACTATCAGCTAAATCACTTTATGTATTGCTTCTAGAAAAACAAATTCAATTTTGCAATCATCTAAAAGCTTGATACTTACCACATAATTCTCTTTATTATCCATGAACTTAGTTGCAAGCTCTTTGTCTTGTTTCGAAAGGATATCTGGACTACCAGAAATCACACTAATAATTGGGAACCATCTTTGAGTGTTCCACCAGTATGTTAGCCATGGCGTGTAGTGAGCAACACGAAGCGCCCATTGGTCATGTAATTTCCATTGGGAATAGGCTTCGGCCGTTAAGTTTGCAGGAAGATCAGGCCACCAGAAGTTGACGACTGGGGCTAAGAGCGCTGCACCTACCAGCCTGTCAGTATTGAAAAAGTTTGTGTCAATAGAAGAAAACTACAAATAAGCTAAATAAGGTATCATATAAGTGCTTATGTGTAAACTATTTCTACCAAATAAAAATAAAAAGTCAAATTGTTTTGAACTTTTGATATGCTATCTTGGAGAGCTTACGGAAATATGTTGAAAACAACTTGTGCACATGTCATAAGTTGTTTCAATAAACTCTCCACAGTCTCACAAGTTTTGATGCCAGTAGATAAACTCTAATAAGTCAATTTAAACAAACTCTAAATCGTACCTGTGAGGTATGTGCTTAAGGCAGTTCCAAACAATTTGCCCACCCAGGGAAGTACCAATGACATAGAATTTGGACCCCAATTCCAATTGATCAGCAAGCTCTTCTATATCTAAGGCAATGCTCTTTAACGTACGATTTGGATCGGGATCACTTTCTCCATAACCAGGTCTATCAAAGGATACAATGTAGACCCCTAATTCTTTGACAACATCCTGCACAAAAGCTCACATTAAATATATTATTACATATCATGAAGAAATATGAGAATGTGCGTATATCAGACAGAAAAAAATGTAATATAGAAAATTACGGGTGATAGGGTATTGGCAACCACAGCGTCATGCCTGCAACTGCTGAAACCATGGACATAGATGATTTTATACTTTGCTGTGTCTTTAGGAACACCGTGCTCTTTGTATGCCAAATGCCTTCCATCTCTTAGTTTGATTCTTGGTGCTGTTATAGGTGGTCCATCAGGAGAGCCACATATTTTGGGAGGAGGAGCTTGCAAAACTTGATAAGCCCATGCTAGAACCCCAATAAACAACACTACTAGTGTTGTTCTAAGAATTCCTGAGAGTTTGTAATGCCAAATTAAAAGGCAGATAAAAATACAATTTAAAACATAAATTATGGCCGACAGGGACTGATTCAAGACTAAAAACAATTGTTGGATATTTTGAATGAAGATTTAGTGTTGAAAGATGTCCTATAGTTATCAGAGTGTTGCTTCTATTACCTGTTAGTTTCTAGTCTCTAGAAATGTTACCTTCAATGAGAAGATTTTCCCATTCAAAAGGTCCTTCCCCGTCACCGAGAGCCAATGTTGGGAACTCTCATCCAACATCAATTCTTCTCCCACCCTTCTTTCCAGCCACGTGAACCTGTTCCCAGTTCTTCACCCACTCCACTACTTTATCCTATCCATCTTCTTGACCTTCGATTTCTGAATATAAATAGACACTCGCATAGAACCCATAAACCATCACCTCACCTTAAGGATTACATTTGTAACTCCCCATCCACCTCTAATTGCACTCATTCCATTCATGAATACCTCTCTTGTCTCAATCATTCCTCTAGCCACAAGGATTGCGCCCTTTCCCTCTAACAACTTCGAAGCCAGGAAGCACCCATGTTGGGTTGAGGCTAAGAACAAAGAATCAAAAGCCTTGGAAACTAATTGTAATTTTTCAATTCTGGACAGACTTGTTGGCGTCACTTCTATCGGCCGTAAATGGGTGTACAAAGTCAAAAGGAAGACAGAAACCGTAGGGATTGATTTCTTTAACACCTTTTCTCTGGTTGCTAAAATGGCTACTGTGAGGATGCTCATTGCCTTCGCTATCATTAAAGGGCAGC